>OIDU01000278.1_pt1 | contig 26690 bp, 20 predicted proteins | sample 1581481 | NCBI WGS metagenome assembly OIDU01 (sample SAMEA3882519, study PRJEB24775) | human gut metagenome | biome: human-associated habitat; feature: intestine environment; material: feces | place: Netherlands | collected 2009/2010
TTTCTCCGTCAATATTCTTGTTCCCGGCAAACCCATGATAGAAATGGTTGAAAATCAGGTTTATCTGGCACAGGAAAATTATGCAAAGGTGATTGGCCGCAGCGATGGACAGCTTTCTGTCTGCGAAGGCATGCATTATAGGCTGGTGGCGCTGCACATCCGCATCCAGACGGCAGCGGCGTATGCCAGGCTGGGCAAGCCCGAGACGGCGCACACATGGCTGCAAAAGGCACTGTCGGACGCCGGGCCGGACGGCCTTGTGATGCCGTTCGTGGAAAATTATGCGCATTTGAAGCCCCTGCTGGCACAGGAACTCAAAACTGACCTGATTGCAAAGATCACCGAGCTTGGCGAAGGGGCAGGGGCGCGAAACGCGGCAAGCGCCCGTCCGGCGGTCTTTGACGCACTGACGCCGCGGGAATTTGAGATCGTGGAGCTGATGGCGCAGCGCCTGAGCAACCGCGAGATCGCACAAAAGTGCTACCTCTCCGAGGGAAGCGTCAAGCAGTATGTGAATCAGATCTATTCCAAACTCCATATTGAGGGGGACACCCGCACCAAGCGTGCACAGCTTGCCGCGCTGCTGCATGAAAAGACCTAACCTTTGGTTAATGGTTCTCCCGCTGCATCCACCGTACAATACTTGTACGGTGGATCTTTTATTTTTGCGGAAAGGAGGGTACGCACTTGAACCGAAGATATCTCACAGCGGTCATGCAGCTGCCTGACTATGTTCTGCAGGTCGATTTCGTGTCCGGAAGCCGGCTCCTGCTGGACATGAAGCCGTATCTGGACAAAACGCGCTTCTGCGCACTTTCTGATCCGCAGGTGTGGGGCAGCGCCGTGACCAACGGCATTTTTGTCCGCTTCGGTGATGTGGAGCTGAGCCACGATGAGATATTGTCCATGGCGGAACAGGAGCATTGACACAGTTGATTTGAAAAAGGAGAAACACACAATGAGACGCTTTCTAAAATACCTGCTTCCCGCATTGCTGCTGGCGCTGTGCCTGAGCCTGGCTGCCTGCGGAAGCGGCGGCGATACCGACACCGACACGGATGCCGCGCCCGATTCCTTTGAGGGCATGGTCAAGGACAGCGAGCGGATGGTGAGCCTGTCTGACTACGGCGGCACGTGGGCGGGCGACGACGGCAGCACGGTGCTCGTTGAGGCCGGCGGCGACGGCGACGAGGTGCGCTTTGCGCTCTACGATGCCGGTGACGAGGTGACAGCCAGCGGCTTTATCCAGTTCGTTCCGGACTACGGCTGTGATTATTTTTACAACGAGCACGACGGCGTTGCCTACCGCAGCCGGCTCGACGAGGCCGGCGCGCTGGACGTGGTGAGCCTCGGCACGTTTGCGAAGGTGAGCGGCGACCTACCGGGGGAGACGATCGGCGACACCGGCTTTGAGACGCTGGCGGGCACGTGGTATCTGGACGCCGAGGCGGATGCGCCCAGCATCCTTGTGTTTGACGAAAACGGCGGCTGGGAGCTGCTGGAGCGTCCCGGCGGCGACGGCGATCCCACCATGGTGGACTGCGGCACGATTCGGGTGGAGCGCAGCGGCGAGGAGACGCTGTATTACGCCGTTTCCACGAGATTTGCAGATGTTACCTATGACTTCACCCTCATCGACAGCAACACGATGTATTGGGGCGGCGAGTACGATTATTATCAGAAAATGGCGTGACGGCAAGGGCATTTGCCATCGGACAAAGAGACAGAAAGGGAGGACAGGATCATGAAACAACGATGGAAACATCTGATTGCCTCTGCGCTGGTGCTGGCGCTGTGCCTGAGCGCCGCCGCCTGCGGCAAATCCGATGACACTGCAGGAGACGACTGGCGCGCCAGCGGCGCGGTGGTCGACAGCGGCACCATCACCCATGACGGTGACAGCGTGGATGTGCTGGTCACGGTGAGCGAGAGCAGCGCGGCGTTCTACCGGGACATGCCGGAGCAGGTGCTGTTCGACAGCGTGTCTTTTCCCGTGAGCATCCCCGATGCGGAGGAGGCGTTTCACGCCATCTCCTTTGACGATATCGACGGCGACGGCGAGAGCGACGTGCTGGTGCGCTTCCTGCACAAGAGCGGCGATACGACCGAGATGATCTGGATCTGGGACCCGGTCGAGCGCTATGTCTTCCGGGAGGATCTGTCCACGGTCGCGGTCGGTGACGCGCTGAGCAGCCAGCCGTATTTCACAAAAAACGGTCTTCAGATCAATGCCGCCGTGGAGATGGGCACGTTCCTGCTCGAGGACGGGGTCTGCAGCTATTCCGGACTTGGTGACGGCTACAACACCGACGACTGCTACTGGGAGATCGTCAAAAACGGTGACTACACGCACGACGGCATCCGCGAGCTGCACTTTGATGCCATTTGCTACATTCCGGAGGGAGCCATTCCGTATTTCGACCAGCAGTACATCACCGTCACGAGCAGCGAGCTCTATGACTATTATACCGGCACGTGGCTCACCGCCTCAACGGCCTACGGCAACAGTCAGCGCGGGGAAAACTACTATCTCTACACCATCAGCTGGCAGGGCAGCAGCTACCTCATTGAATTCGCCTATTCGACCGAGTGGGAGTATAACGTCAGCGACTGGGCGCAGGTTCTGACCAAGAGCTATGTGGTCTATATCCCGGAGGATTATAACGGACTGATCTTTGCCGCCGAGGCACAGCCGCTGACCTACAAGGAGAGTGCCAAACGCATGCAGCTCGACAGCATTTGTCCGGAGGCGGCCATTATGGACATTGATACCTTAGACCCCTACAGCTGCCTTTTTTTCGATCTCTGCGACTGAGGGCGGTGCGGCGATGGACAAAAAACGCAGCGCTTTTGCCGCGCCGGATGCCGGACGCATGGCGGATGCGGAGCTGTCAAAGCGGCTCGGCGGCCTCCAGAGGCAGTCTGCCGCCTGGCTTCTGGTGGGGCTGGCCGGCGCAATGAGCGGTACCGTTTGCTTTTTTGCGGTGCAGGATGCATTGCTCAGGGCGATCCTTGTGACGGTGCTGTTTTTCGGCGGGGTCTGCTGTGCGGCCGTTTTCGGCGGCGGGGCACAGAAAAAGCTGAAAGCGCTGATGCACGAGCAGATGGGAGACTATTTTCGCTCGGAATGGGAGAAAACCTTCGGCCCGGATATCCACACGCCGGAAATGCGCATTGACGAGCCGTTCATGAAGGCACTGTATCTGCTCGACGGCGAATGGGAGACATGCAGCGTGGAAAACTTCCATGAGGGGGAGTATGGCGGTGTGCATTTTTCCGCCGCAAATGTGCGGCTGGATCATGTGTATCAGAGAGGGACGCCCCATGAGGGCTTCGAGACTTGCAGCAGCATGGTTTTCCGCGGGCTTGTCCTGCGCTGTGCGGCGCGTGTCTCCGCCGCATCGCCTGTGCTGGCCACCGCGCGGACGGCCGACAGTCCCCGCGGCATCCTGACGGGGCACGCGGTGTTTGACCGCAGCTTCTGCGTCGCGGCAGACAGCGAGCAAGACGCTGTCCGTCTGCTGACGCCGCAGACGATCGGCTTTTTGACGGCGTTCGACCGCAGCGTCGAGGGGCAGCTGTTGAGCCTTTGCTGGCGGGAAAACACCTTTTCGCTGGCGCTGGAGACGGACTACGCCTTTGCTGCAGTTGCGGGCAGCGTGGATCTGCGCGATCTTGACGCGGTGCGCCGGAGCTACGTCCGTTCGCTGCAGGAGATGTGCTGTGTGCTGGATCAGCTCAAGGCGAGCCCGGCTTTGACCGGCGCGGCGGAATAAGGAGAAGGATATGGAAGAAAAGAACAGAAGCATGACAGACGAGGCGCTCTCGCAGCAGCTGCGCAGGCACAGGAGCGGCAAACTGGCCGGCAGACTCCTCTCCCTGGTGGGAGTGGTCATCGCTGTGGCGGGCATGGTCCTGGGCGGCAACATTGTGCCGATCATTTTGGGCGGTGTGATCCTCGCACTGGGACAGACGATACAGAGAAAAACCAGAGAACAGGCGGGGCAGCAGACTTTCCGGGCGATCGCGCCGGATGTGGTGAGTGCCGTGTTCGAAAACGTGCAGCTCGATCCCGCTGCGCATCTTCTCAACGCCGAGGACACGAACATCCCGCTGCCCGGCCACAGCTATTGCAGCGGCAGCGGGTACATCCGCGGGACATATCAGGGACTGACTACGGAGCTGTGCACCGTCAAGCTGACGGAGGTGGACGCGTTTCAGCGCGAGGAAAGCGGACAGTGGGAGAAAACCGAGCATGAGGTCTATACCGGCCAGTGGCTGCTGTGTGAGCTTGAGCGCGAAATTCCCACATGGCTGACCATCTGGCCGCGGGACAGACTGGATAAGCTGTTCAGCTCCAAAACCATCCAAACAGGGAATGAGGACTTTGACAAACGATTCAATCTGAGCAGCGATGATGAAGAGGTGGTACTCCGTATTCTGTCCCCCGACCGGATGGAGCGGATTCTGGCGCTGGCAGGTTCTTCCATCGGTAAATTCGCCGTGAATCTCAAACCGGACGGCAGACTGTATATTGCTGTTCACAGTGGACACGGTTTCTTTGATATTGGCAAGGGCCGTGAAAATCCGGCACAGCTGCGAGAACGCTTTGCCCGTGAACTGCGGTGGTTTACGGATATGATCGAAGTATTCTGCGGCGAATAACCGAATATCCATAATCGCTGTGATTATGGATGCGGCTTCTAGAGCAAACCTCTTAAATAATGCAGTCCCTTTACAGCGGTGATAAAATATAGTGTAGGAGACGATAGTATGCTACACAATGAAGCTAGAAAACTGGTATTGGAGGCCTGGGATAAAACTCGTAATGCCAGGGAAATTGCAAAATATTTTTCAGTAAATGAAAGCATCGTATACCGCCTTATAGAAGAGCGTGCACGCACTGGCAGTTATGAGACCAGAACGCAGCTGAGAGGCCGGAAAACAATTCTTACAGAAAAACAGCACCACGATATTCTGGAACTTGTGCAAGAACAACCGGATATCACAATGAAGGAGATTGTCGAAACGCTTCATTTACCTGTAGGCGATGAAGCCGTCAGGCGTTTTCTGATAAAACAAGGTTACACTTATAAGAAAAAGTCTTTGCATGCAAAAGAACAGGAGCGTTCCCGATGTGCAGAGAAAACGCAGTCAGTGGATAGAAACTATATCTGGTGCAAATGCAGAACATCAAATATATCTCGATGAAAGCGGTATTAATACAAACCTCACAAGACACTATGCACATGCAGTACATGGGAAACGTGCCATGGATACTACCCCGATCAACACGCCTGCCGGAACAACTGTTTTGTCATCCATCCGGCTTAACGGCAGTCTGGTATATACTACGTACCAAGGTGGAACAACTGCACAGCGATTTCGTGAATATATGGGAAAACAATTGATACCGAGCCTTGAGAAAGACGATGTTGTAATCATGGATAACATGCGTTCTCATCATGTCAAAATAGTGACGGAGCTTTTAGACAAGGCGGGGATCTCCTATCTATATTTGCCACCATACAGTCCAGATTTGAACCTTATTGAAAAAATGTGGTCAAAAATGAAATCCTTTCTCAGAAAGAGGAAAGTCCGTGTTGCTGCTGAACTACCTGAGGCTGTAAAAGCGGCCTTAGAAACAATAAGTACGAATGATTGCAAAGGGTGGTTCCATGCATCTGGAATTTGCGTTAATTAAGAGAATAGCTATAATCAACAGTCAAAGATGAGATTATAACATAAATCGAACAGGGAAGAAATACATAATTTCTTAATATTTTCAGTCGGGATTTGCAAAATGCAGTAAAATAGAGTATAATGCGAACGAGTTCATACGGAAAAAACAAAAAACCTGAAAAACAAAAACCCCAAGGAGTTAAAAAAGTGTCAGATATGAAATGGCTCCGTTTTATACGGAAATTGAAACCTTACAACATACAGAAGGGACTGCGTTACCTGAAACATTATGGCCCAAAGGAATTCCTGATCCGTCTTTCGGAGCGGATGGAGCCGGAGGAGGTTCCGTACGGACCGTGGCGGGAGCAGTACTGCGCAAAAGAGGAGGACCTGGCGCGTCAGAAAAATCATAAATTTTCTTATTGTCCGAAGATCAGCGTTGTTGTTCCGGCTTACCGTACGCCGGAAATTTTTCTGCGTCAGATGATCGAATCCCTGGAAAAACAGAGTTATGAAAACTGGGAACTGGTGATCGGAAATGCCAGCCCGGAGGATGAGACGATGGCGCGCATCCTGAAAGAGTATACCGGAAAAGATCCGCGCGTAAAGAACGTTCCGATTCCGGAAAATATCGGCATTGCAGAGAATACAAATGCAGCGCTTGCCGCAGCAGCGGGAAATTTCGTCGGTTTTATGGATCACGACGATCTGCTTGCGCCGGATGCACTCTTTGAAATTGCCATCCGTCTGGAAAAAGATCCGTCCATCGATGCTTTTTATACCGATGAGGACAAGGTACGGACCGATCTGTCCGAGTATTTCCAGCCGCATTTCAAACCGGATTTCAATCTGGATCTGCTGCGGTCAAACAATTATATCTGCCATTTCTTCGTTGTACGGCGGGAGATTGCGGAGAAAACCGGCGGCCTTCGTCCGGAATACAATGGGGCGCAGGATTATGATTATATCTTCCGCTGCACGGAAATGGCGGGAAAAATTGTACACATTCCGAGAGTTTTATATCACTGGAGGGTCCACAGCGCTTCCACCGCAGACAATCCGGCAAGCAAGCTGTACGCGTATGAGGCCGGAAAAAAGGCAATTGAGGGAAACCTTGCGCGCTGCGGCGAAGAGGGAACCGTCACACTGCGTTCGGATTATGGCTTCTACGATGTAGATTATAAACTGCGGGGAACGCCTCTGGTTTCGATTCTGATCCCGAACAAGGATCAGGCCGATACGTTACGCACTTGTCTGGAATCCATTAAGAAGAAGTGCATGTATCCATCCTATGAGATTCTGATTATTGAGAACAACAGCACTGAGGAAGCAACGTTTTCCTATTACAAAGAACTCGAAGCACAGGGCATCCGTGTCCTGAAGTATCCAAAACAGGGCTTTAACTATTCTGCGATCAATAATTTCGGCGTCAAAGAGGCAAAGGGAGAGTATCTCCTGTTTCTCAATAACGATATGGAAATCATCACACCCGATTTTATGGAAAAAATGGTGTCCAATCTGCAGAGACCGCAGATCGGGGCGGTCGGCGCGAAGCTGTATTACCCGGACAACACGGTGCAGCATGCGGGTATCATCATCGGTATCGGCGGCATTGCGGGCCACGCCTTTTTAGGACTGGCGCGCGGAAGAAGCGGCTACCTGCATAAGGCATCGCTCCAGATGAATGTGAGTGCGGTGACAGCAGCGTGCATGATGATGAGAAAAGAGGTCTTTGAGGAGGTCGGCGGCTTTGAAGAAGAACTGTCCGTCGCTTTCAATGATGTTGATCTGTGCCTGCGCATTGGAAAAGCAGGTTATAAAATCGTATACAATCCGCACGTGGAGCTGTACCATTATGAATCGAAATCCAGGGGAGCAGAGGATGACGAGAAGAAGGTGCGCCGCTTCCAGTCGGAAATCGAATTTATGCGCAGCCGCTGGATTGGGCTGTTAAAGGCAGGAGATCCCTGCTACAATCCAAATTTAACGCTGGCATCGTGGAACTATGGACTGCGTGCCGACGGCAGGGGAGTAAAACCATGGACAAAGTAGCAGTTGTAATACCAAATTATAATGGATACCGGTATCTGGAGACGTGCTTTGCAGCGCTTGCAAAGCAGACCTTTACGGAATTTACCACATATTTCGTGGACAATGGTTCACAGGATGAGAGCTGTGCGTTTCTGCGGGAACACTACCCGGAGACGAAAATCATCCAGCTCGATGATAACTATGGCTTCAGCCGTGCGGTCAACGAAGGCATCCGCCAGTCGAAGGAGCCGTATGTGATCCTTTTAAACAACGACACCGAAGTGTTCCCGGACTTTGTCGAGCGCCTTTATGAGGGAATCTGTAAAAGAAAGAATGCGTTTGCATGCAGCGCAAAGCTGATTTCCTATCAGGAGCGTGATAAAATCGACGATGCGGGAAATTACTATAATATGCTGGGATGGGCATTCGCAAGAGGAAAAGGAAAACCGGTCAGTGAATTTGAAACGTCCGACCGGATTTTTGCGGCCTGCGCCGGAGCAGCAATCTACCGCCGGGAATTTCTGGAAAAGACCGGACTTTTTGACGAAGAACATTTCGCTTATCTGGAAGATACCGACATCGGCTATCGTGCGCGGCTTTTGGGCTACGAGAACTGGTATGAGCCGTCCGCGAAGGTTTACCACGTCGGAAGCGGAACGAGCGGCTCCCGGTATAACCTCTTTAAAATCCGTTATTCTTCCAGGAACAATATTTATCTGATCTATAAAAATATGCCGGTTTTACAGATTTTACTTAACCTGCCGGCCTTTATCCTCGGTTTTTCGGCAAAACTGGTCTTTTTTGCATCGAAAGGATACGGAAAAGAATATCTGGCAGGAATCAAGAATGGTTTTTTCATCTGCCGGAAGCCGGAAAACAGAGCAAAAAAGATCCGTTTCGAGTGGAAGCGCCTCGGTACGTATTTTGTCATCGAATGGGAGCTTTTTATCAATGTGTTCCGGAGATTTCTGGAGAGGGCATAAGGATTCTTTCAAAAGATTACGAAAAAGTTAAAAAGTTTACGGAAATAAGAAGAATGTTAGAAAAATATGATTGCTCTTTTTTGGAACTTATTGTATAGTTAGGGGTAGGGAATTTTTAAATCCCGAAAAAAACAGATAAGGTGAACGAATTTGATCAACGATAATCAGAAATATTTTGACCGGATGCACGTTCTGATCGATGCCCTGGTGCTCGCACTTTCCTATGTACTGTCCTGGTACTGCTATGTGCGGCTGGGCGTTATGAATAATCATCCGGAGAGGGGAATTCTGCCGCCGGCGACGTATATGATGGCACTGCTCTATATCGTGCCCGGCTATCTGCTGCTTTACTATGCATTCAATCTCTATGCATCCAAGCGTTTTCAGGGAAGACGTCTGGAATTTGCCAATATCTTAAAAGCGAATACGGTTGGATTTCTGGTCTGGCTGGCCAGCCTTTACATGGTGCGCCAGGTTCACTTTTCCCGTGGTATGCTCTGCATCTTCTTTGTGCTGAATGTGACACTGGAAACGATTGTAAGAAATCTGATCCACTATATCTTAAGCAATATGTGGAAACACGGCCGCAACCAGAAGCAGATTCTGATGGTCGGCTACAGCCGTGCGACCGAGGAATACATTGACCGGATCATTGCAAACCCGGAGTGGGGCTATCTCGTCCGCGGAATCCTCGATGACCATGTCAAAGCGGGAACGATGTACCGCGGTATCAAGGTTCTTGGAAGAATCAACAATCTTTCAGTCATTCTGCCGGAAAACAAACTGGATGAAATTGCCATTACCCTTGGACTGAACGAATACTTCCGCCTGGAGGAGATCGTTGCCATGTGTGAAAAATCCGGCGTACATACCCAGTTTGTGCCGGATTACCACAACATCATTCCGACAAAGCCGTACACAGAAGACCTGCAGGGACTTCCTGTCGTCAATATCCGCTATGTGCCGCTTTCCAACACGTTCAACGCGATGCTGAAACGGATTGTGGATATTTTCGGCGCGCTCGTGGCGATCATTCTGTTCTCACCGGTGATGCTGTTTTCCTGCATCATGATCAAGCTGACCTCACCGGGTCCGCTGATCTACCGTCAGACACGCGTCGGACTGCACAACAAACCGTTTGAAATGTACAAGTTCCGTTCGATGGAAGTTCAGACGGAGGAGAAAGAAAAGAAGGCATGGACCGTGAAGAATGACCCGCGTGTGACGGGATTTGGAAAATTCATGCGCCATACCAGCATTGATGAGCTTCCACAGCTCTTTAACATCTTAAAAGGAGATATGAGCCTGGTCGGACCGAGGCCGGAGCGACCTTTCTTTGTGGAAAAATTCCGGGAGGAGATCCCGCGTTATATGGTAAAACATCAGGTTCGTCCCGGTCTTACGGGATGGGCGCAGGTGAATGGATACCGGGGGGATACTTCTATCCGCAAGCGTATTGACTGTGATCTGTATTATATTGAAAACTGGACGCTGGGACTTGATTTTAAAATTCTGTTCCTGACCTTTTTCAAAGGATTTGTGAATAAAAACGCTTACTAAAAGATAAGGGGAAAAGAGATGTCGAAGAAGAATTACAAAAAGAGCAGAAAATACAAAAAAATGCGCCGCAGAAAAATAATTTTCGGAATTGAAATCACCGTTCTGCTGATTCTTTCCGGAATTCTGTTCGTCTACGCATGGATCAACCGTTCGATGGATAAGATGAATCAGGATACGCTGGACAGCTCCCAGATTCAGATCAACAGTGAAGTAAAGGCAAATACCGATCTCTCACAGATGTCCGGTACACAGGTCATCGCGCTGGTCGGCGTGGATGCCAGAGGTGTGGAAGGCTCCGAGCTGGCAGAAAGCATGAACAGTGACACGATTATTCTCTGTTGTATTGATCATGACAAGCAGGAAATCCGTATGGTGTCGATTATGCGTGACACCTGGATGAATATGGCGAAATATACCGATGAATATTATGAGTTTGACAAAGCCAATTCCGCATACAACCGCGGCGGCCCGGAGAGTATGCTCTCCATGCTGAATACAAACCTTGACTTTGCACTGACCGATTACGTTACCGTAAACTTCAAGGCACTCGCCGATGCGATTGATGTCCTGGGCGGTCTCGACATCGAGATGACAAATGCAGAGTGTGTTCATGCAAACAACTACAACAGAGAGGTATCGGAAGCACAGGGCGTAGAGTATGAAGCTATTCCGTATGATGAGGACCTTGGGGATGATTACAGCGAAGTACGTCATGTCAGCGGTGCGCTTGCTACCTCCTATGCGCGGATCCGTTATGGCGGCGGTGATGATGCAAAACGTACCAGCCGTCAGCGAATTGTTATCAATCTTATGGTACAGAAGCTGAAACAGAATCCGACCAAGATTCCGGAAATTCTGGACAAGGTGATGGGAAATGTCAGCACCAGTCTTACCAAGAATGAAATCCTGGAACTTGGTATGCATGCGGTAACGTATACGATGGGAACCTCCTATGCCTATCCGTTCCAGCTCTGCTATGGTGAAAATGTAGTGAATGCCCTTGGTGAGGATGTTGTAATTCCGGTTACGCTGGAGTTCAATGTAAGAGAGCTGCATGAATATCTGTATCCGGGTCTTTCGTATGAACCGTCTGCGGCTGTTACAGAGTACAGCGACTACATTGCAAGAAAGAGCGGTTACGATGAAGATATGATCGGCTATGTGCTGAACCAGGGGCCTGGTGCAGAGGCAGATTCGGTGATCGCAGGCGACTAAATACGAGGGAGAAAACCAGACATGAAATTCTATACCGTTGATGTTATGATACCAACGTATAAACCAGGGCAGGAGTTCGCAGAGCTTCTGCCCCGCCTTTTGGAACAGACTTACCCGATCCGGTCGATCCGGGTTGTAAACACAGGGAAAAAGTTCTGGAACCCGGCGTGGGAGCAGTTATCGGATAAAATTATGGTAGAGCATATCCGGCCAAGCGAATTTGACCACGGCGGAACGAGAAGGGCGATGGCAGAAAGTTCGGATGCGGATCTTCTGCTTTTTATGACCCAGGATGCCATGCCGTACGACAATGCGTGCGTGGAACATCTGGTGGAAAAATTTTCACTGCCGCATGTGAAGGCGGCCTATGCGCGGCAGCTTCCGCGGGATGACTGCCGTACACTGGAACGGTTTACGAGAGGCTTTAACTATCCGGAGGAGAGTGATATCAAGGATGCCGGTGATCTGCCAAAACTTGGTGTTAAGACTTTTTTCTGCTCCAATGTCTGTGCAATGTATGACCGCAGGACATATGAAGAGCTGGGTGGATTTGTAGAAAGCACCTTGTTTAACGAAGATATGATCTATGCCGGGCATCTTGTGCAGGCGGGCTATGCGATTGCCTATGCGGCAGATGCGAAGGTGGTACATTCCCACAATTACGGCTGCATGGCACAGCTTCACCGCAATTTCGACCTCGGTGTATCCCAGGCACAGCATCCGGAGATCTTTGATGCGTATCCGTCTGAGGGTGAGGGAATCCGTATGGTGAAAAAATCGGCATCCTACGTCTGCAAAATTCATAAGCCGTGGCTGCTCGTCACGTTATTTTTTCAAAGCGGATTCAAATATGTGGGATACTTCCTCGGAAAACGATACAAAAGCCTTCCGGACGGTGTGATCCGCTGGTGTACCTCAAACAAAACGTGGTGGGAATATCACGGAAAGATAAGAAAAAAACGAAATAGAAGATAAGTGAAAGTAAAAAACAAAAATAAAAAGATTTTGTAAGTAAATACGAAATGCTCCATAAGGTTGACAGAGAACGGAGCAGCGTGGTAAAAAAGTAAAGAACAAGAAATTAGAAGGCGGCATAACCTGAAAACAGAACAAGGGTGCCGCCTTTTGCTGTTAGGAGGAAAAAATCTATGTGTGGAATTGTTGGATATATTGGAACCTGCCAGGCTGCCCCGGTGCTGCTGGACGGATTGTCAAAGCTGGAGTACCGCGGATACGATTCGGCCGGAATTGCTGTATACGATGGAAACAAAATTCAGATGCAGAAAGCAATGGGCCGTTTGAAGGTGCTTGAGGAAATGACACAAAATGGAGCGACACTTCCGGGTACCGTAGGAATCGGACATACGAGATGGGCAACGCATGGGGCACCTTCCGATCTGAATGCACATCCGCATTTCAATAAAGACCACTCGATTGTCGTTGTACACAATGGAATTATTGAGAATTATCTGAAATTAAAGAAAAAACTGATGTCCAAAGGATATGAGTTCCTTTCGGAGACAGATACCGAGGTAATTGCCCATATGCTGGATTACTATTATAACGGCGATCCGCTTGCAACGATCACAAAGGTTATGCACCGCATGGAGGGATCGTATGCACTGGGTATCCTGTTCCGCGACCATCCGGATGAGGTGTATGCGGTCCGTAAAGACAGCCCGCTGATCGTTGGTACAAGTAAGAGCGGAAACCTGATTGCATCCGACGTTCCGGCTGTACTGAAATATACAAGAGATGTCTATTTTCTGGAAAATGAGGAGATCGTGAAACTGACCCGCGATGGCCTTCACTTCTACAATATTGACGAGGAGGAGCTGGAGAAAGAGGCAACCCACATCGACTGGGATATGAATGCGGCAGAAAAAGGCGGCTATGAGCATTTCATGCTGAAAGAGATGCATGAGCAGCCAAAAGCCGTAAAAGATACCCTGACGCCGCGTATTAAGAACGGTGATGTTGTGATCGAAGAACTCGGCATGACCGATGAGGAGATCCGCGCGATCCGCAAAATCTTTATCGTTGCCTGCGGTTCCGCATACCACACCGGTGTAACCGCAAAATACATCTTCGAAAAGCTGGCAAGAATCCCGGTTGAGGTAGATCTGGCAAGCGAATTCCGCTACCGTGATCCGATTCTGCCGGAAAATACGCTCGTGGTCATCGTCAGCCAGTCGGGTGAGACGGCCGATACCCTCGCGGCTCTCCGCCTTGCAAAAGAAAAGGGCGTGCGTACCCTTGGCATCGTAAACGTAGTTGGAAGTTCGATTGCAAGAGAGGCAGACAATGTCATGTACACCTGGGCCGGTCCGGAGATCGCTGTTGCGACAACGAAAGCGTACAGCACACAGCTTATCGCGCAGTACCTTCTGGCGATGAAGTTTGCCAAAGTACGCGGAACCGTTTCGCAGAATGACTTCGATGCGATGATCCAGAGCCTTGAGCGCCTGCCGGAGCAGATTTCCCTGCTGCTGTCCCACAAGGAGAACGTACAGCGTTTTGCCAACCGTTATCTTGCGGCAGAACACGTCTTTTTCATCGGACGCGGCATCGACTATGCAATCTCGATGGAGGGCTCCCTGAAGCTGAAAGAGATTTCCTACATCCACTCCGAGGCGTATGCAGCCGGTGAGCTGAAACACGGAACCATTTCCCTGATTGAGGACGGACGCCTTGTCGTAGCTGTGCTGACTCAGCCGGAGCTCTACAAGAAAACGATCAGCAATATTCAGGAAGTGAAGACACGAGGCGCGTTTGTCATGGCGGTAACGACCGTTGGCAATACAGAAGTGGAAAAAGTAGCCGACTACGTAGTTTACCTGCCGGAGACAAATCCGATTTTTGCAAACTCCCTGGCGATCATTCCGCTGCAGCTCTTTGGCTACTACGTATCGATCGGCAGAGGCCTCGATGTGGATAAACCGAGAAACTTGGCGAAATCGGTTACGGTAGAATAAAAACCGCAGCATAAAATTCCTCTTTTTTCAAAATTATCACAGTTTCAACACAATTCTAACGTACAATAGGCAGTAGAAAATAAAGAAAGAAATAAGAGCACTGTGTATTGGTGCCTGAGATAGAAAAGAGAAAGAGGGATCAGCCATGAGTGAAGAATTCAAAAAAGAAGAAATAAATGGTGAGGCAGCAGAGGAAACCAAAGCTGCAGAGCATACAGAAGAAGTAAAAGCAGAAACGACAGCAGAGCAGAGCGCAGCAGAGACGGAAAAACCGCAGGAAACCGCAGAAGCGCCGAAGGCGGAAGAAAAGAAAACGACAACCTACAGCTGGGTGAATCCGAAAATCAGCGGAAAGACCGGCGAGGAGAATAACAGCGCTTCCTACACCGGAAAACCGGACTCGTCGGAGGCAAAGGCAGAGCAGACATCTTCTGCAAAGACAGAACATTATCAGTACCAGTCACAGACACAGAGTGCTCCGAAGCAGGAAAAACCACAGTTTTCTGCCGTTCCGCAGCCGCAGGATCACAAAAAGAAAGCGAAAAAACCAATGTCAGCCGCAAAAAAATGGGGCATGACACTTGCCATGGCAGCGTGCTTCGGACTCGTGGCAGGCGGTGTTTTCATTGGGACTGCAGCAGTCGGTACGAAAGTGATCGGTACAGCAACAGAGCAGAAGCAGGAAGTTACAATTCCGACGACCACCACAACAACGGCAGCAGACAGCAGTGATACCTCCGATAACGTAAAAGCAACCGGCGAGATGTCCGTGAAAGATGTTGCATCGAGTGCGATGCCGTCTCTGGTAGCAATTTCTACGACAACGGTGGAAGAAGTTGAGACATTCTTCGGAACCACAAGCCAGGAAGTTCCTGCAAGCGGAACCGGAGTTATTGTCGGACAGAACGACGATGAGCTCCTGATTGCGACAAACAACCACGTTGTCAGCGGTGCAACGTCTCTTTCCGTCAGCTTTATCGACGATGAGACGGTAGAAGGCCAGATCAAAGGTACCGATGCGGACAATGACCTTGCTGTTGTTGCAGTAAAACTTTCCGACATCAAGGACGAGACAAAGAGCCAGATCAAAATTGCCGTGATGGGAAATTCCGATGACCTTGAGGTCGGTGATCAGGTTGTGGCAATCGGAAATGCACTGGGAACCGGCCAGTCCCTGACGAGCGGATATATCAGTGCAAAAGACCGTACGATCTCCAGTCAGGATGAGAGTACCGGCGAGACGATTACTTCTGAGGGACTGATCCAGACCGATGCAGCTATCAACCCTGGAAACAGCGGCGGCGCCCTTCTGAACATGAACGGTGAACTGATCGGCATTAACGAAGCAAAATACAGCTCCACACAGGTCGAGGGCATGGGCTTTGCAATCCCGATTTCGAAAGCGGAGCCGATTCTGCAGAACCTGATGAACCTGACAACAAGATACAAAGTCAGCGATGATAAGGCCGCTTATATCGGAATCAACATGGCGGATGTCAGCGCAGATGTTTCCCAGAACTACGGTATTCCGACCGGTGTCTGCATCATGAGCGTTGTGGACGGCAGCCCGGCAGCCGATGCGGGCTTCAAGAAAGGCGATGTTATCACCACGTTTGATGGAAGAAGCATCTCGAACGCCAAAGGCTTAAAAGAGACACTGACCTATTATGCGGCAGGCGAGACTGTAGATGTCACCGTACAGCGTGCGGACAACGGTGAGTACAAAGAAGTAACACTGACGTTGACCCTTGGCTCTGCAGCAGATATGCCGCAGACGAGCGGAAGCAGCAACGGAACCACAAACGATGGAACCGGAAGCTCCGATCAGAATGACCAGGGTATTCAGAATCCGTTTGGCAACAGATAAAAACTCGAAATAACTATTTCCTAAGAGAAAAAAGACGGACAGCACAGGAATATGAACGCCTGGCTGTCCGCCTTTTTCTGCATTTTTTGATATAATTTTTTGAATTTGTAAAATTCTTAAAAAAGTTGGTAATTTTTAAGAAAGTTTTTACTTGTGACCCTATGGCTTTTGGGCTATAATCAAGCTAGACCAAGCGATCTATTACAGAAAGGAATTTGAAAAATCATGTCAGAAGAGAAAGACAGAGTGGACGGTACCGCGGACGAAACTAAGGCGGAAACAAAAAGCTCTGACCATCATACAGAAGATACCTATGAAAAAGTCTGCTTCATGTGCCGCAGACCGGAGAGCAAAGCCGGAAAGATGATTACCCTTCCGGGAAACATCAATATCTGCCCGGACTGCATGCAGAAGAGCTTTGATACCATGAACCAGAACCCGGGCCAGATCAATGAGATGATGAATAATATGAACAACATGCCGAATATCGGCATGTTCGATCTCTCCGGGCTTTCCAACCAGATCCCGAACCGGCAGCGGGTAAAGAAAAAAGAAGAAAAGAAGAAACCAAAAGAATTTTCCATCAAGGACATTCCGCCGCCGCACCGGATCAAGGCGATGCTTGACGAATACGTCATCGGCCAGGACCGTGCAAAGAAAGTCATGTCGGTTGCCGTTTACAACCATTACAAACGTGTCTTTGCACCGCAGGACGGAAATATCGAGATCGAAAAATCCAACATGCTGATGATTGGACCGACCGGTTCCGGAAAAACGTATCTGGTGCAGACACTGGCACGCCTCTTAGATGTGCCGCTTGCCATCACGGACGCCACATCCCTTACCGAAGCGGGTTATATCGGTGATGATATTGAAAGCGTGGTATCTAAGCTTTTAGCGGCCGCAGACAACGATGTGGAGCGCGCGGAGCACGGTATCATCTTCATTGACGAGATCGACAAGATTGCGAAAAAGAAAAATACAAACCAGAGAGACGTCAGCGGAGAAGCCGTACAGCAGGGAATGCTGAAGCTCCTCGAGGGCAGCGACATCGAAGTTCCGGTGGGAGCCAACAGCAAAAATGCGATGGTTCCGCTCGAGACCGTCAATACCAGAAACATTCTCTTTATCTGCGGCGGTGCCTTCCCGGATCTGACGGACATCATCAAGGAGCGTCTGAACAAGACAGCTTCCATTGGCTTCCAGGCGGATCTGAAGGACAAGTATGATGGGGATAAGAACCTGCTGTCACAGGTGACCTTAGAAGATCTTCGGACTTTCGGTATGGTGCCGGAGTTCCTTGGCCGTCTGCCGATCGTATTTACGCTGGAGAGTCTCAATGAGGATATGCTGGTCGAGATCTTAAAAGAACCGAAAAATGCGATCCTGAAGCAGTATAAGAGACTGCTCGAACTCGACGAGGTGAAACTGGAATTTGATGATGATGCACTTCGCTCTATTGCAAGAAAAGCGCTGGAAAAAGATACCGGTGCGAGAGCACTCCGTTCGATCATCGAGGATTTCATGCTGGATATCATGTATGAGATTCCAAAGGACAGCAGCATCGGAGAGGTTATCATCACAAAAGACTATATTGAAAAGACCGGCGGGCCGACGATTCTCCTGCGCGGTCAGGAAGTTCCAAAGTTAGAGCAGAAATAAGGTAACTGGAAAACACAGCGGAGCAGACGTGAAACTGGCGTTTTCTTGAAATAAGAGATAAGAAAGAGAGGGTTTTAACTATGGCAGAGGATTTTTTTGGAAATTTAAGTAAAACACTGAAAAAAACAGTGGATACTGTGGGAAAGAAAACAGATGAATTCGTAGAAATTCAGAAGATCCGCACCCGTCAGCATGCGCTCGAGGATCAGATTGAGAAGAATTACCAGGATATCGGACAGATCATCTACAACCGCTATCTGAACGGCGAAGCATTCGACGAGAATCTTGCCGGCATCTGCAAAGATATCACCGATCTGGAAAAAGAGATTGCAGACTGCAAGGAAGACGTGGCAAACAAGAGAGGCCGCATCGTATGCCCGGCCTGCGGCGCAAGTGTTCCGAAAGATGCAGCTTTCTGCATGCGCTGCGGTGCTGCTATGCCGGAGAAGGAAGAAGAGCCGGAGGATGCCGAGTTTGTACACGTAGAACCGGAAGAAAAAGCAGAAGAAACCGAAGCAGCAGCGCCGGAAGAAGAGCCTGAAAAAGAAGCAGAGGTACCGGAAGAGGAATGATCTGGACCCTGCTGCCGGGAGCGGTTTTCCTTGCAGACGGATGCCTGAAAAAGAAGGCAGAAGAGGAGTTAAAGGAAAATGAGCAGATCCCGGTCTGCAAAGGACATATTGTCCTGCGGAAATGTCATAACCGCGGCGTAGCGGGCGGCGGCTTCGCGGACAGCACGAAGAAGGTGGAAATTCTCACCTTCTTTTTGCTGTCCGGACTGTGGGCGCGTCTCGGAGCGCTGGCGGGCAGACGTAAGTGTAAGGTGAAGAAGCTTGGGCTTGCGCTTACGATTGGCGGCGGCATGTCGAACTGGTATGACCGGCATAAGAGAGGTTACGTGACCGACTATGTCAGCTTCCGGTTTGGACCGGAGAAGTTCCGCAGACTTGTGTTCAATGTTTCTGATTTCTGTATTTTCTTCGGAATTGCGCTGCTGACGGCAATTTCCTGCCGGGAGTCCAGGTGATGCAGGATCTCCCGAAAAGCCCTGCGGATGGCGGGCTTTTCGGGGCAAAAAAGAAAATTTGAAATTTTTTGAAAAAATTTGAAAAAAGCTGTTGACAGATTCGGAATCATCTGGTAATATATGTTTTGTTGAACGGCACATGAGAGCCGCAAGACAAGAAATGCAGGAGTGGCGGAATTGGCAGACGCGCAGGCTTCAGGTGCCTGTGGTCGCAAGATCGTGTGGGTTCAAGTCCCATCTCCTGCATTATTTTTTCGCTTTGCGTATCAAGAATTGGTCCGATGGACCAATTCGGATTGCCCTGATGGGAAGTGTGAAAACTTTCCGTCAGGGTATTTTTATTTTTCCAGAAAAGAAAATAATTCCGACAGGACATTTTATGCCCAATACACACTTCAAAAGTATTCCAGAAAAGAAATTTCCGTAATTCGACAAAAATAGTTGAAATGTTTCCCTGGTTGTGATAGAATCTGAAAGATTAAAGTATGAGATGCATATTTCATACAAACTCAAAACCGAACGAAAAAGAAAGGAAAACGGTGGAATGATGAAAGCTTTTCTAATCTTAGAAGACGGGCATGTCTTTACCGGAACCAGCATTGGTTCACAAAAAGAAGTGATCAGTGAAATCGTATTTAATACATCCATGACTGGATATCTCGAAGTGCTGACTGACCCATCCTATGCGGGACAGGCAGTATGTATGACGTATCCTCTTATTGGAAACTATGGAATTTGTTATGATGATCAGGAGTCCTTAAGACCCTGGCCGGATGGCTATATTGTAAGAGAATTATCCCGTCTCCCCAGCAACTTCCGTTGCCAGGACACCATTCAGAATTTCCTGAAAAAGTTCGATATTCCCGGAATCGCCGGAATCGATACTCGTGCTCTCACCAAAATTCTTCGTGAAAAAGGTACCATGAACGGTATGATCACGACCAACGAAAATTATCACCTCGATGAAATTATTCCAAAATTAAAAGCGTATAATACCGGAAAAGTTGTAGAAAAGGTAACCTGCTCTGAAAAATCAGTTTTAAAAGGAGAAGGCTTTAAAGTTGCACTTCTGGATCTTGGCGCAAAGAACAACATCGCACGTTCCTTAAATGAGCGCGGATGCGAAGTGACCATTTATCCGGCGCTTACTACAGCAGAAGAGATCCTCGCCGCAAATCCGGACGGAATCATGCTGTCCAACGGCCCTGGAGATCCGAAAGAATGCGTATCCATTATCAAAGAGATTAAAAAACTGTACGATTCCAATGTACCGATCTTTGCAATCTGTCTTGGACATCAGCTGATGGCACTGGCTACCGGCGCAGATACCCACAAGATGAAATACGGCCACCGCGGCGGAAACCACCCGGTCAAGGACCTGGCAACCGGAAGAGTTTACATTTCTTCCCAGAACCACGGCTACGTCGTAGATACCGATACCCTGGATCCGAATGTGGCAGTTCCGGCCTTTGTGAACGTCAACGACGGCACCAACGAGGGACTCAAATACGTCGGCAAAAACATCTTTACCGTACAGTTCCATCCGGAGGCATGCCCTGGCCCGCAGGATTCCGGATACCTGTTTGATCGATTCCTTGAGATGATGGGAGGTAACAAATAATGCCAAAGAATCCGAATATTAAAAAAGTTCTGGTTATCGGTTCCGGTCCGATCGTCATCGGACAGGCAGCAGAGTTCGACTACGCAGGAACACAGGCGTGCCGTTCCCTGAAAGAAGAGGGAATGGAAGTTGTTCTTCTGAACTCCAACCCGGCAACCATCATGACCGATAAAGACATCGCAGACCGCGTTTACATCGAGCCGCTGACCGTAGAAGTGGTAGAGCAGCTCATCCAGAAGGAAAAACCGGACAGCGTTCTTCCGACTCTGGGAGGCCAGGCAGGACTGAACCTTGCGATGGAACTCGAAGAAAAAGGCTTCTTAAAAGAAAACAACGTACGCCTGATCGGTACCACAGCACAGACCATCAAAAAAGCAGAGGACCGTCAGGAATTCAAAGATACCATGGAAAAAATCGGCGAGCCGGTAGCGGCATCCCTGGTTGTCCATGATGTACAGGCTGGTATCGATTTCACCAACAAGATCGGTTATCCGGTTGTACTGCGTCCGGCTTACACCCTCGGCGGAAGCGGCGGCGGTATCGCTTACAACGAAGAAGAGCTGATCGAGATCCTCTCGAACGGACTCCGTCTTTCCCGTGTCGGCGAAGTACTCGTTGAAAGATGTATCGCCGGATGGAAAGAGATCGAGTACGAGGTAATGCGGGACAGCGTAGGAAACTGCATCACCGTCTGCAACATGGAGAACATCGACCCGGTCGGCGTTCACACCGGAGACAGTATTGTCGTAGCACCGTCCCAGACCCTGGGAGATAAAGAGTATCAGATGCTGCGTACTTCCGCACTCAACATCATCACCGAGCTCGGCATCACCGGCGGATGCAACGTACAGTATGCGTTGAATCCGGACAGCTTCGAGTATTGTGTTATCGAGGTAAATCCGCGTGTCAGCCGTTCTTCCGCACTGGCTTCCAAAGCGACCGGTTATCCGATTGCAAAGGTTGCTGCAAAGATCGCACTTGGCTACACTCTGGATGAGATCCCGAACGCCATTACCGGAAAAACCTACGCAAGCTTCGAGCCGATGCTGGATTACTGTGTTGTTAAGATCCCGCGTCTGCCATTTGATAAATTCATCACAGCAAAACGTACACTGACTACACAGATGAAAGCTACCGGTGAGGTTATGAGTATCTGCCATAACTTTGAGGGTGCTTTAATGAAAGCCATCCGTTCCCTGGAGCAGCACGTAGACAGTCTGATGTCCTACGATTTCTCCCATTTTTCTGATGAGGAACTTCTGGACGAGCTGAATATCGTGGATGACCGCCGTATCTGGAAGATCGCAGAAGCCCTGAGACGAAATATTTCTCAGGAGAAACTTCACGAGATCACCAAGATCGATATCTGGTTCATCGACAAGCTGGCAATCCTTGTTGAGATGGAGCAGGCTCTGAAGACCCAGAAACTGGACAAAGACCTTCTTCTGGAAGCAAAACGAATGGAGTTCCCGGACTACATCATCGCAGATCTCACAGGCAAGACAGAAGCCGAGATCAAAGAGCTGCGTAAAGAGTACGGCATCCGTGCAGCATATAAGATGGTAGATACCTGTGCGGCAGAGTTTGCGGCAGAGACACCATACTATTATTCTGTATATGGCGATGATCAGACAGAGAACGAAGCGATCGAGACCAAAGATAAAAAGAAGATCCTGGTACTTGGTTCCGGACCGATCCGTATCGGACAGGGTATCGAGTTCGACTTCTGTTCTGTACATTGTACATGGGCATTTGCAAAAGAAGGATACGAGACTATTATCGTAAATAACAACCCGGAAACTGTAAGTACCGATTTTGATATCGCAGATAAACTTTACTTTGAACCGTTAACTACGGAAGATGTGGAGGCAATCGTTAAGATCGAGAAACCGGACGGAGCAGTTGTACAGTTCGGTGGACAGACAGCCATCAAGTTGACCGAGAGCCTGATGAAAATGGGTGTAAAAATCCTCGGAACAAAGGCAGAAGACGTTGACGCCGCAGAGGACCGTGAGTTATTTGACGAGATTCTGGAGAAAACACAGATCCCGAGAGCAGCAGGTGGAACCGTATTTACTGCCGAGGAAGCAAAAGAAGTTGCAAACCGTCTTGGCTATCCTGTATTAGTCCGTCCTTCCTACGTTTTAGGCGGACAGGGCATGAAGATCGCATTCAATGATGAAGAGATCGAAGAATTCATCGGAATCATCAACCGTATTGCACAGGATCACCCAATCCTCGTAGATAAATATTTACAGGGAAAAGAGATCGAAGTCGATGCCGTATGCGATGGAACCGATATTTTAATCCCTGGTATTATGGAGCATATTGAGCGTACCGGTATCCATTCCGGAGACAGTATTTCCGTATATCCGGCTCCAACGATCAGTGAACCGGTCAAAGAGATGATCGTGGAATACACAAAACGTCTTGCACAGGCATTACATGTTATTGGTCTGATCAACATCCAGTTCATCGTTATGGACGAGCAGGTTTACGTGATCGAGGTTAACCCACGTTCTTCCAGAACTGTGCCATATATCAGCAAAGTAACAGGTATTCCGATTGTTGACCTGGCAACAAAAGTAATCATCGGCGAGACTATCCGCGGTATGGGTTATGAACCGGGACTTGCTCCGACTGCAGATTACATTGCAATTAAAATGCCGGTATTCTCATTTGAGAAGATCCGCGGCGCTGATATCAGCCTTGGACCGGAGATGAAATCCACCGGTGAGTGCCTTGGTATTGCAAAGACCTTCAACGAGGCTCTTTACAAAGCATTCCTCGGCGCCGGAATCAACCTGCCGAAATATAAAAACATGATCATCACCGTAAAGGATGAGGATAAAGAGGATATCGTTCCGATCGCACAGAGATTCCAGGCTCTCGGCTACAAGATCTATGCGACGAGAAATACCGCGAAAGCCCTGAACGAGAACGGCGTCAATGCGATCCGCACCAACAAGATCGAGCAGCCGTCCCCGAACCTGATGGACCTGATCCTCGGCCACAAGATCGACCTCGTCATCGATACTCCGTCCCAGGGCGTTGAGCACTCCAAAGACGGATTCGTCATCCGCCGGAACGCGATCGAGACAGGTGTCAACGTACTGACCTCTCTGGATACCGCAACCGCACTCGTAACCAGTCTGGAAAATACAGATGTGAAGAAGCTGACCCTGATCGATATCGCAACGATCGACAAGAGATAAGCATGATAGAAGCATAAAGCAAAGAAAAGCTCTCTGCTGCAGAAACAAAGCGGCAGAGAGCTTTTTTGGCCGAATGTGGGTTATGGATTTTACAAAAAAGAAAACGTGACGCGCTTGTGTTTTTAGCATAAGTATGATAGATTTTTAATAGAATGCCAGAAAAGGGCATCCAATTCAAAAAGAGAAAGGTACATATCGTATGAACATCATTGAGTGGTTAAAGGTTATCCTGCTGGGTATCGTAGAGGGCATTACCGAGTGGCTTCCGATCAGCAGCACCGGCCACATGATTCTGGTAGATGAGTTTATTAAGCTGAATGTGACAGCTGATTTCAAGAATGTTTTTGAAGTTGTCATCCAGCTCGGTGCAATCCTTGCGGTTGTCGTCATCTATTTCTGGGATCTCTGGCCGTTTCATGGCAAAAGCAAAGCGAAAAGCAAGAGCTATTTTGCCAATCCAAGCGACAACAAGGTCTTTGCAGGTATTCAGAACTTTGTAGACAATTACTGTTATCTGGACAAAATTATCATGTGGTTCAAGATCGTCGTATCGTGTCTGCCGGCAGCCGTGATCGGACTGGCATTCAACGACTGGATCGAGGCCCATCTGATGAATTACGTGATCGTAGCACTGATGCTGATCATCTATGGTGTCCTCTTCATCATCATTGAGAATTACAACAAGACGAGAACACTGTCTGCAACAAAAATCAAAGAGATTACCTGGAAAAATGCGCTGTATATCGGTGTTTTCCAGCTCCTTTCCATCGTACCGGGAACTTCCCGTTCGGGAGCAACCATCATCGGCGGTATCCTGCTGGGATGCTCGAGAGAGCTGGCATCGGAGTACACGTTTTTCCTTGCCGTTCCGGTTATGTTCGGCGCGAGCCTTTTAAAACTGGTAAAACACGGCTTTGCCTTTACCGGTGTTGAGATGGCGATCATGATCGTCGGCATGCTGGTGGCGTTTGTGGTATCGATTTTTGCCATCAAATTCCTGATGCAGTACATCAAGAAGCACGATTTCAAAGCCTTCGGCTGGTACCGTATCGTACTCGGTGTGATTGTGCTGCTGTATTTCGTAATCAAAACCGTAATTCTGAAAGCATAAAATCGAACAATTCCGAAAATTTACCGGGAAAAATAGAAGAAGAAGTATCGTAAAATGAAAAAAATTGTGCGATACTTCTTTTTTTACGCGAAAATTACAAAAAACCCTGTAAAAAGTAACCAAAAGCTGATATAATAGGACACAAGAGAGACGCAGAACCAGAAATTAAAAAAAATACCGAAAATTTGCCATATTTTTATTGACTAAAGATATTCTTATGGTAAAATAAATGTGTGCGCCCCGAGGATATCTTTATTTTCGGTGCAATCAGTATAGGGTGAACGTATCATCCAGGGCAATCTGGAAATACTTTACTATAACCTATCAAAATTACAAGTAGGAGGAAAAGTAACAATGGCAAAATGGGTTTACATGTTCACTGAAGGTAATGCAGACATGCGTAACCTTCTCGGTGGAAAAGGCGCAAACCTGGCTGAGATGACAAACCTGGGACTTCCTGTACCACAGGGATTCACGGTAACAACCGAGGCTTGTACACAGTACTATGAGGATGGCAGACAGATCAACGACGAGATCATGGGTCAGATCATGGAAGCAATCGATAAAATGGAAGGAATCACAGGAAAGAAATTCGGAGATGCTAAGAATCCGCTGCTCGTTTCTGTACGTTCCGGAGCAAGAGCTTCCATGCCAGGTATGATGGATACCATCCTGAACCTTGGTCTGAACGAAGAGGTTGTTGAAACTCTGTCACAGGCTTCCGGCAACCCACGTTGGGCTTGGGACTGCTACAGAAGATTCATTCAGATGTTCTCTGACGTAGTTATGGAAGTTGGTAAAAAATACTTCGAAGAGCTGATCGACAAGATGAAAGAGGAGAAAGGCGTAAAACAGGACGTAGATCTTGACGCAGATGACCTCAAAAAACTGGCTGAGCAGTTCAAAGCTGAGTACAAAGCTAAAATCGGTGAGGATTTCCCGACCGATCCTAAGGTACAGCTGATGGAGGCTGTAAAAGCCGTATTCCGTTCCTGGGACAACCCGAGAGCAAACGTTTATCGTCGTGACAACGACATCCCGTATTCCTGGGGTACCGCTGTTAACGTACAGATGATGGCATTCGGAAACATGGGAGATGACTGTGGTACAGGTGTTGCCTTCACTCGTGACCCTGCTACAGGAGAAAACGGACTGTTCGGTGAGTTCCTTACCAACGCACAGGGCGAGGACGTAGTTGCCGGTGTTCGTACACCTATGCACATTTCCGAGATGGAAGAAAAATTCCCGGAAGCTTTCAAACAGTTCAAAGATGTTTGCAAAACTCTGGAGACACATTACAGAGATATGCAGGACATGGAGTTCACTGTAGAGCACGGTAAACTGTACATGCTGCAGACACGTAACGGTAAGAGAACAGCAAAAGCTGCTCTGAAAATCGCCTGCGACCTTGTAGATGAGGGAATGAGAACAGAGGAAGAGGCAGTTGCAATGATCGATCCTCGTAACCTTGACTCTCTGCTTCATCCGCAGTTCGATGCAAAAGCACTGAAAGAGGCTGCTCCAATGGCAAAAGCACTGGGAGCATCTCCGGGAGCTGCTTGCGGTAAAATCGTCTTCACAGCTGATGACGCTGTTGCATGGGCTGAAAGAGGAGAAAAAGTTGTTCTGGTTCGTCTTGAGACATCCCCAGAAGATATCACAGGTATGAAATCTGCACAGGGTATCCTGACAGTTCGTGGTGGTATGACATCTCATGCTGCTGTAGTAGCTCGTGGTATGG
>OIDU01000315.1_pt1 | contig 24631 bp, 20 predicted proteins | sample 1581481 | NCBI WGS metagenome assembly OIDU01 (sample SAMEA3882519, study PRJEB24775) | human gut metagenome | biome: human-associated habitat; feature: intestine environment; material: feces | place: Netherlands | collected 2009/2010
GGGTGGCGTGGCGCCTTGTCAACATGGGCGAAGATGAAGGCCCAGGGCACGTCCGTCACGTTGCCGACAATCTCCGAATTCATGAGGTTTCCCAGCCGGATGAAGCATGCCGTGATGCAGGAGACCACTCCCATCAGGTCCAGTACCACCCAGGTTGGCATCTTGTATCGCTTGATATAGAGCCAAAGACCCACAAGGAGGCCCGCCACGCCACCGTGGCTGGCCAGTCCGGCAAATCCCGTAAACTTCCATCCGCCACCTTCAAGGAAGTGGATAGGCAGGAACATCTCCACGATATGTGTGCCCGAGGAGAGGAAGTAGTCGGGCTCGTAGAAGAGGCAATGGCCGAGGCGCGCACCTACCAATATGCCCAAGAAGACATAGAGAAAGAGAGGGTCAAACTTCTCGTCGCTATATTTGTGCTCCTTGTAGAGCCACTTCATGAGCAGGTAGGCCAGTACAAGGCCCGTCAGCCAGCACAAGGCGTACCAGCGCACGGAGAGCGAGCCAAGGTGGATGGCTACCTCCGAGGGCTGCCAATAGATGTAGAGCGGATTCATCATGGGGTGGGGAATTAGACGTTGAAGCGGAAGTGCATGATGTCGCCGTCCTGCACCTCATACTCTTTGCCTTCTATGCCGAGTTTGCCGGCCTCGCGCACGGCGGCCTCGGAGCCATACTGGATGTAGTCCTCGTACTTGATGACCTCGGCACGGATGAAGCCCTTTTCGAAGTCGGTATGGATCACGCCCGCACATTGTGGCGCCTTCCAGCCTTTGCGGTATGTCCATGCCTTCACCTCCATCTCGCCCGCAGTGATGAAGGTCTGCAGGTTGAGCAGATGGTATGCCTTCTCGATAAGGCGGTTCACGCCACTCTCCTCCAATCCCAGTTCGTCGAGGAAGAGTTTCTTGTCCTCGTAGGAGTCGAGCTGGGCAATGTCTTCCTCCGTCTTGGCGGCGATGACCATGGCTTCGGCACCCTCCTCGCGGGCTATCTCCTCTATCTTGCGACTGTATTCGTTGCCCGTCTTGGCACTCTCCTCATCGACGTTGCAGACATAGAGCACGGGCTTTGTCGTCAGGAGAAACAGATCGTGGGCAGTTTGTATCTCGTCTTTGGTCTCGAAGACCACCGAGCGGGCGTTCTTACCCTGCTCTAGCACCTCTTTGTAGGCCTCCAGCACGCTCACCATCGTCTTGGCGTCTTTGTTGCCCGCAGCGGCCATCTTCTGCTGTTTGGCCAACTGTCCTTCGACAGTCTCCAGGTCCTTCAGTTGCAGCTCAGTGTCAATCACCTCTTTGTCCTCTACGGGATCGACGGGAGCGCCGCCCTCGCGCACCACGTTGGGGTCGTCAAAGCAACGGATGACGTGGATGATGGCGTCGCACTCACGGATGTTTCCGAGAAACTTGTTGCCCAGACCCTCGCCCTTGGACGCACCCTTGACGAGGCCTGCTATATCGACAATGTCGCAGGTGGCGGGAACGATGCGTCCTGGGTGCACGATCTCAGCCAGTTTGTTGAGCCGCTCGTCGGGCACGGAGATGACGCCGAGGTTTGGCTCAATCGTACAGAAAGGATAGTTGGCTGCTTGTGCTTTCGCACTCGACAAGCAGTTGAAGAGGGTTGATTTTCCCACGTTGGGAAGACCAACAATACCACATTTTAATGCCATGAGTATCTTTTACGTTTTATTTTTTATCTTCTAAGAATGTGCAAACCGAAAGCAACCAAGTGGACTTTAATTGCTGAGGTGTCGCTTTTCTTATGCAAAAGTACGCAAATAAATTGACTTGACGGCCCCTTTGCCCTGTTATTAGCACCTGTTAATACATTTCCCTAACTTCTTTTAAGTGTTTTCCTCATGACGGTAATGCTATTTTCTTTAACTTTGCCAGCACATATATCAGTCTAAAAAAAATAACATGATGAAAAAGGAACAAATTATCTCTGCTGCGATCATTGCTTTAGGCATTGTCATCATGGGACTTTGCTTGAAAGGAGGAATGGACAATTTTACCAGTCGCGACCGGAAAGTGACCGTCAAGGGACTGGCGGAAAAGGAGGTGAAGGCCGACAAGGTGACATGGCCTATCGTCTCCAAGGAACTGGGCGACGACCTGCCGATGCTCTATGAGCGTATAGCCGCCAAGCAGCAGGCCATCAAGGCGTTTCTGCTGAAGAACGGCATTCGGGAGGGTGAGATCAGTATCAATGCACCCAAGGTGATAGATCTCACGGCAGAGCAGTACTCACAGCAGAACCAGCCCTACCGCTACAATGTCACGCTGGTCATCACCGTCACCTCTACCCAGGTTGACAAGGTGCGTAGTATCATTGCCCGCCAAGGCGAATTGCTCAAGCAAGGCGTGGCGATCGTTGCCGACGAGTATCAGAACCCTGTCGTCTATGAGTATGTCTCCTTCAAGAAGATGAAGCCGAAGATGATGACCGAAGCCATTGAGAATGCTGAGCAGACCGCTAAGCAGTTTGCCAGCAACAGTCATTCGACCATCAGCAAGATCATCTCTGCCGATCAGGGACAGTTCTCCATCGATGACCGTGATGCCAATACGCCCTATATCAAGCGGGTGCGGGTCGTCACTACTGTCACCTATGCGCTCAAAGACTAATTTTAGAAGTCACACCAGTTCGTGTGAGTGTATATAACCCGTTCTTTATTCTGGGGACAAAGCCTGGTTGAAACGATGGCATATATACAGTTGACGCACAACAGGGGTGAGACTGGGTCACAATTTGAGTCGTAACTGAAGTTCCAGGTCGGCTTTCGACGAACGGTCTATCTGCTGGAGTCCTGACGAGATGTGATCGCGGTCGAAGTAGTCTGTCACGCTTAGTTTGGCGATGAGCATCCACCTTTGCCCCATATCCGCACGCAGGAAGAGCGCATAGTGGAGCCCCTCGCCAAAATAGGCGGGAAAGGAGAAGGCGTAGAGCAGTCCACGCTCGTAGGTGTAGATACGCGAGGCGTAGTCGTCGGTATGAAAATAGCCGCCCTGAACCGTGGCCTGCAGTCCTCTGAGGCCGCTCCATGTCGCCGACTGCGTGAGCATATAGCCATTGCTGGTCTGTTGGGAGGCGCTGCGAGTGGCATCTGCCTGGGTACGGAAGGCCCATTGAGCCCCAGTGTAGGCCACGGTGAGTCGTGCCCGTTGTGAGGTCTCGTCGATGAGCCCAGCTTTCGTGGCATCGCCTTTCATACGGGATCGGAGACGGTAGCGTGCCGTGAGGATCCAGTGGTCGCGGTGGTAGGTGGTTTGCAGAAAGTGGTCCCAGCTGTGGGACGAGGCATAGACTTGATACTTTGCCCACGGAAAATAGGCAAAGTCGGTGTAGGCTGTCAGAGTCCAAAAGCTGCCTAAGGCCCAATCCACCTTTGCCATCACACCACTCTCATTTTGCACGCGTCCTCCGTCGGCGAACGACTGTCCCATAACGGCTTGGTATTTGTAGCTATAATAGCGTTGGACAGCTGTCAGCGTGAGGGTGGGGTAGAGGCGGAAGGACAGCGCATGGAGCGTGGCGAGTGCTCGGCAGCCGCCCGTGGCGGTCTCGCCGCTCAAGGAGAGACGGTGGCTGGTGTAGCCGTAGTCGATGCTCGCATTCCAAAATGCTTCACCAGCAGGGTAGAACCTGCGGAAAGCCTGTGACGTGTTGGGCTGCAGCGGTTTGTCGAAGCGTGTCCATACGCCCGTCGCACCGAGATGGAAGCCTCCGTGTCGCCAGGCGATATGGCCTCCCGAGGCCGTCTGTGAGGCGTTGTCCTTGCGGTTCATCTCCGACGTGGTGCGATGGTAGCCCGTCTGGAGCAATGTGGCAATGCCCCTGCCGTCCTTGGTCAGCGTGGCGTCGATGGTGCGCCACGAGAGAAAAGCACTTAGTACAAAATGCTTCGACAAAGCGATCTCGGCAGCCGCACCCTGCAGGTAGTTGTAGGAAGATCGACTTGCGTGGCCCCGGATGGTGCTGCCTGTGCGGAAGAGGCTTGGCAGCGTCATCATCTTGCCAAAGGCCACATCGTTGTTCACCACCAGTCCCAAGCCCATTCGTACACGGTACCGTCCGACGGCAATGGTCTTGAGGTGGCGAGTCATTTTTCGTGCCACTGCATAGTAGCTATAGTGGTCGTAGCCCCATCGGTTGCCACCAGCGAAGAAAGGCTCGCCTGCGTCTTGTGCCGCCGTCAGACCAGCCGTGATGTATGGGCCGTACTGGAAAGTGTAACGGATCGAGTGGCGGTATTTCGGCCCCAAAAAACCTTCGTGGTCTCCTTGACGATCGTAGAAGGGCACGCCCATTTGTCCTACTACCGTGTGGCGGCCTCGTTGAAGGATGGTGTGGAGGGAGGGAAAATGGGTGGTCTTGTAGTCGGTGAGTAGGAGGAAGTAGGGGAGGAGCGCTCGGCGCAGGCCGTCCAGTGACTCGATGAGCGACAGTTCACCCATCGTCCGCATCCCATGATACTGCGTGATATAGGCTATTAGTTCCTCGATTTGTGTCTCGGAGAGGAAGGGAATGCGTTCCAAATCTTCCCGTGTGGCTTGATTGAGGGCGATCGGGTGCTCGGCAAGCTCTGAGAGTAGTTCGTAGGTTTCCTCGTCGGACTGACCAGTCTCGTCGTCCTGCTCTAAGAGCTGCGCATAGAGCGTCTCCCAACCCACCTGTGGCGATTGTGCCGGCAAGGTGATGGAAGACAAGAGTAGCAATATGCTTACGAGGATTTTTCTCATGAACAAAAGGCTTTCAGTTGACACAAAAAAGACTTTTTAAGAGCTATGAAAACAGTAGCCCTCCAAAGTGTCCAAAACGCTTTTTTCATTCTCTCCTCAACCTTTCTATGCCTTAAAGGCGTTGGAAAGAAAATAGTTTCCCTTATACCCTAATGGTGATTGAAGGGGAATCAGAAGAGAAAGTCGTCGCGTTTCATCCCCTCCACCGTCAGGGCTTTGATCTGTGGCACGAGGCGTGTGAAGTGTTCGGCATGGGCGTGGAGATCGAGCGAGGCCTGGTCCTGCCATGTTTCGCAAATCATGCCTGTGAGCGGGTTGGTGCAACTGAAAAGGATGTCGTAGGCAATGCAGCCAGCATCCGTTCGCGACTTCTCGACCAATTCTTGGGCCAAGGAGACAAACGCTTTTTTCTTCTCTTCGTCGGCGAGCGTGAAGAAACAATTGAGGCGAATCATATACTTGGATTTTGGATATACATTTCTCTCCCTACACTTTGCTTCTGCGGCTCATGTAGCGTACGGGGAAATAGACGGCCAGCCATCCCACGACCGTCACGGTGAGGAAGACCATGACCACGTCCCATGGGTGTACACTCACAGGATAGGCATCGACGATGTAGTTGCCGCTGCTGTTGCCGAGCTTCACAAGGCCGTATTGCTGTTGGAGGAGGCAGAGCAGAAGGCCCACTCCTATGCCGATGACGGCCCCAGCGAGGGCTATTAGGCGGCCTTCGAGCAGGAAAATGCGCGTGATGGTGCGGTCGCTGGCTCCGAGGAAGCGCAGGGTGGCTATATCGTCGCGCTTGTCGATGATGAGCATCGAGAGCGATCCGACAATGTTGAAGCAAGCCACGAGGAGAATGAAGGTCAGAAAGGCGTAGGCAAAGAGTTTCTCCACCTGCATGACCTTGAAGTTGTCGGCTTGTTGCTCATAACGGTCCTTAACCGTGAAGCGGTTGCCCAGGATGGCTTTGATTTCCTTCTTGGCCTCGTCGATATCCACGCCCGGCTTCATCCGCAACTCCAGCGACGTGAGTTCTCCCTGCCGATCGAAAAGCCTTCGGGCAAGGGCGATGCTTGTGAGGATGTATTTGCGGTCGTAGCGGCTCTGTTTCACTTGGAAGACCACGCCGGGGGAGAGTACGGAATCTTCGGCGAAAGCCTCTGTGGGGTTGCTCATGTCGTACTGTCCCTGCCGTTGTGGCGCATAGATGTGGAGATAGTCGGGCCAATCGGTGCCTGTGCCGAGGTCTTTGGCAATCCAGATGCCAGGCACGGCGTAGTCGAGGTTGGCCTGGGAGAGACGAAACTCGCCGTCACCGTAGAGGATGTTGCGAATGTTGGTGAGCGAGTCGAAGTTGGCCTCCACACCCTTCACAGTCACCATCATCTGACGATCCCGATATACGGCCAGCGCCTGGTCCTCTACGCATTCTGTTGCCACGGCGACAAAGGGTAACTGCTTTACCTTCACCAAGGCAGCATCGTCGGCAGGAGCAGCTTTGCCACTCACTGGCTGCACCTTCAATTGCGGGTCAAACTCTGTGAAGAGGGACGCTATCAGGTCGGCAAAACCGTTGAAACTGCTCATGACGACCACCATGGCCATCGTGGCCACGGCCACGCCGAGCACGGCAATGACGCTGATGAGATTGATGGCGTGCGTGCTCTTCTTGGAGAACAGGTAGCGGAGGGAGACAAATAGCGGGAAGTTCACTTCTTCAGCAGTTCGTCAATGTGGTCGATGTAGTCGAGGGAGTCGTCGAGATAGAAGCGTAGCTCGGGGATGATGCGGAGCTGGTTGCGCACGCGTCGTCCCAGTTCGAAGCGGATTTGCTTCTCGTTGGTGTTGATGTTCTCGATCAGTTCTTCCGATTTCTCTGAGGGGAAGATGCTGAGATAGGCGGTACAGATGCTCAAGTCGGGGCTTACGCGCACCCGGGTGACGCTGACCAGCACGCCGTGCATCATGCGTGTCTGTCCCTGAAAGATGGTCGCCAGCTCCTTTTGCAGGAGGCGGGCTATGCGGTTTTGTCTTGTTTCTTCCATATTCTTCTTTGTTATTTGATTGCAAAGTTACTCAATCTTGTTGAGAAATGGCCATGTTGTCTCCATAAAATTACAATTTGCGCATCAGCGTGAGGCCATCGCGCATGGGAAGGATGACTTTTTCGATACGCTGGTCCTGTGCTGTGGCGTCGTTGAAGCGGCAAATGCCCAAGGTCTGCTGGTCTTTGGCGTAGGCCGAATCGACGACATGGCCGTCCCATAGTGTATTGTCGGCGAGGATGAAGCCACCTTGTCGCAGAAGCGGCAGCACCATCTCGTAGGTCTGGAGGTAGGTGCGCTTGTCGCCATCGATGAATGCAAGGTCGAAGGTCACGCCCAGTTGGGGTGCTTGCTCGATGGCGTCGCCGATGCGGAAGTCGATGTAGTTGCTCAGTCCTGATCCATCGATCCACTGGCGCGTGAAGGGCTCCAGTTCGTCATTGACATCGAAGGTGTGGATGATACCCCCATAGCCTATCGAACGCAGTCCCTCGGCCATGCAGAGAGCGCTATATCCCGTGAAGGTGCCTATCTCCAGGATGTGTTTGGGGCGTATCATGGTGACCAACATCTTGAGCAGGCGCCCCTCGACATGGCCGCTCACCATGCGTCCGTGGAGTGTGTGCAAGTGGGTGGCCCGCCAAAGGCGGTGCAGATAGTCGCCCTCGGGGTCGCTGTGCTGTTCTATATATCGTTGCAGTTGTTCAGTCATGACCGACTCGATTGGGGGTGGTGGGTGAAACAGAGCAGCGCTTCTACGCCCAGTCGATAGACGTCCATGCCGAACCCCGCGATTGTTCCGACACAAGCGGGGGCGATCATGGAGTGGCGGCGGAAGTCCTCGCGGGCGGCGACATTGCTAAGGTGCACCTCCACGACAGGGGCGCTGATGGCGCGGATCGCGTCGAGCAGGGCAATGCTGGTATGGGTATAGGCTGCCGCGTTGAGGATGATGCCGTCGTGGGTGAATCCGGTCTCCTGAAGCCGGTCTACCAATGCGCCCTCATGGTTGCTCTGATAGTATTCTATCTCCACCTGTGGAAACCGTTTTCGGAGCGATGCAAGGCAGTCTTCCATCGTCTCCTGCCCATAGAGGTCGGGTTCGCGTGTGCCCAAGAGGTTGAGGTTGGGGCCGTTGATGATGATGATTCTCATGATTCCTTTGTCGAATGATGGTGTAAAAGTACTGCCTTTTCATGAAATAGGCAAGTTTTCGGGTGATAAAAGAATTTTGGCTTCAAAAAAGCCCAGCTCTTTGGCGCTTGTGATGCGCAAAGGGCTGGGCTATCTCTGTTAGACTGCGGTCTTACGTCCGCTGTCCTTTATTCTGCCAAGGTATGGAAGGGGATGGCCTGCACGTCGGTCGTCACGCCGCCGTCATAGCCACAGGCGATGACCACGCAGTCGGTGTCAGGCTGGCCGTAGTTGAGCTTGCCAGTGAAGTCGCCTTGTTTTGTGAAGTCGTCAGCCTCGCCGCCATAGACAATCTTCAGCAGGTCGGCAGCGGCCTTCTTGGCGTCGCCGTTGTGGGCGCTTAGCTTTCTCTCCCAGACCTCTTTGCTCTGCACGTCGAGGATATACTTGTCGTTGTTGGTGGTCTTGACTTCTACGTCGCAACCATCTTTGTACGGCTGTATAACGGTGACGGTGAGCTGATTGCTTGATGCTTCCGTGGCCAGCGTGGTGAAGCGCTGCTCATAGACGGGAGATGTAATCTCGCCCGTAGAGGAGTTGACAGCATAGCAATAGGCCCAGTGGAGGGTCTCGGACTGCAGGGCCTGACCAGTGAACTCCTTGGCGTCAACGGTCTTCGTACCGCGGAACAGAGTCTGGTTCAAATAAAAATCGAGGTCCATGTCGTACTGCCCAGCTATGTAGTCCCAGTAGGCCTGGTCGGCAGCTTCGATGCTTCCATATTTCTCTATCATCAAGTCGCGGGTCTCGTCCGACACGATGAAGCAGTAGTACTGCTGCGTCTGGTCCTTCGGGGTGAAGGTGACGGTAGCCGTATTGGACTTGATGTCCGTGACGTTGACAGAGAACTCGTCATTTGCCTTAGCCTTGGTCGTTGCCGTGGCGCGGCTGAGACCTGCGGGCACTCCGTCATTGTCGTAGAGAAGGGCGTAGATGTAGTAGGTGGTGTTATCCTTCAGACCAGGGATCTGCAGGTACTTCGACTCGCGCCAGTCCTCCATGTAGCGCTTCTTCATCTCGATGCGGACGTCGCGGTCGTCGCCGACGAGCTCCTCGTCGCCGACGTACATCAGCCAGTGGGAGCAGCCCTCGGGCATGGGGAAATCGACGAGGATGTAGTCTGTGCCAGTCTCCTCGACATCGATGTTCATGGTCAGCGGTGTCACCTCCTCAAAGGTCATGCTCTTGATGTTTTTGGTGAAGATGGGCGTCACCTCGCCGTCGGTGGTATGGATTCTCAACACACCGTCGCCCGGTTTCTGGGCCATAGCCGCCACAGAGAGCACGGAGGCGGCGATAGTTGCTATGATCTTTTTCATTGTTTTTCTTCTTTCGTTGTTGTACATACAATAGGCTTAGAAACTTCCTCCAGGCACCGTGATCTTGGTCTTGAAGGCGCGGGTAGCGGGTGCGCCCTCGTCCAGTCCGACAGCGATGATGTAGTAGTCGGTGTCGACATCCTTGCGCACGCGGAACTCCCACAGACCTTCTCTGAGGTCCTCGTCGCGAGTACGGGCCAGGTCGGTCGGGTTGATGTTGTCGGCCTCGTAGCAAAGGGCGCGGAGCAGCGCTGCGTCGGTCTTGTACAGGTCAACATAGGCGGCGGGCTGCATGGTGATGAAATAGGGGGTGTTGGTAGTCGGGGCAGCCTTGATCTGCTGGTCTCCCCACTCGTTGGAGAGGACGGTCACGGGGATGTCCATGTCCACCGGTGTCGGGGCGTTGGTGTGGATGCTGTCAACCTGAATTGGCGTGACGAGGTTGCCGTCGTCGTCCATTCCGAAGGTGATGACGACCTGGCGAGCGTCCCACATCAGGTGGTAGCCATCGCCCTCGTAGGTGCCCTCTCGGCGGTCGTACTTCATCATGGTCTGCCAGTTCTCGCCATACCAGGAGGCGAAGGTGGACCACATGCTGATGAAGTGCTTGATGACGTCGCCGTTGGTGCCTTCCTCTAGCTGCCAGCGCTGGTAGTAGTCATAGCCTGTGGCGAAGGTGCAGTACTTCACGGAAGCGTCCTTGGCCGTGACGTTGTACTTGAGTGTTGTTGTTCCGACGTGTGTCGTCGTGACCGTGAAGGGATCGTCGGCCACGGCACCCGTGGAGCAGGTAAGGCTCTTCAGACCCGTGGGCAGACCGTTCTCGTCGTATGCGAGCACATAGATGGTGTAGATACTCTCCGGCTTGAGGAAGTCGAAGGCCAGCGTATAGGATCCCTTGGCGTCGCAGACGCTATGCTTCTGCACATACTCGGTGTAGTTGATGTTGGGGTCCTTCTCGCTGCCAGCGACGATGGCCGCTTGGACGCGTGTCACACTTGCTTCGGCCTCGATATTGATGCCGATGGAGGAGGAGGTCTTGTAGCGCTCCGTGACGTGTACCTCGGCTGCCTTCACTGTCGTGAGTTGCATGGAGTCGATCTCGTCGGTAAGGGCTGCGAGCTTGCTTCCGTCTTGCAGCGTCAACTTCATCTTGTAAAGTGGCTCCTGGGCCAGCGCAGTCATGCCGCAGAAGAAAAGGGCGGACATGAGGAGTATGGATTTCTTCATAGGTTACTTTCTGAATTTAAGAGTTGTATTGTTGATGTTCAGAATATAGACGCCAGCGGGCTTGCCCGAAAGATCGATGGTCTGGCCCTGCCACTGCTTGTCGTTCCAGACAATACGGCCTGCTGCGTCATAGACGGCTACGTTGTAGATCTTGCCAGGCTCCGTGCCATTGATACGGAGAATGCCGGTTCCGCGCTCCGCACTCACGGTGATGTTGGTTTCTCCCATCTTCACATTGTCGAAACCGGTGGCCAGGCTGAAGGTGATCTCTACGATGTCGCTCATCATGTATTCCTCGGGTTCTTGATTACCGCTACGGTGCAAGATGACGGCGGGGCCGTCGAAGGTGAAGGTGGTAATCTGACCTTTGTCAAACTCCTTCTTGCCGTCCGTGGATGTTACCGTGACTACTTCCTGTGCGCCGGCGGAGGCACTCAGTGCCAATGCAGCGAAAAGTAATAGGTTCTTCTTTTTCATAATAGACGAATGATATAACTTGTTGTTGAATTATTTATGTTGCAAAGTTACAATAAAACCCCTGAGTGCGCAAGCCGTCTCATCACTTTTTCAAAACTGCGTTGCATTTCTTTTTCTTGTATAAATTGTTTAATATCAGGTGTTTATGTTTTTATCAACTTGTAGTTGATAGTTTACTATTATCTGAAAAGCCACATGGAAATCCTGTTTTAGTAATTGAAAATGAAGAGGCGTGTTCGTCAGTTTTTGGGCCTTGCTGCTTAGTCTTTGGCTGGAGAACCCGATAGTTTTTTCTGTTTTGTGGGTGTGAGGCTTCCCAATAGTAGCGATCTTCCCAATTCATAGTTTGAACAACGGGTGCAACATGAACCATTATTGACTTTTTGCGATGTCAATTTCTATTCATGTAGCACCCGTTGTTTGGGTGTTTTTGCTCCTTTGATCTTAGGATGTAGGCTGGCTTGAACAGGGGTTAGTGTGCTTCCAGCCAGTTTCGTCCCCAGCCTGCGTCGGCCACGAGGGGTACGGAGAGTGTATAGGCATGTTCCATCTCTTCCACGACAATGCGTTCGACAAGCGCTTTCTCTTCGGGATAGACAGAGAAATTGAGCTCATCATGTACTTGCAGGATCATTTTCGACCGGATGCCTTCCTCGGCGAAGCGGCGGTGGATGCGGATCATTGCCACTTTGATGATGTCGGCTTCGCTTCCTTGTATCGGTGCGTTGATAGCGTTGCGCTCGGCAAATCCCCTAACGGTGTTGTTCCGAGAGGTGATATCAGGTAGGTAGCGGCGACGATGGAAGATGGTTTCAGCATAACCCTTCTCGCGTGCTAATTGCTTGGCTTGTTCCATGTAGGCGTGGACACGGGGAAAGGTCCTGAAATAGTCGGCGATGAGGTCGCGCGCCTCTCCGTTGGCTATTCCCATCCGTTGAGCCAGCCCGAAGGCCGTGATGCCGTAGATAATGCCAAAGTTGGCTTGCTTGGCTTTCTTTCGTTGTGCGTCCTCGACACGCTCTATCGGTTCGTGCCATATCTTGGCGGCTGTAGCTCGGTGGATATCCTGTCCGCTCCTAAACGCTTCGATCATGTTTTCATCGCCACTAAGGTGGGCCATGATGCGCAGCTCTATTTGCGAGTAGTCAGCAGAGAAGAACAGACACCCCTCTTCAGGGATAAAGCACTTGCGAATTTCCTTGCCGTCATCGTCTCTGACGGGGATGTTCTGCAAGTTAGGGTCGCTTGACGAGAGGCGACCAGTGGCTGTCACTGCTTGGTTGAAAGAAGTGTGGATGCGTCCCGTGCGAGGGTTGATGAGTTTCGGAAGCGCATCGACATAGGTGCCCAATAGTTTTTTTAGACCTCGGTGGGCAAGAATGTTGTCCACTATGGGATGCTTGCCACTGAGGGATTGCAGTACTTCTTCGGAGGTGACGTACTGTCCTGTCTTTGTCCGCTTGGGATTGTCGACCAAATGCAATTTGCCGAAAAGAATCTCACCGACTTGCTTGGGACTTGCGATGTTGAATGTTTCACCGGCCTCTTCGTAGATGTGCGTCTCATAGAGGTGAAGCCGTTCGTTGAAGATACGGGAGGTCTCTTTTAAGGCTTCAGTGTCGAGACAGACGCCCGTTTGTTCCATATCGGCCAGGACTGGAACGAGGGGCATCTCTATTTGCCAAAACAAATCTTCTCCGCCGACCTCTTTTAGTTTTGGTTCAAGGATATGGTAGAGGCGCAAGGTAATATCGGCATCTTCGCAAGCGTAAGCATAGACCGCCTCTGGTGGTAAGTCACGCATGTTTTTCTGCCCTTTTCCCTTCGGCCCGATGAGTTCTTCTATGCGTACGGTCTGGTAGTGAAGATAAACCTCTGCAAGGTAGTCCATGCCGTGGTGGAGTTCTGGCTGGATGATATAGTGGGCGAGCATCGTGTCAAAGATACGCCCCTTCACCGTGATACCATAGTTGTGGAGCACCTCCATGTCGTACTTGATATTTTGTCCCACCTTGAGAATCTTCTCGTTTTCAAACAGTGGTTTGAATATCGAAAGCATTTTTAACGCCTCTTCACGGTTGTCTTTTACGGCTATGTACCAAGCCTCTTTTTCCTTCACGGCGAAACTGAATCCCACCAATTCGGCTTCCATCGGGTGTACGGATGTTGTCTCTGTGTCTAAACAAAGAATTTCTTTTGTCCGTAAAAAATCATATAAAGCAAGCGCATCGTTCACATTATCAATGAGATGGTATTCGTGCTGCGTTGTTTTAATGCTTTCATACTGCTCGTTTTTTGTTTCTTCTTGGACGTCGGGCGTAATTTCAGCAAAGAGATCAAGCTGGCTTTGACTCTTTTTCTTGGTTTTTTCGGCCTTTCCCAAAAACTTGTTCGTAAGAGTCTTAAACTCCAGTTCGTCGAAGAGTTTTGCCAATGTCTCCGCATCCGGCTCCTTACACTTCATCGCTTCGAGATCGAGACTGATAGGAACGTCTTGTCGAATGGTTGCCAAGAAATAGGATAGCTTGATGTCTTCGGTAGCATTCATTACCTTCTCCTTCATTTTCCCTTTCAGTTGGTCTGTGCTCTCAAGGAGGTTGGCAACGGAGCCAAACTGGTTGATAAGTTTGACAGCAGTCTTCTCGCCCACACCAGGACATCCGGGAAAGTTGTCTGCGCTATCACCCATTAGTGCCAACAGGTCGATTACCTGCGCGGGGGTTGCTATACCATATTTCTGTTGTACTTCCTCTTTGCCGATGATATCATAGCCTCCGCCATGGCGAGGCTTGTACATCTTCACGTTATCGGCTATCAATTGACCATAGTCCTTGTCGGGGGTAAGCATATAGGTTAAAATGCCCATTTCATCGGCTTGGTGCGCAAGCGTTCCTATCACGTCGTCGGCTTCGAAGCCATCCTTCTGTAGTACGGGAATACGTAGAGCGCCGAGGATATCTTGAATGATAGGTACAGAGCGCTTGATGTCCTCGGGAGTTTCTTGTCTCTGTGCCTTATAGGCGGGAAACTTTTCGTGACGGAAGGTCTTGCCGTGGTCGAAGGCCACGCCTATGTAGTCGGGTTGCTCTTTGGTCAATACCTCGTGCAGTGTATTGCAAAAACCCATAATGGCCGACGTGTTGAGCCCCTTACTATTGATGCGCGGTGTGCGCAGAAGGGCATAGTAAGAGCGATAGATGATCGCATAGGCGTCGATAAGAATCAGTTTTGTCATGCTAATGATATTTTTAAAGTGTAAAAGTACAAATTTTTTGTGATATTCTCCGATTAAATCCTTAATTTTGTATCAAATTTCGGACTTTCATGGATTACGTATCGCTCATCAAGGAGCCAATCTCGCACGAATTAGCCGATTTCATCGGGCTTTTCAACAGCAGTCTTACCCACGACGACGGTATGCTGGGCTGTGCATTGGAGCACGTCAAGCAGCGCGCTGGGAAACGGATGCGTCCTATTTTGATATTGCTGATGGCCAAAAACTTTGGTACTGTCTCGCAAGTAACGCTGCTTGAGCTTTTGCACACTGCATCTCTTATCCACGACGATGTTGTGGACGAAGCAAAGGAACGTCGTGGACAAGCTAGCACCAACGCACTGTTTGACAACCGTGTAGCCGTGCTGGTAGGCGACTATGTGCTTTCTACCGCTTTGCTTCACATTGCTTATAGTGGGCGTGAGCGAATCGTTACCAACTTGGCAAAATTAGGACAAACCTTGTCGAATGGTGAGATTCTCCAGCTCTCGAACATCCAGAACCGTGAAGTGTCGGAGGATGTGTATTACGAGATCATCAAGAATAAGACTGCTGCGCTCTTTAGTGCTTGCGCAGGAATCGGTGCTTTGTCTGTCGGTGCTACTGAGGATGAAGTGACTGCGGCGGAGGAGTTTGGCCATAACTTGGGAGTGATTTTCCAGATTCGAGACGATATTTTCGATTATTATGATGATGCCAATATTGGAAAGCCTACTGGCAATGATATGGCAGAAGGGAAACTTACACTCCCCGTGATATACGCATTGCATAAAGTGGGCAAGGCAGAGCACTGGAAATTGGTAGCAAAGGTGAAGGACGGAACCGTTACGAAGGAAGAAATAACCCGTCTTGTAGCGTTTGCAAAGGACAATGGTGGTATAGAATACTCAGAGGATAGAATGCGTTTCTACCACCAGCTGTGTCTTCAGTTCCTTGATGATTATTGTCACGACGAGCAGATTGCCGCCGCCCTTCGTGCTTATCTTGACTATGTCAGTGAACGCACTAAATAAAGGAGAAGGGTAGGGACAATAGTCTCTTTTAAAGATCATAAAGTAGCGTCAATGGCCAAATCACCAGGAGTTTCTGATGGTTTGGCCATTAAATTTATATTCCAATTAGTTGCCTAGTATGTCCCTGAAGCGTTTTCTGTCTTATAGGAAGACTTGCAGCAACTGAAACTATGCTTTTAGAAGAACTTCACCTCTTCTCCTACTATTTCGCTCAGCAAGAGGTTGGCTAGGCGACTCGTTCCGAGGCGGAACCACTGGTTGGTAAGCCATTTCTCGCCAAGCACTTCCTTGACAATAGTGTAGTAGATGACGGCGTCCATTACAGTATTGATGCCTCCAGCAGGTTTTAAACCGATTTGAATGCCTGTTTTATCGTAGTACTCCTTGATGGCTTGACACATTACATAAACGGCCTCCGGTGTAGCAGAGACTTTTTCCTTGCCAGTGGAGGTTTTGATGTAGTCGGCTCCTGCATACATGGAAAGGATGGAGGCCTTCTTGATGTTGGATGCAGTCACGAGGTCACCTGTTTCCAAAATCACTTTCATTGCAACTGCTTGTCCACAAGTCTCTTTCAGTTCTGCAATGTCGTCGCACATACTTTCATAGGCACCTGTGAGGAATTTGCCTACTGGCATGACAATATCGATCTCGTTGGCACCGTCTTTGATGGCAAGTGCCGTTTCGGCCACTTTTACTTCAATGAGAGCCTGTGATGAGGGGAAGGAGCCACTGACGCATGCTATATTTACACCTTCTACCTCCAAGGTGTCGTTGACGACCTCGGCAAAGCATGGGAAGACGCAGATGGTGGCTACGTGTGGTAGGTCGGGATAGACCTCGTCGAACCGGTTGACATTCTCCGTAAACTGCATCACGCTTACGTCTGAATCAGTAGTATGTAGTGTGGTAAGTTCCACACTCCCCAAGAGAAATTTCTTTACTTCTGGAGTGTCGTTTTCATGTGCTTTTTCTGCAATGATTTTCTTTACTTCCTCGCGAACTTCCGCATCGTCCACATCAGTGTTATATTGTGCTAGCACTTGCTCGTATTTGTTCTCTGACTGGATATTTTCGGCACGCTCTATATCCTGTCTTACAGTGTCTTTGATTGAAGTCATATTCTTTCTGTTTATTTGTTTATTTCAGTTTTGAGTTGTTTTTGTGACGCTCTGCGTCCCTTTTTGTTTTCTTTTCAATGCTTTTTTGTAATTCGATTTCGAGATTTACACCCGTTTGGTTGGCTAGGCAGAGAAGAACCCACAGTACGTCGGCCATTTCCTCCCCTAAATTGGATTTTTCGCCAGCCTTGAAACTTTGTTCGCCATAGGTGCGGGCAATGACACGTGCCAGTTCGCCTACTTCCTCTGTGAGACATGCCATGTTGGTTAGCTCCGAGAAATAGCGTACGCCGTATTTGTTAATCCATTGATCTACTACACGTTGAGCTTCTGTGATGGTCATTGTTTTCGATTTTAATTGGAAGAGATGTGACGCGTCTGTCTCCTATTATTATAGAAGAGGTTGCTATCTATTCTTTGTTTTTCGTGTCCATAATAATGGTAACAGGCCCATCGTTGATCAAGGCAACTTTCATGTCTGCTCCAAAGATACCGCGTGCAACCTTGCCTGCGCCCAGTTGTAGCTCCAGTTGGTCGCAGAAGTAATTGTAGAGTGGTTCAGAGTAGGCTTGTTTGGATGCGCGAAACCATGATGGGCGATTGTTCTTTTTGTAACTTGCGAAGAGCGTAAATTGGGATATCGCTAGTACAGAACCTTCCGTCTGGCGAATGTCACGGTTCATTACGCCAGCTTCGTCGTCGAAAACGCGAAGTGAGGCAACCTTACGGGCTAACCATTCAGCATCTTCTTGAGTATCAGCGTTTTCCACGCCAACAAGTATCATGTATCCCTTGCCTATTGCGCCGACAGTATTTCCATTCACTGCTACGCTGGCTTCTGTAACACGTTGTATGACTATTCTCATAATGCAAAGATACGTTTTATTTCCTAAACAGCCAAATTTGCTCCTTCCTTTGTGTTTAATCTATAAGAAACAGTATCATTAGGCATGTTCTTATTACCTTGTCTCTGTTTGGTCGCTCCAATAATTAATAATGGATTTCGCCTTGCTCTCACCTATGATCTCTTTTAGCTCTTCGAATGTTGCTTCTCTGATGCGCTTTACTGATTTGAACTTTCTAAGCAGCAGATCTTTTGACTTCGGCCCGATACCATTTATTTCATCGAGTGCGCTATGAAGTTGATGTTTGGAGCGTTTGTCTCGGTGAAAACTGATGGCGTATCGGTGTACTTCATCTTGTATTTGTGTTAGAATCTTGAAGAGTTCGCTCTTTATGTCTACGGCGATTGTCATTGGAGGAAAACCAAATAGTAGTTCATTGGTGCGATGTCGATCGTCTTTAGCCAAACCAGCGATGGGTATGTGTATATGAAGTTCGTCCTCAATAACCGATCTGACAACCTCCATTTGGCCCTTTCCACCGTCTGTAATGATAAGGTCGGGTAGGGGAGCGCCTTCTTCCTTCATTCTCGTGTAGCGTCTTCGCACAACCTCTTGCATTGAGGCATAGTCGTCGGGTCCCTCTACCGTCTTGATGTTGTATTTTCGATAGTCTTTACGCGATGGTTTCATACCTTTATATACTATACAGCCTGCCACGGCATCACTTCCAGATATATTGGAATTGTCGAAGCATTCTATAGTGAAAGGCATTCTGTCGAGCTGCAAGAGGCGTTGTAGCTCTTTCATCAGTCTGGTCTGTCGTTGCTCTGGATTTAGTTTTTCGGTCTGTTTGAGTCTGTCAAACTTATATTGCCTTGCATTCATCTCAGATAGTTCTAATAGATGACGCTTATCTCCGCGCTGAGGAACGAAGAAATCGGCATTTTTAATCTTAAAATCTAATTCATAAGGCACGATGATCTCTTTTGCACTACTCTGAAATCTCTCTCTAATTTCTAAAATTGCTTCGTTGAGCAGTTCTTTGTCGGTTTCATCCAGTTTTCGCTTGTATTCGTAGGTGAAACTTTGGTTGATAGCTCCGTTCTTAACATGGATGTAATTGATGAATGCAGCGTGTTTTTCCTCATCGTCTATAATGGTAAATACATCTACGTCAGTGATTGTATGGCTTACTATTTCGCTCTTAGCTGCAAAGTTGTTGAGCGCAATCCATCGCTGTTTGAGTACTTCTGCTTCTTCAAATTCCATCTTTTCTGCCCGTTTCATCATCTCTTCCTGCAGCATTTTCTGAACTTCTCTTGTGTTTCCCTTGAGGATTTCACGTGCTTCACGTATTGCCTCTTGGTATTCTTCGTAAGTTTGACGGTTGATACATGGCCCTTCACATTTTTTGATGTGATACTCGAGACAGGGCTTAAATCTTCCTTTTTTTACGGATTCTTCGCTCAGCGGAAGACGACAAGTACGTGGTTTGTAGATTTTTTGTATAATATCGAGTATGGCATACATGGAGCCGATGTGACTATATGGACCATAAAACGTGCCATACTTCTTATTTATGGTGCGGGTCTTGAATATTCTTGGGTATGGCTCCTTAGTTACGCAAATACTTGGATAAGTCTTGCCGTCTTTTAGCAGTACATTATATCTTGGCTTGTACTGCTTGATAAGTTGATTCTCTATCAATAAGGCATCTTCTTCCGTATTGACTACAGAATACGTGATGTCTTCAATCTTCGAAACAAGTACTTTGGTTTTGAAACGATCCACTTCTTTGTGAAAATATGAAGATACTCTACGCTTGAGATTTTTGGCCTTTCCAACGTAGATGATTGTTCCTTCTTTGTCGTAGTATTGATATGTGCCTGGCTTTTCTGGCATAGCCAATACAATAGCTTTGAGACGTTGAAGGCGTGCTTCATTTTCTGCTTTAGTCATAATGCGTAAGTCCTTATAATTAAATAGTTATGGCCATTTTGTTTCACGTGGAACGCGAACGCTGTCGTCACTGTGTCACGGAGGCGCGGTGTTAGATAGAAAGCCATTTTCTTAACATCGCGCCTCATACTCAATTAGTCGTTTTGATTAGAACGATAGCAGCGAAGTCACCTCGATACCTTGTTCTTCAAATTGTTTGATGGCGTCTGGAAATTCGCTTTTTAGATCGATGATGAAGTTGCAGTAAATCTTCTTTGGGTGAAACTTCTTGACGAGCTTGCAGGCGGCAGCCATCGTGCCTCCTGTAGCCAACAAGTCGTCGTGAAGTAGCACGACATCTTTTTCGTTGATGGAATCAGCGTGAATCTCGATGGTGTCTATGCCGTATTCTTTGGCGTAGCTCTCCTGAATAGTGGCACATGGCAGTTTGCCGGGTTTTCGGCAAAGAACGACACCTGCGTTCAGTCGAATAGCGACAGCGGATGACATGACAAAGCCACGGCTCTCGATACCGACAATTTTCGTGATTCCTTTGTCCTTGTAGAGATCATACATGCTGTCGGCAATCTCTCGCAACGCGTCCTTGTCTTTGAAAAGGGTCGTCACGTCGCGAAAGTTAACGCACTTAATGGGCCAGTCGGGGATACAACGTAGGTTGTCCAAAAGTAATTGTTTGTTCATGATCAATTGCTTGCTTTTATGATGATTCGTTAATTGTTTCGCGTGAAACGATTCTATCGTCCCATGAGTACCAATAGTACGTTGATGTCGCTGGGACTAACGCCTGGGATTCGGCTTGCTTCTGCCAACGTCTCGGGCTGGATGCGCTCCAACTTTTGTCTGCACTCGGTACTGAGATCGTGCATTTCTGCATAATGGAAGTGTCCGGCGATGCGTATGTCCTCCAATCTCCGCATTTTGTCTGCAAAGATGCGTTCGCGTTCTATATATCCTTTATATTTCATCCTGACCTCAGCAGCCTCGGCAATTTCTTGCGTTCGGTTGGGCGATAAGGCAATGGCTTCTTTCAAGGAAGGCAGCTTCTCGGATAGGTTTTGGAAGTTGAGCTGTGGACGAGCCACCAACTCTGAGAGGCGTGTGGTGCCTCGGAGTGGGGAAGTGCCGACAGTTTCGAGTAGGTTGTTAATTTCTTCGGGTCTTACTGTAGTTTGCTCGCAGAAATTGATAATACGCTCGATGTGCTCTTTCTTCTGCAGCCACCAGTCGTAGCGGGCGCGACTGGCTAATCCGAGGTGGTAGCCTTGCTCGGTCAGTCGTGCGTCGGCATCATCCTGACGAAGCAGGATGCGGTATTCGGCACGAGAAGTGAACATCCGGTAGGGTTCGTCCACACCTTTGGTTGTGAGGTCGTCTATGAGCACTCCGATATAACTCTCGTCGCGCTTCATGACAAAGGGTTCGCTGTTGGCACAGAAATTGGCTGCATTGATGCCCGCAACAAGTCCCTGTCCTGCCGCCTCCTCGTATCCCGTGGTGCCATTGACTTGACCAGCGAAGAAGAGACCTTCGATCAGCTTTGACTCCAAAGAGTGTTTCAGTTGAGTGGGGTCGAAGAAGTCATACTCTATGGCATAACCTGGTCGGTATATTTTAGCATCTCGTAAAGCAGGGATATGATGGAGTGCTTCCAACTGGATGTCCCATGGCATGGAAGAGGAAAATCCGTTAAGGTACATCTCGTTGGTGTCCGTTCCCTCTGGCTCTAAAAAGAGGGGGTGAGAGTCGCGGCCAGGAAATGTGACGAGCTTGGTCTCGATGGAGGGGCAATAGCGTGGGCCGATACTGTTGATCTGTCCATTATATAAAGGAGAGTCAGCCAGACCCTGCCGCAATATCTCGTGCACCTTTGCGTTGGTGGCGCAGGTCCAGCAAGGAAGTTGTGGAAGGGTGCGTTGTTTCCCGAAGTAGGAAAACTGATGATAGTCGTTCTCCCCGAGTTGCTCTTCCATCTCCTCGAAATGGACAGATCGCTTGTCAATGCGCACGGGGGTGCCTGTCTTCATGCGCGCCACACGGATGCCATGACGTGCTATGCTCTCAGAGAAATGATGAACTGCTGGCTCAGCAATGCGACCACCCTCAACCATCTTGTGTCCGATATGCATCAGTCCGTTGAGAAAGGTACCTGCTGTGACAACAATCGCTTTGGCATGAATCTCTATTCCCCATAAAGTTTTGATACCTAATACTTTAGAGTCTTTTACCAGTAATTCTTCTGCTTGATCTTGAAGAATGTCGAGGAGCGGTATCTGGTCGAGAGTGGTGCGCCATTCTAAGATATATTTCTCGCGGTCGCATTGAGCGCGAGGACTCCACATGGCAGGGCCTTTGGATCGGTTGAGCATCCGAAACTGTATAGCCGTCGCGTCGGTGATGTGTCCCATCTCTCCGCCTAAGGCGTCTATCTCGCGCACGATTTGCCCCTTGGCGATACCGCCGACTGCTGGGTTGCAGCTCATCTGTGCGATTTTGTTCATGTCCATTGTTATCAGACAGGTCTTGGCGCCAGTCTTGGCAGCCGCAGAAGCGGCCTCGCAGCCTGCATGCCCACCTCCGATGACGAGGACGTCGTATTCAAAAACCATTCTTGCTTTCCCTATTTTTTCCGCAAAAGTACTGATAATCTTTGAAATTTTGCCTTTTTCACTTTGTTTAATCATTAAAAAATAGTATTTTTGCACCGAAATTCCGTATGGAGCCTACCCAGAATTGGGGATGAAGCTTGTGCGGAAGGCCATCGGTTGAATAAAAGCTGCGAATAAGTTAATACAAATTTATAATTCAAATAATTAAAAATCAATCGTTTATGTGGTTAATTAAATCATCCATCGGTAGAAAGGTGGTGATGTCTGTAACGGGCATTGCGCTTGTTCTATTCCTCACGTTCCACGCGTGCATGAACGTGGCTGCGTTCTTCTCAGGCGAGGCTTACAACACTATTTGCGAGCTCCTGGGTGCCAACTGGTATGCCGTAGCGGCTACTGTGGCTCTCACCGCCCTCGTTGCGCTTCACTTCGTCTATGCCTTCATCCTTACGATGCAGAACCGGAGTGCGCGTGGCAACAACCGTTATGCTGTCACCGACCGCCCTAAGAAGGTGGAGTGGGCAAGCCAGAACATGCTCGTGCTCGGCTTGATCGTTATCCTCGGTCTGTTGCTGCACTTGTTCAACTTCTGGTACAACATGATGTTTGCTGAGTTGACGGGCATCGCCGTGGCTCACGACCCTGCTGATGGTGTGGCTTACATTCAGGACACGTTCTCCAATCCTGTGTACGTGGTGCTCTATCTCGTATGGCTTGCTGCCCTTTGGTTCCACCTGAACCATGGTTTCTGGAGCGCTCTCCAGACCTTGGGCTGGAATGGTAAGGTGTGGTTCGAGCGTTGGAAGTGCATTGGCAACGTCTATACCACGCTGCTCATTCTTTGCTTCGCGTTTGTTGTGCTGACCTTCGCTTGCGGCATTGCGCCCCTCTGCGTCTAATTTTCATTTATTCATTCACAACATTCAAACACTTTTTATCAAGTAACGAAAGATTATGGCTAAGATATTAGATTCCAAAATTCCCGAGGGACCCGTCGCTGAGAAGTGGACCAACTATAAGGCACACCAGCGCTTGGTGAACCCGAAGAACAAGCTCAAGCTCGATGTCATCGTCGTAGGAACGGGACTTGCTGGTGCCAGTGCCGCTGCCTCTCTCGGCGAGATGGGCTTTAATGTGTACAACTTCTGCATTCAGGACTCTCCGCGTCGTGCTCACTCTATCGCCGCACAGGGTGGTATCAACGCTGCAAAGAACTATCAGAACGACGGCGACTCTGTCTATCGTTTGTTCTACGATACGGTAAAGGGTGGTGACTATCGTGCTCGTGAGGCCAATGTTTATCGTTTGGCTGAGGTGAGCAACGACATCATCGACCAGTGTGTGGCTCAGGGCGTGCCTTTCGCACGTGAGTATGGTGGCATGTTGGCCAACCGTTCCTTCGGTGGTGCACAGGTGAGCCGTACTTTCTATGCCAAGGGTCAGACTGGCCAGCAGCTCCTGCTTGGCGCGTACAGCTCTTTGAGCCGTATGGTCAATGAGGGCAAGGTGAAGCTCTACACGCGTTATGAGATGGAGGACGTCGTCATCGTAAACGGTCATGCACGCGGTATTATTGCCAAGGATCTCACTACGGGTAAACTCGAGCGCTTCTCGGCCAATGCCGTCGTCATCGCTACGGGTGGCTATGGCAATACCTACTTCCTTTCCACCAATGCCATGGGTTGCAACTGCACCGCTGCCGTACAGTGCTATCGCAAGGGTGCTTACTTTGCCAACCCCTGCTATGTGCAGATTCACCCGACCTGCATTCCTGTCCACGGCGACAAGCAGTCTAAGCTCACCCTGATGTCTGAGTCGTTGCGTAACGACGGTCGTATCTGGGTGCCGAAGAACATTGAGGATGCCAAGAAGTTGCAGAAGGGTGAGATCAAGGGTAGCGATATTCCTGAGGAGGATCGCGACTACTACTTGGAGCGCCGTTATCCTGCCTTCGGTAACCTCGTTCCCCGTGATGTGGCCTCTCGTGCCGCCAAGGAGCGCTGTGACAAGGGCTTTGGTGTCAACAATACGGGTCTTGCCGTCTTCCTCGATTTCTCTGAGTCTATCAACCGTCTCGGAATCGATCGCATCCTGCAGCGCTACGGCAACCTCTTTGATATGTATGAGGAGATCACCGATGTCAACCCAGGTGAGGTCGCACGCGAGATCAATGGCGTGAAGTACTATAATCCGATGATGATCTTCCCGGCTATCCACTACACGATGGGTGGTATCTGGGTCGACTATGAGCTGCAGACCACCATCCCTGGCCTCTTTGCCATCGGTGAGTGCAACTTCTCTGACCACGGTGCCAACCGTCTGGGTGCTTCCGCGCTCATGCAGGGCTTGGCCGACGGCTACTTTGTCCTGCCTTACACCATCCAGAATTATCTTGCTGATCAGGCTCTCTGGCCGAAGGTGCCGACGACGGCTCCTGAGTTTGACGAGGCCGAGAAGTCTGTCAACGCCGAGATCGATCGCCTGATGAACATCAAGGGTAAGCGTTCTGTCGATTCCATCCACAAGGAGCTTGGCCACATCATGTGGGAGCATGTTGGTATGGGTCGCACGAAGGCTGGACTTGAGGAGGGCTTGAAGCTCATCGCAAGCCTCCGCAAGGAGTTCAACACCAACCTCTTTATTCCTGGAGCGAAGCAGGGTTTCAATGTCGAGCTTGACAAGGCTATCCACCTTCGCGACTTCATCCTCATGGGTGAGCTCGTGGCTTATGACGCACTCCATCGTGAGGAGAGCTGCGGTGGTCACTTCCGTGAGGAGCATCAGACCGAGG
>OIDU01000323.1_pt1 | contig 24209 bp, 30 predicted proteins | sample 1581481 | NCBI WGS metagenome assembly OIDU01 (sample SAMEA3882519, study PRJEB24775) | human gut metagenome | biome: human-associated habitat; feature: intestine environment; material: feces | place: Netherlands | collected 2009/2010
CGGTTCCGTCCTGTTGGATGAGAGGTTCCGACCGACCGTGAAGACCGAATGGCCGCACGCGAGCGCCGTCAACGGCATCTACCCGGAGGACGTGGCAGACCTGCCGACTATCGAGACAGCCATACCGCGACTGAGGGAAATCTTTGCAGGGGCGGACGAGATTATCGGCTACAACGTCGGATTCGACCTCGGATTCCTTTCCGCCGTCGGGGTGCGCCCGAGAGAGGATGCACGCATCACGGACACCATGAACCTGTTCACGTGGTTCATGGGAAGGCGCTACAAGCTGGTGGATGCCGCCGACCACATCGGATACGAGTGGACGGGCAGGGCGCACGGGTCGCTTGCCGACGCGCTCGCGACGCTTGCCGTGCAGCGATGGCTCGAACAATGGCTCGTAGCAGAGTAGATACGTGCTTAGGGCGTGTGAAGCGTTGCTTTTCACACGCCCTTATCTTTGCAGCGTAAGTGTGTGCAATCTATGTGGTTATCTTGCTCTCTGGGTTGCTGGTATTCTGGTCTGCTATATTTATAGACAGCAAGGGACGAAAGTTTTCCCGGCAGGAGGATTCCAGAATCCTCCGCAAACACCATCGAGAGATTGGAAAGACAATGGCTATCAACCGAGTGACCATCATGGGCAACCTCACGCGCGATGCGGAGCTTCGCAAAAAGGGGGATGCCACGAGTGTCCTCACCTTCGGACTCGCCATCAACGAGAAGAAGAAGGACAGCGAGACCGGCGAATATGTCGATGCGCCGGTGTTTGTCGATTGCGCCCTGTTCGGTGCGCGAGCCGAAGCACTTGCTCCCTATCTCACCAAGGGAAAGAAGGTTTCGGTGGATGGACGGCTCCGCTACCACTCTTGGATGAAGAACGATGAGAAGCGCCATGCCCTTTCCGTTCTCGTGACCGATATCGAGTTTGCGGACTCGAAGGGTGCCGGGAAGGATACGGTTTCTGCCCAGGGGCAGTCTACGGAACCGGAAACGTATGATGCGGATATTCCGTTCTAGGGAGGACGGAATGCACCTTCGTGGCGATTCAGTGCGGGAAATCCCCTTCATGCTCTTCCTCGGCCTGCTATTCGCGGTGACCGTCGGATGGTGGGTGTTTCTCACACTTACGGTTTCGGTCGTTTTCGGAAACGTGGCTGCTGCGGTATTCGCCGTGTGCTCGGCACTTTCCGTCACCGTCGGTTACGGGCTTGTGCGCGCATCCGATTCCCGTGAGTAGCGTTTTTCAAACAGGACAGAAAGGACTTCTAACATGTACACGATTTTGATGCTCAACCAGAAGGGCGGGGTCGGCAAGACCACCATCGCGGACGAGCTTTCCTTTGCGCTTGAGCGTCGCGGCAAGACCGTGGCGTTCGTCACTACCGACCCGCAGGGCGGTTCCGTCCATGAGGTCTGCGATGACCCGGATTTCGCGGAGGAGTGCGATTTTCAGGTTGTCGATACGGCGGGCGTGCTCGTGGGCGGTGTGAACGATTGGTGCCGCGCGGCGAATCTCATCCTCGTACCCATGCTTCCGAGCACGCGCGACATGGAGCCGACGTTGAGAACGCTCGATATCGTACGTGAGTCCGGCACTGGCGCAAAAGCGTATGTCATCGTCAACAACTTTTATGCCTACGGCACACTCGACCGTCAGCTCGTGGAGTACCTTGAGGGCGAGGAGGTTCCAATCATCGCGAAGATTCCCCGCGCCGTTGCCCTCTCACGTGCCGCAGCAGCCGGTGTGTCCGTGGCGGATTACGACCCGAAGAGCCATGTGGTCGCCCCGATTGAGCTGCTTGCAGATTCGGTTCTGAACGAAGAGGAGAAGAACAATGGCTAACAAGACCACAGCGAACGCGTTCATGGCGAGCGCGCAGAAGTCCAAGCGCGAGATGGCGGATATCCAGAAGGAAGGTTCCGGCAAGCATGAGACGGACGAGGTGGAACTCAAGAAAATCAGTCTCCTCATCCCGGCTTGGCTCCACAAAGAAGCGCAACTCCACCGCGTCGAGACGGGGGAGAGCATGACCAAGCTCATCGCCCGACTGCTTGCCGAGGAGCTTGGTTAAGGGGATGGTGATGAAGGGATGGGCTTGATGGTAACGGAATCGGAAAAATCGAAGCACGACATGCTGCGTGCGATGCGGAAACACATACGCGAGAATGGCATCACAGACTTCACCGATTTTCAGGACTGGTGCGATGAGAACAACGACCGCTGGTCGCTAGCGCTCGATAGCGGACTTTCGCCGGTTATTGAGAAATACATCGACGGGCGCTTTTATTAGAGAAGAAGCGAAGCCGGTAGCCGGATTCATTTCGGAAGAGGGGTATGGAAGATGAACCTAATCACCATGGTTCCCGCCACCGCGAAGTTTTTCGAGCAGATGCGGGCGATGCGAAGGTACATCGTCGAGAACGGTGTCACCGAGTTCGCGGTATTTCAGAATTGGTGTGATGAAAATAACAGGAGGTGGGCGGAAGCACTCGACAGCGGATGTGCTGATGCTATCGAGAAGTTCATCGCCGATTGGAACGGTCGGGCGGATGCAGGCCGTTGGAAACACGCGGCGCAGGCGGACGATAACGTTTGGGATAACGAGTTGAAGTAGGAAGTAGCGATGAACGAGAAAGAGAACCATCTGCCGAATCTCAGCGACAAGGAGCGTGCGCACGCATTGGAGCTTGCCATGAAGGCTCGAAAGCGCCGTGCCGTTCTCAAGGCACGTATGAAGTCTGGTGAACTAGCATTTACTGATGCCTTGAATGAGGAGGACGCGAAACGTATAAAGGTCGTGTCGCTTTTGAAATGCGTTCCCGGCATTGGTGCGAGCAAGGCGGAAGCCATCAGGAGGTTGGTCAAGATTCCATTAGGCCGACGTGTTAGTGGACTTGGTATCCGGCAGCGCGAAGAGCTGACCGCTTTGGAAAAAAACGGTTGGAAAATGACAGCACAGAAGTCAAAGGCTTTGTGATGTATCCGCGCTGGACGCATTGGCGCGACCTAAAGGGAATCTGCCCCATTTGCGGGGAACCCGCACACGTCGGAACGAGCAAAAGGACGGGCAGGCATTTCTGGCTTCACGACAAGTATGACATGTACGAATACTATAACGGTCATGGCATTCACGGTCTTTGATATTGCAACGGCGGCTTGCAATCCGAATTAGCAAATTGATTTTCAACGAAATCGTGGATAGTGAAAACGGGCACTAATCGAGGTGCCTGTTTTTATATTGAAGCAATGAGAGAAACGGGATGCGCATCATGGGAAATCTCTATACCGATAATTTAATCGGCACCGTGATAGGGCTTTCGGTTGCAGATGATTGGGAAGGTGCCAGACGCGAGTGGGAGATAGTCGGATGTGAGGTTGACGAAACCCATTCTGCAACATGCGTTTGCGGAAAGGAGGGGCTTCGCTATGTCTATACGATAGCGAATACGGAAACCGGGGAAACACTCTCTCCGATTGGGTCGAGTTGTATCAAGAAGTTCGAGCAAAGCGATATGGACGAGGAACTTGCCGGTTGGCAGCAAGCCATCAAACTGATGGAGGAAGCGGCGAGAATCGGAAAAGAGGATTACGTCCATCTGCATAGCGGAAGTTACTCGCGCAAGCTCCTGTACTTCCTGTACGAGCAAGATGCGTTTCGACCGACAAAGTCTTGCTTGACATGTTCAACGGAGGATTCTGTTCGGAAGCGCAGGAGAGAAAATGCCAAGCTATCATCATGCAATCCATCTACCCATGGCTGAGAAATCTCTGGAAGAAAAGTAAATCGCAGAAAGGGAAAATAGATAATGGGAAATAACGCTTGGTGTCCGGCATATCTTGCCAAGGCGATTGCTTCCAAGTAGCGGTTGTTACGCAAGAATGTTCAGAAGGCTCAGGCCGGGTCTTCGATGGAATTGATTTTGTCTTCGCAGTTGATGGGAACCCGAGGTGGCGGCACCTCGGGTTCTTGGTTTCCGGGCGAGCCGGAAACCCCGCAGAAAAGGCATGGGAAAGGGTGCGGCGGCACCCCCTTTTCCATGCCTTTTCTGCTCTCGCACTGATAGAATATCAGTGCTCACCGGCCAAGGCCGCTCTTCGAGTTGCAAGATTTGGGAAGTGGGTACTCAAAGTCCACTAAAATGGACTTTTCAACCCTCTTCCATCTTGCTCCCGAGCGGCTTTCGGAGCCTTGACGGGAGAGCGCTTTCGCTTGAGAAAACCGGTAATTTAGGATTCCCGATTTTCTGTAGTCAGCAGAGCGACTATCCGATTTCGTGTCACTTACAAATGGCGGCGGCGTAATTTGCCATAAGTGTTTTACGAATAATGGAAAGGAGAGAATTGCGAGATGCGTAATCGTGAGGTTCAAATAAAGTTTTACGCAACCGAGAAAGAGAGAGAGTCCATTCGCAGAAACGCGAAAAGAGCAGGAATGAAAATGGGCGAGTATGCCCGAGCGGTTTTGACTTCCGACGATGTTTCAATCAAGGTCATCGACACCCAGCCTTTGAAAAAAGCGGCGCATGAACTCGCAAAGCAGGGAACGAACCTGAATCAGTTCATGAAGTTCCTGAACACCTATGGTGTGAAGGTATTTGACCCGGAGGAAGCGAAACGGGTTTTGGAGAAAGAGGTCTCGTCGTTTTCCGAAATTATGGAAGCTCTCGCAGCGCTCCGAAGGGAAGCCGACCGAAACAACATCCATCTGCAAATCGAGGATTTTGACAACCTCGATAACGAATGACAGGAGATATGGGAATGACTTACCACGCAATGTTTTCGCTTTACATCATGACGGGATTATTGGCGCTTGTTATTAGCGTAAGTCTATTCTGCAAATCCATAGCAGAAGCGAAAGAATGGAAAAGGAAGTTTGGAGAAAGAAACTGGGATTACCTTTATCGAGTTCTCATTGCGTTGGTCGCAATCGCTACATCCGGTTACGCCATTTTCATTCTCTTTGAAATGCGATAACGGGTTTTGATTCTCTGATTTGCGAGGGTACGAAAATGACGGAATGCAATCGTAAAAAACAGCTTTTGGGAAAAAGCATCAGGAATGTTCGGATGCGCCGCACTCGGGCAGCGGGCGCTGGCGAAGGCCACCGATGGAGTCAGCGAGTCGGCATTGCGCAGCTATGAACTCGGCGAGCGCAGTCCGAAGCAGGATGCGCTCGAACGGATAGCGAAAGCACTCGATGTGGCACCCGCATGTTTCGATACCTATGGTGCTATAGTATCGAGCACTACCACGAACTCATGCACGCGCTTTTCCTTTTAGAGGACAGGTTCGGCATCGAGCCGTGTGTGGACGGAAGCATTCGGTTTACCAACGAAGCAATCCAGTCATGCGTTTGCACTTGGAGGTCTTGGAAAGAGTTCTTGGAGGAGGGAAAAATCACGAGAGAGGAATATGAAGACAAGAAAGACGGTCTCGTTGGATAGAGGACGAACAGAATGGGAAAACGAAAAACGATTGTTTGCCTTGAAACTGGAAAACAGTTCAATAGCGTGGAGAATGCAGCCAACGCTATCGGTGTATCGAGTGGTTTCATATCTCGCCAGATAAAAGCAGGAAAGCCAATTAAAGGTTTTTACTATTACTATGCTGGCGAGATGTTGCCGGATGAGTACCGTCAAAAGATAAGGAACCAAAAGAAAAAGCCAAACTACAAATCGCGCCCGGTCATCTGCCTTGAGACAGGCGAACGCTTTGAGAGCATTAGTCTCGTTTCAAGGATGCTCGGCATAAGCAAATCGAATGTATTTCATGCGATGAAAAATGGTAGTGCCGTGCATGGCATTCATTTCTATTACGGTGATGAGCTAAAGCCGGATGACTCGTTCTTCAAGCCTAAACGTAGAAGAAAGGTTCGTTGCACGGAAACCGGCGTTGTTTATGAAAGCATAAAGGACGCGGCGGAGAGAACAAAGATATCGCCGAACGGTATCGGTTCAGCTGCATCCGGGATGGCCGGTGGCTACCACTGGGAATATGCCGATGACTGATTCGGAGTGGTTACATTACCGTGACCTGAAATCACGGTGCCCGGCTTGCAAGCGCCCGGCGCATATCGCGAAGAGGGATGAAACCTTCTATTTCGTTGATGACGAATACAACCCGTTTGTCAGGCACGCCCCGGTGAAAACGACGGAAGCGGTTTTTCGGTTCTTTGTGGAAAGTTACCGTCGCAACCATGGGACGGAGCCGGAGGTCACGGGGAATCGAGTTGTATCGAAGCAAGACCTGCTATCGGGTATGCATATGGTGTCGGCGGAGAGAAATTCGACAACAGGAAGGAAGGTCGAGAAGGATGAATGATTGCGATGGCGTGAAAACAACTCGCCAAAAGAAGGATAGTTGTGGCACTACAAGGAATGAATCGCCTTTTGCAAGATTCTTTGGTAATGCACTGAGAAATGCGCGAATGATGCGTGGCATGACGCAGGAACAATTTGCGGCTGAACTTGGAATACCTAAATACTCAATCAGAGCTTATGAGCAGGGAAGGAGATTTCCAAAGTACGAAACGCTCGACTCGATTTGTGAAACGCTTGGTATTTCGCCCGAATATCTATACTGTCTCGGCATTATGAATGCGAATGAATTCGTCCATACGCTATTCAGCCTAGAAGACAGATTTCATCTTTACCCGGATATGGATGGAGCAATTCGGTTTGGTATGGGTGAAGTGCAGAATGCTATGGTCGAATGGGCGGAACAATATGGAAAATACACGTCTGGCGAAATCACGCTTGAGGAATATAAAGACTGGAAAAGGAAATATCAGGCAGACGAACCGGAGGATGAATCAAGGTCAGATGATTCCTTTTTAAAAGATAAGCCAGTCGTATGTTTGGAGTGCGAAGAACGTTTCGCAAGCATTGGTGATGCTGCCGCAAAACTTCACCTTAATGCCCGCAAACTTGGAAACGCAATAAGAGAGAACGAACCGTACCACGGATTGCATTTTTTTCTTATAGCTGAGTCATGGCAGGACGAAACGAAATAACTTTTCGGAACAGAAGGGAGGAGAAAGAAATTACCATCATCAAGCAGACCGGTGTGCAGAGTTCCGGGCACATGAAGAACCTGCGCGGTTACATCAACGATGACCGAAAGGTGATTCTGCGCGACAGTCTGAACATGGACGGCTGTACGAACCCGAAGCGCTGGGCGCACCACATGTGGATGACGAGGGAAGCCTACGGGCATAACAAGGCAGCACGGAGAATCAGGGACAAGAAGACCGGGGAGCTTAAGGAAGCGAAGAACACGGTTCTGTTCCATCAGATTCTCGGGTTCAATCCCGACGAGTGCGATTTAAACGGCGGGCGGCTCTCACCGGAAGCGTGCATGAGGTATGCCAAGGAGTATGTGGGAAAGCATTACCCGAACCAGCAGATAGTGATGGCGCTTCACAACGAATACTGCAAAGCGGACAAGACCCATCGCTATGCCGTACATATCGTCATCAACCGTACCGATCTCTCCACGGGCAAGCGGCTCGATGAGGGGCGCGGAAAAAGCGCCAAGGTGAAACGCGCCAGCCGCATCCGCGACCTCGACCACGAGTGGGGTTTGAAACAGGTCGTGGAGGGCGAGCGCAATTCCTCCGTCCACAAGAAGCAGCCATCCCGTATCGAGAAGGAACTTGCGGCACGCGGTATCGACTCCTATAAGACGAACTTGCGAGAGCTGTGCCGTATCGCTGCCGGGGAAGCGGAGAACATCTATGATTACCGCGAGCTTCTGGAATCATGGGGCGTTAACACGGAGTTCCGCAACGGGCGCATGTACGTCACCGATACGGACAACGACCGCTATGCCTTCTCCGTGGCGAAGCTCGATGCCGACCTCGGAAGAAAGGGGCTGGAAGCGGCGTTCACGGCGAACGTGGCGAAATCCATCCGTGCGGACGGTGAAGCAGCCGTTGCGGGAAAGCGGGATATCGAGCAGAAGCGGGAGCTGGCAGCGGAAGCGAAGAGCAAGTACCTTGCACAAATCAGAAGCGTCTACCAGAAGTACCGCAAGGAGATACGCGGCATGGAGGGCATGGAAATCGCGGATATCCCCAAGCTGAAACTCCCGCGCCCCGATTCGGATATCGCGGACGATTCGGAGGTCAAGCGTCTGATTCTCGCCTGTTGGCGCGGAGCCGATGAACTCAGGGCAGAAGTATCCTCGACGGTCATGCCGAAAGGGAAGAAGAACGGCGGAAACGCCGGGAGCGGCGGTTCCCAGCGGGCGCAACAGGTACCTGCGCAGGAACGCCCGGAACCGAACAAGGAGAACGGCGAGCGTTAATTAAAAAGCGGCGCGGGCGGGATGTTTTGCCTGCGCCGCTATACGGGTTGCGAGAATCGGCATAAAAGCGCCCGCCGTTCCCTTAATGTCGCACATCAGGGAGCAGCGGGCTAAAGCAAGAAAGTTTCTCCACGAAGGAAGAAAACACGTTCAGTTTACCTCACTATGCGTTCGCGTCAAGCTGATGCTTGAGATTCGACACCTTCAACCACTGGAGAAGGAAGGCAATGGGCGCGAATGCAGCCGGGATGAAAAGAAGAAGCGTCGCTATGAGGAGCAGTCCGAGAGCGTTGCCCCACACGAACAGCTTTGAGCGCTTGATTGCACGCCATGCAGCGATGTAGCCAGCCGGTACCGTGCCGACGTAAAACCCGGTAAAGGCTGTTGCAGCCAGCAGGACGGGAACGAGTGCAATGATTCCAATTGCACCCGTCTGAGTTATCAGGGCAGGGGAATTAACGAGAAGCAAAAGGAAAACAACTATCGCCGTTATCGCCCCGACGATATAGAGGAACTTCTTCATCAAATCGAAGACTCGTTTTTCCTCATCATATTCGGCGCGAATTGCCATGGTGTTGTCTTGGTATATCGGGTGTTGATAGGTTCGCATTGTATGACCTTCTTTCTAATGTTCTGTATGCAAGTTCTTTGACGGTTGCCCGCTGTTGCTATCACATAGTAGCTTGGCGGAAGCATCTTTCATGTCCGCGACTTCGGAATCGAGGAAATCGGGAGTATTTGGTTCTTTGGTCTTTGCCGCTGCCGGGGTTAGGCGATGAAAACTCGGTTGATTCTCGATGAAGTCGATTGCCGAATCCATTTGCATCATGACACCCTTGACGATGCTTTCGATACGGGCGGGCGGCATGTTCGGGTTTTGCGAGAGAATTGCACGGGCTTCATCGGCGAATCCGTCAAGCCTGTCAGGCTCGAACCACTCGAAGCCGGACAGAAGTTGCAGTTGCCTGTCCGGACTGAGTCCTCGGCCAAAAGGTTTTGCAATATATGCATAGTCGGCGGGTAAGTCCAATGATTCAGAATCACACCAAAGGCAATTACCAGTGTCGAATATCGGAGCAAACCGGGTGTATGCAAGCGTCTCCACATTACGGATGACACCGAAGTTCTGATAATGACGGTCGAAGTTGCCGACGATGTAATCGCAGGTCAGCATTTTCGACAGATAGGTTTCCACATCCTCAAGTCCAAGGCTTTCAAAGCACGAGACGAGGAATTGGTAATCGTTCTGCGAGTTGGGTTTCTTGTGGTTCTGGATGATATGCAAGGCTGGAATCAGCTCCTCATCTTCGCCCAGCATATTCGGACACGCGCAGTAGGTGCGCTTCCCTTCTTGATGAAGGGAATAGGGAACATAATCCGTGTCCGTCAGAAGACGCTTGTGCAGATGCGTGGCGATGACCTCGTTGTAGACCTCTTGGTTCACGAATCCGGTTCCGCTCTTCACGAGCATACGCACGCCGTTTAAGATAGTCCACTTCTTGTTCAGGTCTCCGCCGACCGTGGAGTTCGGTGACATGAGGTTCGGATTGTCACTCGAAGAGTCCTGCCCCAGAGTCAGAAGCCCGAGGTCTTCCGTGAAGTCGTTGTCGAAGAAGTTGATATCATCCCAGTTCTGCGGATTCTCCGGGTCGTTAATCCAGTAGCGGTCGGAGAGGGAAAGCCCGAAGTTCTTTTCCGCCAGAGCGAGCGTGCTATCGACATGCAGCTCGGCAATGAGCCGCTGTATCTGGGCACGGGACGCTGGAATTGCCCGCCTGAGCCACCAGCCGTCGAGTGCAGCCCTTGTCGGGTTTCCTTTCATATCGAGAATCGCGGGAGGAGCGAAGTCAAGCTCGCGCCGCTTTAGTATCTTCACGACATGGTGCGTGTCGAGGTTGTAAAGGAAATCGAGAACAGGTCGGTTCTTGTTCATCAGCGTATAGCGCTTATCGTCCATTGATGCGTCACATCCTTCCTTATATCCATATATGGATAGTGAGTCTATTTTACTATATTGCTGGGTTGCTTTCAAGCTGGTTTGTTGTCTTATTTGTGCGGGATATATGGAGTATCGTCTTGAAGATTTATCTGGTTTGGTGGTATGATATATTACTAGTAATCAAGCTAGACGGAAGAAAGGAGATACCATGGCGGGTAAGCCACAGGCGGAGAAAGCCGTTGAGCGTTTCCCGGAACTCGGGTGTTTCGCGGTTGCGGTGCGCCGCATCGTGTACGAGAAGGGGATGACGCTCGACAACGCCATCAAGAAAAGCGGAATCAGCAAATCCGCTTGGTTTGCCGGAATGGCCGGAAGCGGGGGAAAGCCGACGCGTCTGCCGAGTCTTGCGTCCTTTTTCGCTATTGCGGACGGTCTCGGAATCACGCCCGAGGAGCTAATTGCCGCGATGCGGAAGGAAGCCGGAGTGCGTGAGAAGAGCAATGGGGAGAGGGCTGAGAACGATGAGTAGGATTTTCATTACCATGGGGAGCGCTTACTCGAAAGCCACAAATGTAAACCCCGTGGACGGCGTCTGGTGCTCCGACTGCGGATGGGCTGGGCGCGTCGAGGAGGATATGACGGATTCTGAGGAGAGCGAAGAACCGCTGTTCGAGGAGTTTTCCGAATATGTTCCGAAGTTCTGCCCGAACTGCGGGGTGAACCTGCGTGAACCCTAGAGGTGTCCAGACAAAGGGACACCTGATGCGATAGGCTGTTCCTGTCCGATAGGAAAGACCGGTAAGGTCGAGGAGAGAGATGGAAAAGGAACGTTTTCTTGTCGAGGTGACGGTGAAGGGCGAGAAGGATTGGAAGGTGATACACATGTGCGGGAACATGGCGGATGCCGTGCCGGTCGCGGATGCGGTACACAACCTCTCCTATCTGCTCAACACGCCCATCGCTATCCGCGTGCGCGAGAAGAGGGGCAAGGGGTTGGAGGGCTGACGGATGGAAAGGAGCGAAGATTACATGGCAAAGCATTTTAGCGAGGTGAAGAGGGAACTTGAGCAGCCGGACGGGCATATGGCCGGTATCGGCCAGCAACTTAAGCTCTCCGAGGAAGCGAGGGATGCCAGAAATGCCGGACGAAGGCTTGAGGACGAGAACGACGAGACCGACCTCATCGGAACCGTGAAGAAGCTGGAAGACCTTATCGCCGAGCAGCGCCGGAGCAACGAACGCATCGCAAGGGAGATGCGCGGCATGGTTTCGGAGATGAAGGATGTGCTCGAAAAGGTCGAGGAGCTGAGAAACGGCGCGGCGGACGCGCAGCATCAGGCGAATCAGATGGCGCTCATGGGAGTTGCGAATGCCCAGCAGAAAGCTGGGGAGATGACCATAAAGAACGTCGAAGAGGTGACTGCAAGGAGCAGGAAGGTCATCGACTCGATGGTAGAGGAATCCAAGAGACGCATTGAGCGGCTTTCGATGGTGACGCTTCCAGACAGACTGTTCTACTACTGCAAGTGGATGGCGGTCATCCTCGTTCTCATCATTCTCGTGCATGTCCTATGGGGTATGCTGGTGTAGAGACCTACCGGTAATATAGATAGCAGGAAATCTTCTTATAAGACAGAAAGGACTGACAGAAATGAAGAAAGACAGCAATATGTTTAACGACAACAGCATCGAGACTGAGGGTGTCCCGGCGGACAAGACCGCCGAAATCCCGAAGGTCGTGGATTCAACGGAGGAGGAGAACGCTAAGAAGCCGATTATGCTCTTCGGGCGCGAGTTCTCCCGCAAACAGGTCTGCGCGGCTGGTGCAGGAATCCTCTGTGCGGCGCTTCTCATCGGCGGCGGTGGATATGCCATCACACATGCGGATTGGACGGGCAAAGCGAACGTCCCTGCGGTGTCCCAGTCAAAGGACGATGAGGAGCAGGACATGGTGCTTTCCCTTGAGGTGAAGGCTGACGGCTGGGATACGGAAACCTCCACGCCCGTCATCGCCCATATCGAGGATGAGGACGGGAAAGTAGACTTCTACACTGCTATCGCCGCGAACAAGCAGGTGACCGTGAAGGTCGGTGAGTCCGGTACCTATACCGTCACATTCATCTCACCGGTGAACGCCGACGGCTCCATCTATAAGGTGCCATCGAAGAAGGTTACCGCCGGAAAAGCCGACAAGACAGTTGCCACAGGCGTGACTTTCGATAAGGTGGATGCGGACAAGGTAACGAAAGATGACCTGACAGCCATTGCCAAGGACGTTGCGGAAGCCGTGAAGAAGGGCGATTCCACCTTGACCGGGGACAAGGGCGCTGAGGTCGTGAAGAAGTTCGAGGACAACATCAAGAAGAACCCGAACGCCGATACCGATGCCGTCGAGAAGGAGACCGAAAAGGCTCAGGAGTCCGCCAAGGAAGAGAAGTCCGACGCGAAGACCCCGGAAACTTCCGACAGCAAGAAGAGCGATTCAGGTTCATCCAACGGCTCCAAGAAGGATAATGGGAAGACCACAGGCAGCTCCGATAATTCTGGAAACAAGAGCAATTCATCCTCCAAGAAAGACGAGGGAAAATCCGATAGCAAGCCGAGTGGCGGCAACAGCAGCAACTCCGGCTCAAACACCAATTCAGGCAGTTCATCGAAAAAGGATGACACCCCGGCGCATGTTCATAAGTATGATATCTACCATCCTGCGGTGACTCATACGGAGAAGGTGTACCATCCCGCAGTGACCCATACGGAGAAGGTGTACCATCCCGCAGTTACCCATACGGAAGAGCGCTCAATTTGCAATGGCTGCGGAGCAGATATCACGGGCAATGAACAAGCTCATGCGTATAATGCACTTATGGCAGGCAATAAAGCATGTGGCGCATATCATACGGTATACAATACCGTAACAGATTCTGCGGCATGGGAGGAAACGGTTACGATTACAGATTCTGCGGCATGGGAGGAAACGGTTACGATTACAGATTCTGCGGCATACTACACTTGTTCCTGCGGTGCTCGGAAATAGGGGATTTCATGTTTACGGATATACCTCACGATTACTGCAATGAAGAGACCGGGCTACCAGTAAAGAATCACCTTCCGCCTGAGCTTGGCGCACGATTCAAGACGCGTAAGCAATGGCGCGAGTGGGGATATGAACCAAAACCCGGAGAGCAGGGTCATCGGATGCATCCGAGTTCGCTTGCCTATCGCAGCTATGTCTATTTCCATGAGAGCGAAGTATGCTCTTATGCTGGAACGGAACCGGCGGATGATGTAAGGTATCAGACTCATGTGAGCAAAAAGACCGTCGCGCTTGAAGAATGTACCGGCCATGGAGGTCTAGCGGCAATCGGCTGGAAAGAGCCTAGACCGTATCGTGCAGGATGACAAGACTAACAGTTAGAGAGTCCATATAGATGAAAAGCCCCGACCAAATGGCCGGGGCTTTTTTCTAATGCGCTCTGTTCAGGTCTTTCGGTGGTTCCAATCCGTTCCGTTTCGATAGCTCTGCGGTCGCACTCTTCATATCACCGATTTCGGAACCGAAGAAATCCGGCTCCTCACGCTCAAGCGAATGGGCGGGAACCGGAACGATGATACCATGGGAACCCTTGATATAGGAGAGGGCATCGTGGCGCTCGCCGACCTCGGTGACCGACGCGGCGAGAAGGGAATCCTTGAACCAAGGATATCTTTGTTGCAATTTCTCCATGACGGCCATCGCCTTGTCAATCGGCATCACCGCTATCGACTCATACCCGGAATACTGGGTATGGATGAATCCGTTGCGTTCCATGAAGATTCGGATAAGCGACCAAGCTCCGCGCCAAGCGTTCGGTCTGATAGAGTTGTAATTTTCACTGAGCGCAGCCGTTCCCAAATCGAAGTGAAGTTCCTTGCGGGTCTCGGGGCGGAGGGGAAGCGATAATTGCAATCCGTTCTCAAGAAACTCCTTCACATCATAGCTTTCACCGATTTCCGTGAAGGTGGCTGCTTTCACGCATCTTTGAAACCAAGGAAACTCATCCATCATCTTATCTACGGTGCCATAGGCGCGTTGATAGGACATGACGATATTTTCAGCCGATTCATACCCTGAATATTGTGGCTTTTCAAAGCAATGGGATTCCAGAAAGTCCTGAATGTCTGACCATGGATTCTTTTTACCAGTATAGAAGCGTTCAACAGATTTGTTGTCTAGGTCGAAATGAAATGCTTTCCTATCAAGTTCCATTTGGAATCCTAAGTGTAAATGCGGTTAGTCGTAAATACGTTCCGGACTGATATCCCGGATTATCTGTAGGTAGTCTTCACCCTCCGGTTCATTCATATCCTCATAGGTGCGCCATGACTTAATGTTCTGCATCACCCAAGGCTGTTTGGATAGAGTTGCGCAAACAGGGCACTGCGCCCCGAACTGCACCTTGCGGTTCTTTGCCTGCCAAGTACCAAGACCGATGCGCACGTTGCCCATCTGCTCCGCATACTTTCCCACGCAATCGTAGAGGTCATCTACGTTGTAACCATTCCTTTTTGCCTTCTCATCATCGAACTCGATGGTGAAGCGCCAAGGTCTCTTTTCCATTTCTGCCATACCTATCGTCCTTTCTGCCAGATGGCTGTTATCATATGTTACCATTATACTATAATGCCGGTATTACGGCAATATGGAAATTGAACACACGTTCTTTTTGGCAAACGCATGTTACAGAACGGTGGAGAGAACGTTTTCCGGCATCTCGCTTTCCGGCTGGTGTTCGGATGCGCTTGCCATGTCATGACTCTCCCCGGCGAGCGATACCTCCTCTTCCAGTTCCGGTGCGTCAATCTCGATGTTCTTTCCAAGCTCCTCCTCGTAGCGCTCCATGATGAAGGTGTCCGCGTGGTCTGCCTTCGATGCGGCTTTGAAGAGGTAGGATGGGTCGTTTTCCAAGGCGCTCATCCAAGATTGCAGATAGGAGACGTGGTTCTCGTAGAACTCGCCCTCCAAATCGGTGCTCTGGATACCGAGGTCTGCGGAAAGGAACAGGCTTCCAAGCTCCGCGACCAGCTCTTCCTCAGCATAGGAGGGGCTTCCGAACCGGGTGTCGAGTTCACGGGCGAGGGCGGATGGGTGTCCGGTGGAGTGGGTCATCTCATGCAGCAGGACGCGGGTGAACGCTTCATCCGAGCGAAAGGTCTCTCGCGGGGCGATGAGGATGCGGTCGGTAGCCGGAGAGTAGGCGGCACTTCCGAGGTAGCCGCTGCTCTCGATGACGGGGCATCTGGAAGACTCCTCAAGGTTCTGTGCGATGGTTGGCGTTCGGTCGTTCAGATGGACGGGAGCGTTCTCCGGCGGGATGCCCTCGATATCCTCCGCATTGAAGACGTTCCAGTAGCCCACGAGCTTCGGGTAGCGTCCGGCAAGCTCCTTCTCGCCGGTATCCTCGTTTTCCTTGTAGAAGGCGAACTGCTTCCATTTCTCGATGAGCGCGGACTTGGCACCCTTTTTCACATGCCAACCGGCATCCTTTATCTGGTTGAAGGTAGCCCACCGGTTGTCCGTGTAGCCGCGCATGAACCCGATGAAGCCAAGATGCACTCGGTTTCCGCCCTGATACACGGTGCCGGAGACGGGGTTGTGCGGTGTTAGGGAGGGCAGGTACGGTTCTGCCCAACGAAGCCCGTCGCGCTTCATGTCCTCGATGATTTTCTCAACGACCGCCTGACGCTGGTTATCAATAATCTCCGTAGGAGTCTGCTTCTGCTTAGATTTCATCATGGTCTCCTTTCCGGGAAAGCTCATTGAAATTATACGATAGCTGCTGCTTTTCCGACATGCTCTAAGAAAACGACCCCACAGAATCGAATCTGCGGGGTCTTGGCGGTAGGTTTGTAGCGTGAGTGCGAACAGATTGAAACCTGTCCTTATTCGGCACCAGAGCCAGTCTGACGGGATTCGGTCGAACCAGTTTCCGTTTGCGTCTGTTTTTGGTCGATACTGGTGGTCACGACCGTCCGCTCATTCTGCTTCCAGAAGTTATAGGAGCAGGAGACGAGGGAGATGACCTGATTCGGTTCGGAATCGGTATCGAGTACCATGGCGGCAGATTCCCGCGAGGAATCGTACCAGTTCCGAAAATCCGAATCACCGGTAAAGACCGTCCGTTTGGTCGGCTCCCATCCCTTCACGATATTCGCGAAGCGCACGGTGTAGCGCATCTTGGTGTTTGGGGTTTGGATGAGTACCGCCTGATGTTCAGAAGCGAAGGATTTATCGCTATACCGTTGGATGTTGCCGAAACAGGTGACCGCGTTCCCGAGGGTCAGGCTGTGTCCGAGGATGACGGCATTCGGACTTTGAAAGCCCTCCTTCTCGCATTCTGCGTCGAGATAGAGCGCACCCAAGGGATTGTAGTTCCGGTAGATATCGTGATGCAGGTAGTAATCCGGGTCAGATGCGTGGGCTTGCAGGATGGAATGGTTGATATCCGTCCCCGGCACGGTTATCCATCCGATAACATCCCCGTTCACGCTCTTCCAGTAATCCCAATCAACAGTAGGGAACTCGGATTCCCGACCACCTGCGCTTTCCGTGGCGGTTTCCTGCGGCGTGCCGTTCGGTGACGGTGAGGGACTTGCATCCCGATAGAAATGAAGCAGCACGCCGAAAAGGATGGCAGCGACGGCCAAGAAGACCGCCGCTGCCGCAAAAGCCGCACGGGATTTCCGGTTATGATTTCCCAATCTGGCCATCTGAGTTACTTGGCGGCATCCGATGTGGCCTGCGGGGCATCCTTCGTCGCTCCGCAGGTGGTGCAGACCAGCTTGTCGATGACCGTCTCATCGTAAGCCGGGGTGTCGGTGACCTGTTTGTCATAGCCCTCGCTCACCATGACCTCATCGGTGATGGGGACGTTGGTAGAGTAGCCGGAGTGACCGGTCTGCTTGATGTGGTCATCGGCCTTGCCGTCGATGACCTGCTTGCACTCATTGCAAACGGTATGGTAGGTGGTCAGGTTCTGGTAGACGGGTGCCACGTGCTCCGTGTGCGTCACAGCGTCATGGTGGACGGTCTTGTAGGTGATAGACCAGTCGTGGATGTGAGACTTCTCTTTGCTCTTAGAGCCGTCCTTCGCAGACGCGTCGGAACCGCTTTCCTTGGAATCATTCGCCTGTACGGATTCGGCCTTGGAATCTGCACCGGTTTGGTGGCCGATGCCATAATAGGCACCGCCGCCGATGAGCGCGACGAGGGCAAGGCCGCAGATGGCGGCAATGACCTTCCGGTTATGCGGCTTCTTCTCGCTTTCCGGGTTCGCGTGCATGTTGTTCCCATCCGCAGGTGATTCGGTGGAATCTCCGTCGTTCATCTCGATATCGTTCTCTTTATCGTCCTTCATGGGTGTATCCCCCTTTCAAATTAAAAGGAAGGCAGGGTGCCGAAGAGCTGGCACCCTGCCGGTTTCAGGCGTTACGGGCACTAGGCTTCGGTGTTATCCTCTGCGCTCTCGTCCGCATCGCCCTTGGTGGTCTTGCGGCTCTTGATGCCGTAAGCGGTCGCGCAGCCTGCGGCAATCAGGAGGATGCCGATGCCGATGGCGATGTTCGTCATGTCAACGCCGGTCTTTCCGTAGGTGGAGCCTGCCGGGGTCGAGGTGACGGTCACGGACTGTCCCTCGTCGTTGATATCCTTATGCTCCGCCACGGTAACGTCCGTGGTCTTGCCGTCGATATCGCTCTGTTTGGTCAGCTCCTCGAAGACAACCAGTGTATGACCGTCGAGGGAGGTTGCATCGAACTCGCCGAGGTTGATGGAGACCGTGCCGCTCTCACTGTTCGGCGTGAACTTGAGTTCGGCGGTTACGCCCTTGTCGGCAACCTTCAAAGGTTCGCCGGTCTTCTTATCCATGAGCGTGGCATGGAGCGTGTACTCCTTGCCGGGGATAAGACCCTCGTACTTCACCTCGTCAGTGATGACGGCATCCTTGCCAGCCATCAGTTCATGGTCACCGTCGGACTTGTCGGTCGCGGTGGTACCGATGGTACTCGGGGCGAGTTTTACCGTCTGTCCCTCGTTGTCCTTATCGCATTCGCTCGCGACGATGGAAACGGGAGTCTCATCGGAAGCGTTCTCGATGCTGCCCTTGAACATGACCTCGAAGACCACGAGGTTCTTGGTCTCGCCGGACAGGCGGTCGATAACGTCGTTGGAGTTGAAGGTGTAATCCATGTCGATGGAACCGGACTCCTTCTCAGGGGTGAACTCCGCCGTCTTGTAGACAAGGCAGGAGAGGAGGTCTTTGTTCTCCTCAGCATATGCCTTGACCTTGGCGAGGTCGATGGAAGCGGTCGGGAGCTTCTTTGCGTTCGACCAGTCGATACCGTTATCGGTAACCTCGACCTCATCGGCCTTGTAGGTCTCCTCGATATTACGGACGGAGCTTGTGCCGCCGTCTGCGGTGGCGCTGCCGCTACCCTCCAGACCGGTGAGCTTCCAAGTGCCGTCTTCCTGCTCGGTGAGAGTCTGGGTGTCGGTCTTGACAGTCCAAGTGCCGTCCTCGTTCTCGGTGCGCTCGGAAGCATCATAGGTGTAGGAACCGTCAGCGTTCTTGACGATGGCGGCACCGTTGCCCCAGTCCTTGTCCTTAACCTTGATGGAGTAGGTGTTCGACTGGAAACCGAGCACGTTCATCAGGCCGGAGGTGAACTTGGTGAGGTCATCCTCGGTATACTTCTTCGCACCTTCGCCGGTCAGCACGGGAAGACCGGTCTTTGCATCCATCAGGATACCGGCCATGGTGTAGGCCTTGCCGGTGAGCACATGGTCGTACTCCACCTTGTCGGTGACGGTGGACTCGGCATCGGCGATAACGGTCTTGTCACCATCGAGCTTGTCCGTGGCTGTGGTACCAATCTCGGAAGTGTGCATGGTGACCGTCTGGTCTTCATCCTCGATATCGCTATGGGAAGCAATCTCCTTGTCCTTGTAGGACAGGGACTCGAAAGCGACCACCTTGTCCTTGGCCTTGAGGTCGGACGCGTCGAAGGTGAAGGTCACATCGACGGTGCCGTAGGTGTCCTCGGGAACGAACTCGGTCTCGGCGGTGACGGGGTTGCCGTCGGCATCGAGGAGCTGCTTCTTGGTGACCTTGCCGTCCTTGTCGGTGACCTTCTCGTAGAGGGTGCCGGAAACCTTGTAGGTCTTGCCGGGGGTCACGTTCATGTAATGGACGGTATCGACGATGGTGGCATTATCCTCGCCGATGAGGTTCTTATCACCATCAAGGGCATCCGTTGCGGTAGTGGAGAGCTTGGGCTTCGTGATGATGACAGTCTGGCCGGAATCATTCACGTCGGCATGGGAAGCAATCTCATTGTCGTTGTAGAACAGGGACTCGAAGGCAACGAGAGAGGTACCTTCCCTGAGCGAACTGCCATCGAAGTAGAAGGTCACATCGACGTTTCCGTAGGAGTCCTCTGCGGTAAAGTTTGCTTCCGCAGTGACGGGGTTACCGTCCTTGTCTTTGAATACCTTCTTCGTGACCTTTCCGTTCTTGTCAAGAACCTTCTCGTAGAGGGTACCGGTGACCTTGTAGGTCTTGCCGGGTGTCACGTTGTTGTAGTGGACGGTATCACGGACAGCGACATTTTCCTCACCCGTGACCGTCTTGTCACCGTCGGCAGCATCGACGGCGGTGGTGCCGATAACGGGAGCCTTCACGGTAACGGTCTGGTCAATGTCGTTGATATCCTTGTGGTCGGCAATCTCGATACCGTTCGTGGCAACAGTCTCGAAGGCGACGAGCTTGGTGCCGGTCTTGATGCCGCTGGCATTGAAGGTGAAGGTCACGGTCGCGGTACCGCTTTCGGCATCTGCCGTGAACTCCGCAGTCGCGGTGACGGGGTTGCCGTCGGTATCCACGAAAGCCTTCTTGGTGGACTTGTCCATAAGGGTTCCCGTGAGCGTGTAGGTCTGCCCGGCGGTAAGCCCGGTGTAACGGACATAATCGGTAACGGTAACATCACCCTCAGCGGTGACGGACTTGCTATTGTTCGCATCGCCCACGGCGCTTGTCGAGAGCTTCGGCGTGAGCACGGTCACCTGCTGGGAAACGTCGGATTTGTCCCTATGTTCGGCGAGCTTCGCACCCTTTGCATCGGTAAGCGTCTCATAGACCACGAGGGTCTTCCCCTTGAGGTCGTAGGAATCGAAAGCGTAGTCAAGCGTGACGGAACCTGCGGAGTCCTCAGCCGTGAAGGTCTTTTCGGCAGTGATAGCCTGACCGTTAACCGTGACGGCATCGCCGGTAGCGGCATCATGCAGTTCACCGATGACGGTGTAGGTCTTACCCGCGACGAGATGGCTGTACTCCACCTTGTCGGAAATCTTGACGGTGCCGACCCCAACGTAATGGTCGCTATCAGAAGCGTCGTAGGCGGTGGTGTGGATTTCCGGCTCCGGGTCATCGAAGGTGCCGAGGTCGATGGTCTTGGCATCACGGGTCACAGTAACAGTCGTGTCGATGAGCGCATAGCCCTCATTAGCGGAGCAGCGAAGCTCTTCAATGGAATAGGTGTCAAAGGGCAGGGCACCGAGCTTGTTGTCCGCCTTGACGGCATCGGAGGTGGAAGTGGTGCCGTTCCCATCGAGCACGCTGTTGTTGCCGAACCAGAAACCGGCGTTAGCATCGAGCTTCGTGCTGTCGATGGTATCGCTTGCGGTCAGCGCCCAATCGTTCGCGTTGGTGTTCGAGTCATGCGCGTTCCAAGAGGACGCGGAGCTGAAATAGCCGTTCTCATCGGTCACAGCGATATGGGACTCGCCGGTGGTGAGGGAGGTCACCTTGAAGGGCACGCCTGCAAGGTGCTCGGAACCGTTGTCGGCCTTTTTCGTGAACTCGATATCGGAACGGTAGACCTGCTCGGCAACTTCCGGCACGTTGTAGGTGATAACACCTTCAACGGAATTGTTTTCCTGAATCTTCTGGAAAGACACTTCATCAGACTTTACGTAGCCCATTGGAGCTTTAGTCTCACGTATGACAACGGTGCCGCGTGGAAGTGCAGGAGTCCCATCAAGTCGATACCAGAAGGCATCGCCAGAGACAAAATGAGCAATGTCAAAGCTACAGAAACCGTTGGAGTCTGTACTAAACGTCCAAGAACGCGTTGGCTTTACGTCGGCGTTCTTAAGGTCATCGTAGCTCTTGTAGTCAAGGGTGGCGTAGTAATCGACGGTGAACTCGGCACCTGCAAGGGTGGCGGAACCCTGCGGGAGGTTACCGGCGCCGTTATAGGTCTTCTGTCCGTCGTATTTACCGAGAAGCATACTCATAGGGTCATTTGCGGGATTGTCGCTGACTGAGAGCTTCACAGGCGAGGATTCGCGATTCGCACCGGAAACATCTGCGGTGTAAACCTGCGAATCGGTGAAATATCCCTTGGGAGCCTTGGTCTCCTTCACATAGTAGCGTCCGGGGTTGAGCGAGACGGTGTTCGCGTTCCCGCTTGCGTTCGTCGTAAGGGTCGCTACCTTGTTCGAGCAGTTGGAGTCAGTGTAGACCCCATATTCGGCACCTGCGAGAGAGTAGCAGTCATTGGCATCGGTAAGGGTCTTATTTGAGGAGTCCTTATGCAGTGTCAGATATCCCTTGTGCAACGTCTTGATGACACGGTAGTAGCGAACGGGATACTTGGGCGTGATTTTGGAAATCACGTTGCCGCCTGCGGAGTTCGGGAAATAGCCCTTTACAATTCCGTCCGCGTGGCTGGAAGAGTGCCAGAAAAGGTCTTCCGAGCTGTTGCTGCCCCAGAAGAAGCCGATATGGCAGTCTGAATTGCTATGATTCCAGTCCGCCGGCTCCATGTAGATGATATCGCCCTTCTCAAGGATACCGGACGCGAGCATCTGCTCTTTGGAGCCGAATGTGTAGCTGACGGCATTGTTGTCGCGACAATACTCATCCCATTTAGATGCGTTCGTCTCGTTACCCCTGTTGTAGCCGTCCTTGGCGGTATAGTTTCCGATGATGGATGTATCCGCTCCACAGGCACGGAGGACGGCAACCACAAAACCGGCACAGTTCATATAGGCACCGCTACCGTACTCGCCCTTCGGTTTCCAGCAGTCCCAAGTGTCGATTGCGCCGCCCTCGCCATGAGGCCCTTTGTTGCCGTATGGCGTGGTGAGGTAATACTCGTCGTTCTCGTGCTGGGAGAGCACGGACTCGACCGTCTTGGTGGCACCGAGTGCTTGGTCGATGGTCTGACCGGCAGCATAGGCGCTAACACCCGATTTCTGCGCGGCATAGGCAAGCCCGGTGGGACAGGCCGATTGGAAGATGAGCACTGCGGTCATGACCGCAGTGAGCACCTTAGATTTCTTGATTCGTCCGAGAATCTTCATGTGTTCTTTTCTCCTTCCTTGTTTGCGTGGTTTTCTGTAGCTTCGTTGGTGGTTCGTTTGAACTGCGTTTCTCGTTTCGTTCTATCTCTAACCGAAGTCACATCCGCCGATAGCCCCGGTGTTATCTTCCTCGTTTTGACCTTCCCCGCCATCGTCCACGAAACCCTCGTCCTGAGAGATTTCTGCATCGCGGATGCGCTCGATGGCGGATTCGGTGTAGCCCATGATGCGGGCAATCTCATCATCCGAATACGTCGGGTGCGCGTGCTTCAAGTAGTCGAACACGGCGATGGCGCGACGGTTGATGGATTGCACTGTGGCATCGGAGTAACACAGCTGCTCCATGGCGAAGAACCGCTCACCGTTTATCAGCTCATCGCCCTCCCGCCACAGGAGCTTTTCGCCGTCCTTCTTGAGCCAGACCACATCGTCCAGCTCATCTGGCGAGACGAGGAGCATGGCGCTCCCGACCTGACGGGTGGCGGCGGGAACCTTGGTGCCCTCAAGGGTCACCTGCCCGCCTGCGTGCTGCGGATTTCCGTCATACCAGTGCTCTGCGAGGATGATGCCGTTTTCCTCAAGGGCACCGAGGTAGAGGTTCCAGTCGGTAAGGATGTTCGTTCCCTTCGCGCGGAACGGCTCGGAGTTCGTCTGGGCAGACGAGTCGAACTTCTCGTAGCGGAAGGACTTGTAGAGCACCTCGATTACCATGGACTGTCACCTCTTTCCTCTGTACTACTGGGCAATATCCTGTCCGGTTCGCGACTTGGTGGACTTGGCGGGGTCATCGCCTGCGAGCGCGTCCTTCCCGGTCTCCATGTCGCGCGCTTCGCCCGCAAGGCTCACGCCGTCCTTTGCGGCGGCGGCCTGCATGGCGAGGAACGCATCGGCGGCTTCGGTCTGCAGGGTCTTGTTCACAGCGGTGGCCGAGCCGCACGCCTTGGTGGTAAAGGTATGATCGTCCGGCATTTTGTTCGTGTGGTTCACCAGCACCATGCGGGGATCATCCAGAATGGCCTGTGCCTGCCGGGCGGTCAGCAGACTGCTTTCTGCCTCTGATGCTGCCGAGGCGCTGGACGTGGAAGTTGCCGAGGCGGCAGGCACAGCGGAACGGCTGTGCAGCACGAACGAGGCCCCGCCCACGGCAATGCAGGCCACGGCGGTAACGGTGAGCACGCGCCGCACGGCGGGCCGCAGATGGCGGCGGTGATGAGGATGGACAGACAGGTTCATCTGGAATACCTTCTTTCCGGTGGATGTGCATAGAGTTTGCTTCCTATGGGAAAGCTATGCCCGGAGGGGAAACAATATGAAAATGACAGCACAGGAATATGCGCGCCGGGTGCGGCGCATCGGGCCGCACTCGCCTTTGGGGCTGGACTGCCTGTGGGCTTTTGGCGTGGGCGGCGGCATCTGCCTGCTGGGCGAAGTGCTGCGCCAGAGCTATCTTGCCATGGGCGTGGAAGCCGACCTTGCCGGCACCCTGACCAGCTGCAGCCTGATCGTGCTCTCGGCGGTGCTTACCACGCTGGGCTGGTACCAGAAGCTGGCCGCAAAGGCCG
>OIDU01000325.1_pt1 | contig 24119 bp, 18 predicted proteins | sample 1581481 | NCBI WGS metagenome assembly OIDU01 (sample SAMEA3882519, study PRJEB24775) | human gut metagenome | biome: human-associated habitat; feature: intestine environment; material: feces | place: Netherlands | collected 2009/2010
AGATTATCTCTATATGGTCATGCCAGTGCCTCGGTGAAAACTGCCTGTAGTCCTCGTACCTGTCGCAGTAGATTGGAAGATGTGGTATTAATCTGACGTTTTCGTGTGTGTATTGCTGCATGATTTTCTCCTATAACATACCGACTCAATTTGTTTAAAAGTTTATTAATGATTCTACCTTCAAACTATACTATTCCCACACAAAAAGTCAATATCGACCTAAAATAATGTCAGTATCACAATTGTATATATCTCTTATATAATTTACAATCATCTTATACAAAAAACAAACTTCCCTCATATTAATGTATGGGAAGTTCTTTAAATAATCATAACTGTTCTTAACAATTACAAATAATCAAACATAAAGAAAGGTAATCTACTATGAACAAATGGTCAAGAATCAAATTCACTCCTAATCTTCCACTTGGTGCAAACGGTGAAAGAGTTACAGGAAGCAAGGCTCACATCGAGCTTTCAAAGGAAGCTGCCAAAGAAGGCATGGTTCTTCTCAAAAACGAAAACAACGTCCTCCCTCTTTCAGCGGGTTCTAAGGTAGCCCTATTTGGAAAGGGTACTTTCGACTATGTAAAGGGTGGTGGCGGAAGCGGAGATGTCACCGTTGCATACACACGCAATCTCTACGAGGGACTTTCCCTGCAAAAAGATAAAATCAGCATATTTGAGGAGCTGTGCGATTACTATCGCAAGGACATCGAGGAGCAGTACAAAAACGGAAATGTGCCGGGTATGACTATCGAGCCGGATGTTCCTAATGAGCTTTTACAAAAGGCTAAAGCATACACAGATACCGCTATCATCACTATCTGCCGATATTCCGGTGAGGGCTGGGACAGAAAGAGTGTCATCGATCCTAACAACAAGGCTCTGTGGGATTATGAGCGTAAGATGACAGAAAAGTCTGCTGAGATCTTCAAAGATGGCGATTTCTGCCTTTCTGTCAAGGAAAAAGAGATGGTTGATGCTGTGAAAACAAATTTCAAAAATGTAATCGTGATTTTAAATGTAGGCGGAATGGTTGACACATCATGGTTTGCTTACGACCCAAAGATCCAGTCAGCACTCCTTGCACTTCAGGGTGGAATGGAAGGCGGACTTGCAGCCGCAGAGCTTCTGGTAGGAGATGGAAACCCGTCTGGAAAAACTGTTGATACATTTGCCCGTACACTTGATGACTATCCATCTACACACAATTTCCATGAGTCAAGAGATTATGTAGACTATACAGATGATATATACGTTGGATACCGCTATTTTGAGACAATTCCGGGTGCCGCAGAAAAGGTAGTATATCCATTCGGATATGGTCTTTCATATACTACTTTTAATGTAGAGACAGTATCTGCCGGCATACTGCAGCCACCACATACAGCGAATAGCCAGTCTGCTCCACATGATGCCGTCTCCCACACAGATACTCTCTATGTCAGGGTACGTGTAACAAATACCGGCAAGAGAGCCGGAAAAGAGGTCGTTCAGGTATATGCCGCAAAGCCTCAGGGAAAACTCGGCAAACCGGCAAAAGAACTTGTTGCTTTTGAAAAGACAAGAGAACTGTTTTCAGGCGAATCCCAGATTGTGACTCTTACATGGAACATAAATGACATGGCATCATATGATGACCTTGGAAAAATCCAGAAATCCGCTTATGTCCTCGAGGCCGGCTCCTACGATATCTATGTCGGAACAAGTGTACGTGACGTACAAAAGGCTGATTACTCATATATCTTAGATGAGGACATAATAACAGAACAGCTTTCTGCAAAGCTCGTTCCTACAAGCCTTGCCAAGAGAATGCTCTCCGATGGAAGCTTTGAAGAACTTCCACAGAGTGAACCTGTTGATACAGACGCATCTGTTGTCGGCAATATCGATCCAAGCCTCACAGAAGGTGTTGCCCCTGGTCAGAGAGCTATTCCTTATTTCCGTTTTGCAGATGGTATGGTCAAAAACGGAAAATACGATATCATGGATGTTGTCGAAGGGCAGATTTCATTAGATGAATTTATATCTGAGCTTTCTGTTGATGATCTCATTCACCTTCTCGGAGGACAGCCGAATATCGGAGCTGCAAACACTTTTGGTATCGGAAATATGCCTGAGTATGGCATCCCATCAGTTATGACAGCAGATGGTCCTGCCGGTGTCCGTATAAACCCTGAGGTCGGTGTATGCACAACAGCATTTCCTTGTTCTACCCTGCTTGCATGCACATGGAATCCTGATATAGTTGAAGCTGTAGGTCATGCCGGTGGAAAGGAGCTTAAGGAAAACAACCTCGGACTGTGGCTTACCCCGGCAATAAATATACACAGAAGTCCTCTTTGCGGACGTAATTTTGAATACTACTCAGAAGACCCATTTGTTACCGGAAAACTCGCCGGTGCAATGGTTCGCGGAATCCAGTCCAACAACGTAGGTGCAACGCTCAAGCATTTTGCCCTCAATAATAAAGAGACAAACCGCAAGAACAGCGATTCGAGAGTTTCTGAAAGAGCTGCCCGTGAAATTTACCTTAAAGCTTTTGAGATGATAATAAAAGCAGAAAATCCATGGGCTGTAATGTCATCATATAATATAATAAACGGATACAGAGCTTCTGAAAACAAAGATCTGCTTACCGGAATTCTCCGTGATGAATGGGGCTACACAGGAATGGTAACAACCGACTGGTGGACCTGTGGTGAGCACTATAAGGAAACAAAGGCCGGAAATGATCTGAAAATGGGAAATGGATATCCTAAACGTGTAAAAGAAGCCTACGAAAAAGGTGCTATTTCCCGCGACGAAATAGAAATCTGTGTTAAAAGGATACTCAATTTTATATTAAAGCTTGATTAAAGATTATTATTTAATACTTATATTAAAAGAATCCGCATGGTAAATAAGAATACCATGCGGATTCTATATTAATCCTTTAAACTTTCTAATCCTATTGTGGCAAGGTGCTTATTTCACAAAAATCTGATACTGTGGATTTCCGTAGTCCGCTTCATAATCCATGTATGATAGCCCCAGTTCTGTTATATCATTTTTATAAAATACCAGATTTAATGTATCAGAATACTCTGTTACATCTTTTTTAGAAAACGAATATCCTACTTCAATTCCATCTTTTCCTTTTATATCACTTTTGGGTATTTTAGCCAAAAAGACACGCTGCTCTTTTGCATAATCATTTATTTCAACTGCATCTGTCCATGTAAATTGCTCCGGATCATCATTCTCATAATGATCATCATTCTCATAAGAATCTTCATCTTTATATCCGAGCCTTATATTTTTAACTCCCTCTAATCCATCTTCAAATGTTTCAGATGGTGAATATACATATAGAAGCACGTATTCTGTATTTTCCGCATCAGATACCTGACCTTCAAATGAAGCTGCAGCCTGCAATTATCATCATGTAATTAAATAAGGGAAAATTTCTTCTGCTTATTGAAAAAATAATACCGATCATTATAAATGCTATCACTCCAAGTGCCCAGAAGACGAAAAATCTCAAGGTCGTAAGCCCATACTGTCCAACATATAATCCCATTCTGTATGCACTTGATGCAATCATGATATATGTGCATAAAGATATAATAATTAAAAATATATTTAATATTCTATTTGGAGGAGGGAGGTACTATAACATTTCACAGATAAAACAAATGACAGTTATCGTGACACAAAAACACCGGTATCATGCAACACATAATACCGGCACTTTCTTCGAATCTTTTTCCCAATTTACATTATTTTTCCTAAGCAAAACTTCACACATTCTATTTTGGGAAGTTTTAATTCCTAATAAGACTACTGACGTACATTAAATGCCGCAATGCCCGGATAAACTGCACTGTCTCCAAGCTCTTCCTCGATGCGCAGCAGCTGGTTATATTTTGCGACACGCTCCGAACGTGATGGAGCTCCTGTCTTGATCTGGCATGTATTGAGTGCCACTGCAAGATCAGCGATCGTTGTATCGGCAGTCTCTCCTGAACGATGTGAGCTTATTGCAGTGTATCCTGCTTTATGAGCCATCTTTATGGCCTCAAGCGTCTCTGATACAGAACCGATCTGATTTAATTTAATAAGGATCGCATTTCCTGCTCCAAGCTCGATTCCCTTTGCAAGTCTCTTAGTATTTGTAACAAACAGATCATCCCCTACAAGCTGCACTTTGTCACCGAGTCTTGCAGTAAGCTTCTGCCATCCTTCCCAGTCCTCCTCATCAAGTCCGTCTTCGATCGATATGATAGGATATTTCTCACAAAGCTTAACCCAATGCTCGATAAGCTCCTCTGCTGTGTATTCTGTACCTGCCTTTGGCAGTTTGTAATATCCTTTTCCTTTTTCACTCTTCCACTCTGATGAAGCTGCATCCATAGCAATCCTAAAATCTTTGCCCGGCTCATATCCAGCTTTCTTTACAGCCTCAAGAATAGTCTCAATAGCTTCCTCGTCAGACTTGAGTGCAGGTGCAAATCCTCCCTCATCACCTACTGATGTGGCAAGTCCGCGCTCTTTAAGTATAGATGCAAGTGCATGGAATACTTCTGCACACCATCTGAGACACTCTTTGAAAGAAGGAGCACCTACAGGCATGATCATAAACTCCTGCACATCAAGACCTGATGAAAGTGCATGGCATCCACCATTTACGATGTTCATCATAGGTACAGGAAGTCTGTTCCCGGAAATTCCACCAAGGAATCTGTAAAGCGGAATGTCAAGTGAAACAGATGCTGCTCTTGCACATGCGATAGAAACCGCAAGGATTGCATTTGCGCCCAATTTTGACTTGTCAGATGTATCATCGGCTTTTATCATAGCTGCATCTATTGCATAAATATCACTTGCATCCATGCCTGTTAATGTATCGTTTATTACTGTATTTATATTTTCCACAGCTTTTGAAACACCTTTTCCAAGATATCTGCCCTTGTCACCATCACGCAGTTCAAGTGCCTCAAATTCTCCTGTTGAAGCTCCCGATGGTGCAGTTCCTCTTGCAGTTGTTCCATCCACAAGATACACCTCTGCTTCTACAGTTGGATTTCCTCTTGAATCAAGGATTTCTCTGCCCACTACTTTTTCAATTTCTAAATAATTCATTATGAACCTCCTTATGTTCTTCTGATTCAAAACTGTGTTCCTAAAAAATGCTACATTAGTTAGTTTAATCTAACCAATGTAGCATTTCAATAGTTCATAATGATAAGTTTTCCCATTTACCCAAACATTATGTTTATATTTACTTTTTTAAAAGTATTTCATATTATAATTTTATTTTACAGCTTCTATTTCACGGGCTACATATACACCGCTTGCTGAAGCGTGGGAAAGTGAATGCGTAACTCCACTTCCATCTCCTATGATATAAAGTCCTTTATATTTGCTCTCAAGATGCTCGTCTAATTCTACCTCCATATTGTAGAACTTAACTTCCACACCATAGAGCAATGTATCATCGTTTGCTGTTCCCGGTGCAATCTTATCAAGCGCATAGATCATCTCTATAATTCCATCTAAAATACGCTTTGGAAGTACCAGGCTTAAATCTCCCGGTGTAGCTGAAAGTGTAGGTGTCACGAGTCCCTCTTCTATACGCTTCTCATTACTCCGGCGTCCTCTCACAAGATCACCGAAACGCTGTACGATAACACCTCCGCCAAGCATGTTTGAAAGGCGTGCAATACTTTCTCCATATCCGTTGCTATCCTTGAACGGCTCTGAAAAATGCTTTGCCACAAGAAGAGCAAAGTTCGTATTTTCTGTCTGCTTGTCTGCTCCTTCATAACTATGTCCGTTTACGGTAACAATACCATTCGTGTTCTCATTTACAACAATTCCATGAGGGTTCATACAAAATGTACGGACATTATCCTCAAAAAGTTGTGTTCTGTATACAATCTTGCTCTCATATAGTTCATCTGTCAGATGTGAGAAAATCATAGCCGGAAGCTCTACACGCACACCTATATCAACACGGTTTGATTTCGTAGGTATATCCAGCTCACTACATACATGTTCCATCCATTTGCTTCCGCTTCGTCCTACTGAGATTATGCAATATCTGCTCTCATATGTGCCATCCTCTGTTTTGACACAATAGCCTGTGACCGCATTATTATCTGCAGCATTATTATCTGCAGCATCAATATCCGTTTTTTGAAGTTTCTCATCATAAATAACTCCGACAGACTCAACAGGTGTATCAAAGTAAAAATCGACCTTATCCTTAAGATGTGTATACATATTTTCAAGAACAACATAATTTATATCTGTTCCGAGATGTCTTACAGAGGCATCAAGAAGCTTCAGTTTATTCTGCATACAGATTTTTTTCAGATCTGTTCCAGCTGTCGAATACAGTTTTGTGCCCTCTCCACCATATTTCATATTTATATCGTCTACATATTTCATCAGATCGATTGCCTGCTGTTTTCCGATGTACTCGAAAAGAGTGCCACCGAAATCATTTGTTATATTGTATTTACCATCCGAAAAAGCTCCTGCTCCTCCAAAACCACTCATTATAGAGCAGCTTTTGCATGAGATACAGCTTTTTACTTTTTTCCCATCTATCGGACATTTTCTCTTTGCGAGCTCATGTCCGGCCTCAAAAACAGCTATTTTAAAATCCGGATTTCTCTCAATAAGCTCGTATGCCCCGAAAATCCCACCGGGACCTGCACCTATTATTATAACGTCATATTTATCCATATATTATATTATACCTCCCATTATAATGGTCCTTTACTACATGTTACAAGCACAGTTCTGTACATATATCCGTCATTATACTCTGTTACATGTGCCGTTATAGTTACTGTCCAAACGCAAGCTTGACACCGATTTTTTACTATATTATACTTCCACTTCTCCTGCAAGCACTTTTTTATAGTCATCATAATTTTTCTCCAAAAGTGCCGGTGTATCAAGCTCATAAGGACATTTTTTTATGCATGCACCACAATGTTTACAATTTTCTATCTTTTTCATTTCTTCCTGCATCTGTGGAGTAAGCCATTCCTTTGATGGTGCACGGCGCAGCATAAGTGACATACGTGCGCATTGATTTATCATAATTCCTGCCGGACATGGCATACAGTATCCGCATCCACGGCAGAAATCTCCAACAAGTTCCTGTTTTTCTTTCTCTATGTATGCAGTTATTTCATCATCCATCCGAGGCGTTTCATCCATGAATGACAGCCACTCATCAAGTTCTTTCTCCCTCTGTATCCCCCATATTGGAATAACATTGTCAAACTGCGTCATAAATGCCATGGCAGGCTTTGACTGGTTTATAAGTCCTCCTGCAAGACCCTTCATAGCTATGAAGCCCATGTTGTGTTCTTTGCACTCTTTTACAAGTTCGATCTCCTGAGGTGTTGAAATATAGCTGAATGGAAACTGCAATGTCTCATAGTAGCCGCATCCGATACTCTCTCTGGCGACTCCTATCTTGTGTGCTGTGATTCCTATATGCCTGATCTTCCCCTGTTTCTTTGCCTCGAGCATCGCCTCATACATGCCGGTTCCGTCTCCCGGAACATAACACTGGTCTGCACAATGAAACTGATATATATCTATATAATCCGTCCTAAGATTTTTTAGAGATATCTCCAGCTGTTTCCAGAATTCCTCTGGTGTCTTTGCAGCAGTTTTAGTAGCTATATAAATATTTTCACGTATTCCCTCAAATGCTGCTCCAACTTTTTCCTCACTGTCAGAATAAGCTCTTGCTGTGTCAAAAAAGCGCATACCTCCCTCGTATGCTTTTCTAAGAAGCTTTACTGCTGTTTCCTCATTTACCCTCTGCACCGGAAGTGCCCCAAATCCATTCTGTGGCACAGTTATTCCTGTGCTTCCAAGTGTAATCTCTCTCATTTTATCTCTCCTGTTCCATATAACATATTTTATCTATTCCAATTTTCTACATTAAATATCCATCATCATCGACCGGTCTGTACTCCAATATATCTCCAGGCTGGCAGTCGAGCGCCTCACAAAGCTTTGCAAGTGTTGTCACCTTAAGAGCCTTCGCCTTGCCATTTTTCTAATTCCTTCTGTCTCATATATCCATCGGTTTCTATCTGTTTATTTTTGTATCAATAAGGCTTTATTTAGGTAATCAGCTATAATTGATCTATGTTTAAGCATACCGGGCTGCTGCTATAATATATCCGTCCAGATCATAAAATACCACACCTTTTTCATAAGTTTTCATGATTTCATCATCAAGTTTAACTGCAAGCCCCGTACCATTAAGTTTCATTATGGCTTCATATTGTGTCCAGTACCTTGTAAATTCATATTGAAGTCTGTCAGGCTTATCCTTATAACTTTCAAGTCTCTGAAGCTGATCCGGGCGTAATATCCGCCGTGCTACCTTCCAGTTCATACGATCTGTCCGCTCAATATCAATTCCGACAGGTTCATCTGAAATTGCGAGAACCACATATGAGCCACTATGAGCCAGATTAAAATGTAATGATATGTTCTTTTTATATCCAGATGCTATATCCGGTTTACCATGTTCATTTCTTACGATCTGCTCATCAGATGTGATACCTAAATATCTATACAGCATGTATCCCGCCAGAAGCTCCTGATATGCCGCCGTATAACATTTTCCATTCTGTCTTCCAGCTATACGCCTATATTTTTCTGCATAATATGAAGGTATAAGTGGAATTATTTCGTCCTCATTTTCTTTGACATTTATGATATCTTCGATAATTATTTTAATATTATTAATATAAACTTTCTTCATCATTCAGACTTCTTCAATACGACGTCAGAAACAAGTCCATTCTCTCTTAGAAGCTTATCCTGATATTCATTATCTTCCAGTGATTTCTTTAAATCCTCAAATCTTCCCTCTGCCACAAGCAGTTGATTTAATCGATTTATCTTTTCTCTACCTTCTTCTCTACCTTCTTCCCTGCCTTCTTCTCTGCCTTCTTCTCTGCCTTCTTCTCTGCCTTCTTTTCTGCCTTCTTCCCTGCCTTCTTCCCTCGCATCTGCTCTTTCAAGTTCAAGCTGTCTGTCAAATTCATAATTCAACTGCATACTCTTAGTCACCTCACTTCTATGAGTCCTCAAAAAATCTTTCAGAATATCATTATCAATACAATAATCTATTGCTCTTTCAATGTCATTTCCAAGTTCTTCAAATGAACTGTCTGCATGGTACTCTTTAACTTTATTTACAAACATCATGTACTCATTAAGCCAGCCACATGCTTCCATTATTTTACGATTTTTTCCAGTATTTATATTGTATACCTTACATTTAAGTTCTAAATTCGGATTGTCTGTAGGCTTCTCAAATGCATCTGAAAGCTTAAGCTCCTGAACTTCCGGCTGTTCCTCCTCACCATTATAAAAAACAATAAAATGTGGAGTCGGTATCTTTACCAGCCTTTTTCCATAAATATTCCGACCGATCATCTTCTTATTTTTCTTGTCACTAAACATATCTGACAATATCACGCTAAAATAAATAAGACTTCTTATTGGCATATTAGGACAAACAGTAGACTGATGTTCATATATGCTGAGCCTTGCATCTACTACAAATGATGCATCATTTCTGACAGACAACGATATTCCACCATCAAGTGTTGTCATTTCAACATCCTCCGGATTCTGATAATTCGAATCATTCATAACATTATATAGCTGCAATGCCCTTTCCTTGTCCTGCATCAGCATGCTGAACACATCACTTTTATACTCTCTGTTACCACTCATATAAAACCCTCCTTAATAAAATTTAAGCAGGAAATATATATGATAATCCTAAATTGAAATTTCCTGCTTTAACTAATTGGTGAAAATAATTGAAAGCAGAAATTTCAGGAATAAATGATAGAATAAAATTAAAGATATTAACGTCACTGCACACCCTTACCGCCAAACGACATTTCCCATGTCTCATATTCCAGATTTATCTGATCCATATGTCAGCGGCTGTACAGGTAATATAGAAAAACTGCTTTGCCTATATTTTAACATATGTTTCAAGAATTACAATTCAAACTTTTATGATATCTGAAGCTCATAAAGCTTTCTGTATACTCCATCCTGCTCTAAGAGTTCCTGATGTGTGCCACGCTCACATATACAGCCCTTATGCATGACCATTATACAGTCTGCATGCTGTATTGTAGAAAGGCGATGTGCAACCATTATTGTCGTCCTGCCATCCATAAGCTTTTCCAGAGCCTCCTGGATCAGTATTTCCGTCTCTGTGTCGATATTTGCTGTTGCCTCATCCATAACAAGTATGCTGGGATTATGTGCCAATGTTCTGGCAAATGATAAAAGCTGGCGCTCTCCTGCTGAAAATGTAGCCCCCCGCTCTGTAACCGGCTCATGATAACCATTTGGAAGCTTTTCAATAAAATGTGATGCATTTACATATTCAGCCGCTTTTTTTATCTGTTCATCCGTAATCTCATTATCATTAAGCCGGATATTGCCAGCCACATCGCCCTCAAATATAAATACATCCTGCTGCATCTGTCCAATTGCACTTCGAAGCTGCTTTTTACTAAGCTTCCTGATATCAATCCCATCAATATAAATATGTCCCTTCTGAATGTCATAATAACGTCCGATCAGGTTTAAAATAGACGATTTTCCGGCTCCTGTTGCACCTACAAAGGCCACCTTTTCACCGGGATTTATCACGAACGAAACATCCCTTAGCACATAATTTTTACCATCATATGCAAACCACACATGGTCAAATTCAATTTTGCCGATGATCCTATCCGGTTTTTGAGGATTTTCAATCTCTGGTATAAACTCATCTTCATCCATAACAGAAAATATTTTCTCAGCCGAAGCAACTGATGACTGAAGCGTAGAAAACTGCTCTGCCAGTTCCTGTATAGGATCAAAAAAAGATCTTATATAGTTTGAAAAAATATACAATGTTCCTATCGATATAGCTGAATCAAACACATTTTTGCTTCCAAACCAAAGTACTATCATAAGGGATAAAATACTTAAAATATAAATAAGCGGACGAAATACGGCATACATAAGCATTTCCCTGTAAAACGCCCTGTACAACTTTGTATTTTTGTCATGAAATTCCTCAAATTTACGTTCCTGCCTGCCAAATATCTGTATGATCTTCATTCCTGAAAGATGCTCAGAAAGAAACGTGTTAAGATCTGTAAGACGTGTCCTGTAAAGTCTGTAAATATTTCTGGCAATCCTTTGGCAGAGTACTGTAAGCCCTATCACAACCGGCATGAGCACAAACGACACGGCAGCAAGCTTAACATCCAGTGCGATCATGACACCTGCCAGACCTGCTATTTTTACAATGTTTCTGAAAAGCTGCACTAATATACCTGAATACATTTCATTTAGTGCTTCTACATCATTTGTTACACGAGTCACCAGTTTTCCGACCGGAGTAATATCAAAATATCTGCTGCCTAATGACTGGATATGTCTGTATAGATCTTTTCTGATTTCAAGTATTATATTTTGTCCTGCTTTTTGTAGTATCCATGTCTGTGCAATATTAAAAATCACGCTAAGTGCAAGAACAACCGCATACTTTATTGCAGTATCAATAATAATATCATAATCCCCATCTGCACCAAATGTATCGATAGCATCTCCGACAAGCATTGGGCGGTACAAATCAAAACCAGTCAGGCATAAAACAAGAAAAAGCGCAAAAATAACCCAATGAGCATATGGTTTCATATAAGTTATAAGCCTGACAACTGAACTGCCGGTTCTTCTTTTCTCTGATCGTAAAGCGTCTTCATGTCCCTTTATATAATTTTCTTTTGTGTTATCTACTCTTTTATTATTCATATTTTTATCCCAATTCATTCTCGAGCTGCTGTTTATGACTGATATCAGAATAAAATCCGCCCAGTTTCAGCAGCTCATCCGGTGTACCATATTCAGCAATCACACCATCCAGAAGTACAGCTACATTATCAGCTTTTTGGAGTGTTGAAATCCTATGTGCGATCACTATCGTTGTCTTGCCTTTGCGGATTTCAACAAGATTTTCCAGTATCTTCTCTTCCGTATCTGTGTCTACAGCCGAAAGCGAATCGTCAAGTATAAGAACAGGTGAATCCTTTAGAAGGGCACGCGCTATTGAACTTCTCTGCTTTTGTCCGCCTGAAAGAGTCACTCCCCTCTCACCTACCATTGTTTTATACTCATCCGGAAATCCCATGATATTATCATGTATACATGCATTCTTTGCCGCCTGTTTTACCTCATCCGATATGACAGGATTATCCGATATCCTGTCTTCAAGACCAAATGCAATATTCTCCTCAAGTGTATCAGAAAACAAAAAATTTTCCTGCGGCACATACGATATATCCCGGTGCAATACTGAAAGCGGATAATCTGTTATAGGTTTTCCATCTAAAAGTATCATTCCTTTTTTACAGTCATATACACGGAGAAGCAGATCAGCGAGAGAGGATTTTCCACTTCCAGTACGCCCTAATATGCCAAGCATTTCACCTTTTTTTACATGGATATTTACATCCCGGAGAACAGGTTTTGTCCCATCGGGATATGTAAACGTCAGATGATCAAGCTTTATATCTCCACTTATCCCCAGATCTGGATTTTCAGGCACCATATCCACAATGTCAGGTTTTTCCTCAAAGATGGTTTTTATCCTTCCCCATGCCGCAACAGCCTGGCTGAATGTATTTATACAATCACCTGCTGCTATCATAGGCCAGACAAGCATATCGATATATGAATTAAATGCCACAAACTGTCCTATCGACACCTGACCATCTAATACCATTTTTCCACCGGCAATAAGTGTCACGATCACACTTATTCCTATTACTGCATCAAGTGCCGGGCCGAAAAACGCACGGAGTTTTACTACATCAAGATTCTTTTCCCTGCTGTTTTCACATGCTTTTTCAAATACCTTAAAATCCTCATCTTCCTGTACAAACGCTTTTACAACACGGATTCCTGCTATGCTCTCCTGTACTTTATCTGATAAAAATGAAAATGCATCCTGCCTTTTTACCTGACGTTTTTTAGATTCCATCCCATAAAAATAACATCCGACCGCTATAAATATAAGCGGGACAAAAGCAAACATCGTAAGCTTAAAGTCAACATAGACTATCATCTTTACAAGGACCATGATCGTCATAATAACAGCATCGAATGTTGTGATCACTGCCATTCCTGTTCCCATACGCACTGCCTGAAGATCATTTGTAAAATAAGCCATGAGATCTCCCGTTTTATGGCTATTATAATAACGTGCTGATAGAGTTTCCATATGAGAAAACATATCATCCCTAAGCCTGTACTCTATCCCTCTTGATGCGCCAATAATAAAATACCTCCATCCAAAACGGCCTATCATTATTATAATCCCAGCTATAAAGATTTTAAGTATGACCCATTCCACACCTCTTATATCAAGTATTCCCGATGTAATACCATCTATTATCTCACCGATAAACTGAGGTATATACAGATTTGCGAGATCTACCATCATAAGAACAAATACACCTATCGCATAATGCCATTTATATTTTAATATATAGGGTAATAACGTATATTTATTCTGCCTCATAAAAATTTGCTCCCATTTAAATTTCTTACTTAAACCTCCCACATTCTATTATGTCAAGATGCCATCAACATTCTGTATGTGGAAAGTTATAGTTCATTATTATTCTGCCTGCAGATCAAATGAAAAAATATAAACCGGATTATTAGCCTGCATAAGGTGATATCCGCCAATTTTTTTTGCCTTGCCCACATTTATGCAGACAGCCTCAAAATCTGAAATATTAAAATCATCTGCTATGTTTGAAACCTCTGCTATAGTTTCAAGACTTACGGCATTTATCACTATACGCATTCCGGACTTTTTATCTGCAAGTGACTGGATTATTTCCCTGAGATTTCCTTTGCTTCCACCTATAAATACATTAGTCGGTACCGGAAGGTTATCAAATCCCGATGGCGCAAGATTTTCTATTACTTTAACATTTGCAAGATTTTGTTTTTTACAATTTTGTTTTGTAAGATTTACCGCATCCGGATTAGTCTCTATTGCGTATACCTTTATATCGGGCGACATAGCGGCTGCCTCGATCGATATTGAACCTGTTCCACATCCGATGTCAAAAACCACAGAGTTTTCCACAAGCTTAAGCTTGCAGATCGACAAATGCCTTATCTCTTCCTTTGTCATAGGCACCTTATCCCGGATAAAATCATCATCCCTAAATGATGGTGCCAGTTTCCTTGGGACTGCCTTTTCATTTCGTATCATACCAACATAAAGTCCCGGTTTAAATACTGTACTGCCAGTAAATTCCTGCGGCCTTAAGCTGATCATTTTTTCATCATCATACGATAATTGATATCCGATATCCATTTTAATGTCTGGAATATCACTGACAAGTTCTGCTATCTGCATTATATCCTCACCACCAGAAGTAATAAAGATTATTTTTTTTGAATGCAGTGCATGAAACCTCAGCTTTGGCATCCATATTTCTCTTTCAATTCCATGTGTTGAAATGATAACTGCATCCTCCCAGCTTTCACCGGTCCTTGCGGCTAATGCCTGCACCGAAGATATCCCCGGCATCATTGATACATTTACACCCGGCAGCTTCTCCATCTGTTTCCTAAGGTTCTTCGCTCCACTGAAAAATCCTGTATCACCTGAAAATAATACAACTGCCTTTATATCACGTCCAACATTTTCATTTATAACCGGAATGATATCCTTTGCAAGATAATACTGATACACCTTTGCATTATTACTTATAAATCCGTAAGCACTCTTTATCATACGTTTTGCACCAAATATTAAATCAGCATTTGCTATTGCATTTTTCACATTTTCTGTAATACCACGCTTATCTCCCGTGCCAATCCCGGCGAGAACTACATTTATGATACTTTTGGGTAATATAAGTTTTAAAATTTCTTCAAGACTGTATTCTGTATCATATATTTTTTTTGATGGCTTTTTTATCATAAAGATCCTTGTTCCGGTCTGTTCTGCTGCCGCTATCTTTTCATCTACTCCTCCGGTTTTTCCACTCTCTTTTGTGACTATATTTTTTATATTGTACTGATGGATAATGCCCGTATTCATTTCTCTGGTAAATGGTCCCTGCATTGCAATTATCTGACGCCCCTCGAGACCATTTTCATAACATAAAGAAAGGCTTTCCATCCCTGGAAGGACACGGACTACAAGCCTTTTCTTTAACTCTTCATAATGGCAGAAAACACCAAGTTCCTTGCTTCCTGTAGTAAGAAGGATATTTCCTTTTGTATTAACCAGAGCTTTAGCACACTCCGCAGAATTTTCATACTCATAAATAGAGGCTCTGTTTTTATCCGGACTGCTATCTACACTGTCATCTATAATGCTGTCTGACACATTTCTCGCCAGACGATACAGCATAATATAGTTCTTTACAGTTTTATTATATTTTTCTACGCTGTCTTTAATATTTTGGGACACGATCTGCGCGAACGGATGGGTTGCATCAATTATTAAATCATAATTATTTTTTTCATACAGCTTTAGCATCTGCTCAGGATCAAGCCGTCCCTGCAGAACATGGATAAACTCTGATTCTTCCATAACCTGGTTTCCATATTCTGTTGCTACTGACACATCAGATTTTATCCCACGCTCTGCAAGTTTTTCCGCAAGCGTGCGGCCTTCTGTGGTACCGGCATATATTAGAATTTTTTCAAACTTTTCATTCATATATCATAGCCTCTTTTTGTAACCAGTTTTCCATTTATTATTTCAGAGTGTGAATTTCCGACAAATACTGTCGTAAACATGTTGACCTGTTCTTTCTCAAGCTCAGACAATGTACATACCTTACAGCTTGTACCATTGCGTCCGATATTCTCTACATAGCCACACTTTCTGTCAGGCGATGCTCCCGATGCAAGCATAATATCACACGCCCTCTTTAAATAATCATGTCTCTTATGGCTTGACGGATTATATATCGCTATTGCAAAATCCCCATCTATTGCTGCTTTTAGTCTCTTTTCTATAATCTCCCATGGTGTTAAAAGATCACTTAAGCTTATGACACAATAATCATGGTTTAAAGGACAGCCTAAAACGGCAGCCCCACTGTTTGCCGCTGTTATCCCCGGTATCACACATATTTCTATGTCATCATCATATTCCGGTGATAATTCATATACCGGTGCTGCCATTCCGTAAACGCCGGAGTCCCCGCTGCAGATCATTGAAACCGTCTTTCCCTCTTGTGCCAGTTCAAAGCACATTCTGCACCGCTCTATTTCCTTACGCATAGGGGTTGTTTTAAATTCCTTGTCAGGAAAATGGTCTTTTACAAGATCCACATATACTGTGTATCCTACAATAACATCGCTTTTTTCTACGGCCTGTATTGCCTGATCTGTCATCATATCAAAGTTTCCCGGTCCCATTCCAACCAGATAAATAATTTTTTTATCGCCCTTCATTTTGTTTCCTTCCTGTTAAATTCATTTCTCCCTTATGCTGTATAACCTGCGCCGCCGAAAATGTCATACCATCATGTGCGGTCTTTTTTACCAGAAGTTTTCCTCCTTCTGCTGCGCACATAGCCGCCCTCTCACAGACATTTGAAACCCCTGTTATTTTCTTTACAAATTCGGATTCTGAAAATCTGCAATCATCGTTTACTTCGTATTTCATATCCGCATTTGCAAGTTCTTCACTTGTAAACACCATAAACGCAACATTATAAAACTGAGCCAGTTCCATAAGCCCTATTTCATTTTTCTTTATATCGATTGATGCTATTGCAAAGACATCTTTCGAAATATTAATTTGCGATTTAACACACATTTCTTCAACAAATGCCTTTAATTCCTCAAATGTTTTTCCTCTTTTACAGCCTATCCCAATGGCAACCTTCTTCGGCCGCAGTTCTACAAGTGTTTTCTTTGGATATTTATCATCTCCTATAGAAATATCTGCGTCAGCCATTCCATATGTAACCATTTCAAATTTTGTATTTCCCGGCTCACTTTGAATTTTAATGTAGTCTTCTTCATAAGCCGCCACCTTAAGGGTTTCCCCTCTTAATACCTTTGCCGAAACCTTTGCTATTCCATCCCTATTTACTATATAAAGTCTGTTTTTCTTTGCAAACAGATCAACAGCAAATCTGTCATTTATATCTGTAGATGTAGTTATAACTGCAGATGCACCTATCGCCTGCGCTATATTCTCTGCCAGTTCATTCGCACCACCAATGTGCCCGGAAAGAACAGGTATCACAAATTTACCTTTGTCATCAATTACTATAACAGGGCTGTCCGTCAATTTGTCTTTTATAAACGGAGCTATAGAGCGCACTGCTATCCCACATGCTCCTATAAAAATAATTGGAAGCCTTTTATTAAAAGCATCCTCTGTCCACTGGCCCAGATCATCATCCTTATCCCTGTAAATGGGTATAAGATCTAAGCTGTCAGCTTTTGCAAGACGCTTTAAAGCAAGATCTTTTCCTTTTTCTGTAAAAAAACAAACTTTTACTATCATATTCTTTTCCTGAATTCTGTTTCAAAATCAGCAGCATACAACCTTGATTTCTCATAGTCATTGTGCGCAATGGCATCTCCCACTAAAACGATCGCCGTTTTTGTTATGTTATTTTTCTTTGCAATATCTGCAAGTGTGGATATTGTACCTACAAACTTCTTTTCATCATCCCATGTTGCTTTGTATACAAGAGCTGCCGGTGTATCTCTGTCATATCCACCATTTATAAGCCTTTCGGATAATTCCTCGAGCATTCCTGTACTTAAATATATTGCCATGCTTGCCCTATGAGCAGCAAAACTCTCGATGCTTTCTTTCTCTGGCACCGCCGTGCGCCCTGCCATTCTCGTAATGATAAGAGACTGCGATACATCTGGCAGTGTATATTCGATATCAAGACTTGACGCCGCACCAAAACATGCACTGACCCCCGGTGTACTGTCATATTCTATTTCAAGTTTATCAAGCATATCCATCTGCTCTCTGACCGCACCATATATACTCGGCTCACCGGTGTGAAGCCTTACAACATCAAGATTTCTTTCCCAGGCATCCTTCATCACTTCTATCACTTCCTCAAGCGTCATATATGCACTGTTATGTATTTCACATTCTTTCTTTGCATTATCAAGAAGCTGTGGATTTACGAGTGATCCCGCATATATTATGACATCTGCCTGTTCAAGCAGATTTTTTCCCCTTACTGTAATAAGATCTACTGCGCCGCTTCCGGCTCCAACAAAATGTACCATTTTCCTTTTCCTTATAATTATAATAATCTCTCAAGCAGTTCCCTTGCACCAGCACTCTGCGCCAGCAGTCCAAAGTCATTAGAATACATAATGCATTCTATCCTAAGGTTGTCTCCAGCTCTTTTGCGAAGATAAAACATGATTTTATTTATAACCTCATCCATTGTTATCTCCTGTATTCCGGCTTCTCTTAATATTCTTATACCTTCCTCTGTTGTAACGGCTTCAAGCACCTGTGATACTGTTTTAAATTGTTTTTCGCATTCCATGAAATCTGCATTCCCATGATGTATATTCTGATTCAAAGCTGTCTTGTATAGAGCTCTCATCGCTGCTGCCGATAGCAGCTCCATCCGGCAATCAGCTTCCTTTGAATGAGTATTCATTATTCCACCTGATACCTTGATAAGCTTTCCGACATGCCCTGTCAAAAGCATACTGCTAAATCCAAGCTGCTTTGCCATATCTATTGTATCACCGATAAAATTGCTGCATTTCACACTCTTGTCAAGATCATATGCGTAATGTGCTTTCATAAAATCAAGTCCATAATTTCCAGGAGATACCGCTGCTATATCAAACCCAAGTGCTTTTTTTTGTTTAAGTTCTACCATAATTGTGTCAAGAAGTGCTTTAGAACTCATAGGTTCAACAATACCACTCGTCCCAAGTATTGATATTCCGCCTACAATCCCAAGTCTTGGATTAAATGTTTTTTCCGCAAGCTCACTTCCCTCCGCAACCGATATCTCAACATAAAGATCATCCGTGCAGTCACAAAGTTTCATTACTTTTTTTACTTCTTCTTCTATCATCTGCCTCGGTACATGGTTTATAGCTGCATTGCCTACTGGCTGGTCAAGTCCCGGCTTTGTCACTCTTCCGACACCATCCCCTCCATCTATTATCACCTGCGGAAACCCATTTTTTTTATTATAACACTTATGTCCACTTTTCTCATCAAGATATGTTACAGACGCTGTAATATGTGCTCCCGTTGTAACATCCGGATCATCCCCTCCATCTTTTATGACAGAGCAGCTTACACACTTTTCCGAAATATTTATATCTGTTATCGAAGCTTTAAATTCAATTTTTTTCGGAGTAATAATAGTTATATCATGTTTTCTTTTTCCGGTAAGAAGCATGTAGCATGCCGCTTTTGCAGCGGCTGCCGCACAACTTCCCGTTGTAAAACCATATCTCATGTAAATTCTCCTTATCAAGCCTCACAGTCTATATTTTGTGATAGCGGGTTACGGCGCGTTGATTTTTTGTGCCGTAATAAACAATACGTCTATGCGGCATTTACACCTGCTAGGCGAAGTAACTATGAAAGTCCATTGGACAGCTGCACACCACGGCGCCGCCCGGCTTTTTTGCGACAATCCCATAGAATGTTTAAAGCAGTTAATTATATTCCATATATAAGTGCATTACAGATAGCGGCAGCAACATTGCTGCCCCCTTTTCTGCCTCGGTTTACTATATGCGGCACACCGCTTTCTATTATAAGTTCTTTTGCAGCCTCTACATTTACAAAGCCTACCGGAACTCCAATCACAAATGCCGGTGTAAAAATTTCTTTTACCATAAGTTCATGCAGGCTTATAAGTGCAGTCGGTGCATTTCCAACAGCAAATATAACAGGCTTTTTTATTGCTGCAGCATGTTCCATACTTACCGATGCACGCGTGATTTTACGCTCTTTTGCCTCTTTCGCCACGTCTTCATCCGCCATAAAGCAATGAACACATCCTCCATATTCAGCAAGACGCTTTTTGTTTATTCCGGCCTTTGCCATGTTTGTATCCGTAACAATATCTGCACCGGATCTTATAAGATTTCTGGCTATCTGTATGGCATTTTCTGAATAAGTCATTGTCGTGGCATATTCAAAGTCTGCCGTTGTATGGATAACTCGTTTTGTCACCGGTTCCTGCATCTTATCCAGAACAATATGGCGCATTTTTAATTCTTCTCCGATGATTTCAAAGCTTCTTTTTTCTATATCGCCCGGAAGGACATACTCTATTTCTTTTTTTAAATTTTCTTTTAATATTTCACTCATGATCCATATACCCTTTTATGCACGTAATTTAAATGTTTTCGGTGCAATTTTATACACCAGAACACATGCTGTAACACAATACAACATACTAAATCCTATTGCTGCCATGCCAAATACAAATGTCGGAATCTTTATCTGTATCATTGCATAACAGACAACATATGTAAGCGCAGTTACCACCTGATACATTCCACTTTTAATCTCGGTTCCTGCATTATACGGCTGAAGCAGGTAATATATCACCAGATAATGCACTGAAAAGAAAATGCTCTCTGCCGGAAATGTAACAAGAACTATAAGATAATTAATAGGATTTATATGTGGTGCCACCAAAAACAAAGTCATCGCAAAACCACATCCAAGCATAACTGCAGGAACAAGATTTATTTTTATTATTCCTTTAAGTCTTATCTTAAAAAGTTCGAGTATCGCATTCGGCTTTCTATAAAATGTATAAGTCAGCAGACTGTGATCACAGTTCATAAAAAGTGCCTGTGTAAAGCTTGCTCCACGATTGATAAAATACATTATAAAAAGAGATATGGGCAGTTCTTTCATCAAAAGCTCTTTTGTTCCAGCTTTTACATCAGAAAACATAAATGGAGAAACTATGGCTGCTATAACAACCATAAGACATATAACAGAAATTCTCATCACCGGTTTCCACAATATTTTCTTGTGCCGGTTTACAAACAGTAAGTTCAGGTATTCAAAACCTTTTTTATTGCAGGCTATTTCATCTGAATCATCAATTTGTATTGCTTTCCTGCTTTCTTCAAGTTTAACATTATCTGCCTTTTCGATCTGTACATCAGCCTCTTTCAGCATTTTTCCATAAACTGTGCGGTAATGGTCAAATGTCAGTATTTTTCTTATTGACAATATTCCTGTAAAGATCATCACTATCATTATGACTGCAGACACCTGTACCGGTATTATGATCTTTAATGCCGGAAGTCCATATGCTGCAAGTAAGAGCAGCAGCGTTGAAATAACCTTAATTTTATCTGCTGAATTTTCATTCGGATCATACTGCCACTTCTCATATCTGTAAAGTCCGGCGGCTGAGGATGTAAGCTTTGCACCGACCACAAAAAACGGAATTATTATATTTACATAAGCCGGCACTCCTGATATCCCACCTAAGATACATCCAAAAAGCATAAATCCAACAAATACTTTTATAAGCTCATATCCATAATTTACGATCGCATACTCTTTTGCGTTCATGCGCAGAAGAACTATTGCATAATATTTATCCCTTGAAGGGTTAAACAGATATGTATTTATCATCGCACCCACAAAAGTTAGCAGAAATAATATGTGTATATAAGCATCTGACTGCTCCACACCCTTGTATAACCCTGATACCATAAAAATCATAACTGCAATATAAAACAGTTTTCCAATAAAGGCTCCTGTTATCTCTTTGAACAGAGCCAGTATATTAAAAAGTACTTTCAGATTTCCCATTCCGTATGCCGATTCCGGAATGATCTTTTTTATGAGAAAAATCTGTTTTAAAGCATATATGACCGAATTAACATTGTAAGCATTTCTCAGTTCAAATGAAATCCGAAGAGTTTTAGCCATTGAATTTTGCCTTTGGGTCTGTTTTTTGATATTATGCCTATCTCTCATCTGCTGCACCTTCTTCCTTAAGTGCAGTGATTATTTTACTCTTAAACTCTTTTTCATCCATGTTTTCCTTATCTACGATCTCAAGCTCCCCATTGCTAAGGAGTACGATCACATCACACAGATCAAGTGCAAGATCCATGATATGCGTGGAAAAAATGGTTATTCTCCCATCTTTATGGCTGCGTAAAAGCTGTTTCATCTCTTCCGCTACAACCACATCCAATGATGTAAGCGGTTCATCGAGCAAAAGTATATCTGGCTCTGCTATCATATTGATAAGCATCTGCATTTTATTTTTCATGCCATGCGAATAGTCCTTCATAAGACGGTCACGATCTTCTTTTGCAAGACTTACTATATCAAAATATTCATCGAGAGGTCTTATATTCGATATATAAGATTCGTTTATATCTATAAAAAACCTTAAAAACTCTCGTCCTGTCAAAAATTCCGGTACTGTCGGTGTCGAAAGAACATATCCTATATTTTCCGGTGTCACCTGTATTTTACTGCCATCCTTCAACAAATAAAACTCTCCGCCGTCAACAGATATGTCAGAATTTATACAATTAAACAATGTTGTTTTTCCTGCACCATTCCTTCCAAGCAGCCCATATATCCGGCCTTCCTCAAACACAAAATCGATATCCTTTAATACTCTCTTTTTTTCAAAGCTTTTTGCTACATGTTCAATACAAAATTCCATATTCTTCTCCTTTTACTTTGACTATGAAACTATTTTAGCATAGTTCACTTTTCACTACAACTTATGATTTTCTTAACTATGCATGGTGTTCTTGAACAGCAGGGATCGCTTTATCCATGGCACTTTGTCCGTGGCATCTTGCCACAATAAAATGCGCGAAGCTTGAGTTATATATTTAATTCTGCCAGCAGATCTTCCCCTCCGTAATAGCAGGGTAACGTATTATTTTCTGCGAATCAAGGTTCTCCCTGTGCATATCAACCGCTGTGATCTGGCTGTTGTCATATGTTTTGTAATAATATATTCCTTTATCGCAGTTACAGCATGAAGTATATAATGTTATCTCATATTTTCCATCATTTACCTCACAGCATCCCCTCTGCTGATCCACCGAGCCTAATATATGGAAAAACTGGCTTATGCTCTCGTTCTCCCCGTCTCCTGATTTTGAGTTTAATTTTGTAAACGCCACTCTTATAAACCGTGACTGTGATGAAAGATCCCCCGGAAGCCCTATCGCTCCCATTCCACGGCTGTATGCTGTAAGTTCTATCCCCTGTCCAAATGTATTCTCCGGCTGCTTTGGTGATAATGCCCTGTAGTTTGAAAGGGCTGCCATCTGAAACTCAAAAGGAGGATTATTTGTCAGTACACCAACCGGATTATCATATACATGAAGACCATCCTGCATCGATTCAACCGTTATTGCCCCGGTCTTATCTGCAATTATCCAGTGAAGCTGTGCAAGCGGGAACTGGCTGTTAAAAGGTGTATCAACCAGCTTTACATGTTTTATTTTTTCTTTTGCTTCCTGTACATTTTTACACAATGACAATACCCATGGGATAAATTCAAACTGTGCGATGTTTTCCCGCCCTTCTTCAATTTTCTGATACACGGCATTGCCGACAAAATTAAGCCCTGCCATACCCAGTCCTTTTTCATTGATTCCATCATAATACAGTGGATAATCGCCCACTACATATGCCATACCGATGATCGCATAATGCGCTTTTAATACACCCATATGCCGGAAGGTAAGCGCATAATTCCGTGGCAGGACTGCCACTTCATCCCCATAGGAAAATTCATAATCCAGGGTACGTCCAAAATAAAAATCCGTTGTCTTGTATGTTGCTGCTGTACACATTGTGATTGCCCTCTTTTCTTCGTTTCTGTTTCCATAGTTTAACCGTTTTAATACCATATACCACAAGGAAACCTACTTTGCAAGAAATTTTATCAGAATTTATTCTGTTTCACGCAATCTCTCCACAATCGGTTACCTTCTGCACTGGAAATGCATCCATTACATAACCCACACTTGAA
>OIDU01000331.1_pt1 | contig 23597 bp, 19 predicted proteins | sample 1581481 | NCBI WGS metagenome assembly OIDU01 (sample SAMEA3882519, study PRJEB24775) | human gut metagenome | biome: human-associated habitat; feature: intestine environment; material: feces | place: Netherlands | collected 2009/2010
TACATACTTCCATAATAGGCATATCCATAATAGGATTGGTTTTAGCTCGTTCAAGCCATAGTTCTTCTTTTTGGTATTCTTTCATGCATTCCAAAGAGAGCAATATGTATGAATAAAGTACACCTATGTATACTGGAAAAAATTTCACCTTTGTTTTGTAATTTTCCCATTCTTCCAGTCCCTCTATACATACTTTTATTGTTTTTTCATAATTACGCACAGCAAAATATTCCTGTGCTAACTGAAACATCCATCTGGTTTCTCCTGGATATTCTTTGCGCATTTCAACAAGTGGTTCAATATTTCTTGCTGCATGTTGTACTCTTTCTTCATCACTTTTATATACATATCCATAATGATGAACAAAATCGCTAAATTCTTTTTGGGGAATATCAAACGGATTTATATATTCATGTATTTTTCCTATAAAACAAGTATTTTTCTCTCTCCTTACCATTCTGGAAGGATAAGATGTTTTAAAACTTTTCCCCTCAAGATCAAGATAATTTCTTACTTCATAAGATGCGGACTTATACTTCTTGTACTCTCCAGTTGTAAAAAAGGAAATGATCTCCACTGGATTATCAAACCATTCATCATCATCCAAGTACATGAACCATTCTCCACGAGCTTCCTTTAATCCAACATTTCTGGCTGCAGCAAAATCATTACACCATGTAAAATTAATTATTTTATCAGCATATTTTTCTGCCAATGCACGCTGTTCCGCATTGCATCCTGTATCTACCAATATGATTTCTGTAGGAAATGCATTTTTAAAATAGAGAAGTGAGTTCAGGCTTTTCTCCATCTCATCTCTTCCTGAGATCAGCATAGAAATTGATAATAAAATATGATTTTTGTTCATGTATGGAATCCTTTCCTCTTTGCAAAGAGAAAAAGGACCCGACTGTAAAGCCGAGCCCTTCTCTTATTGCTATGTTAGATGCTCTAACTGATTACTTACTGTAACAGAGACAGTACGCCCTGGTTAGACTGGTTAGCCTGAGCCAACATTGCCTGACCTGCCTGAGACAGGATATTACTGTTGGAGTACTTAACCATCTCAGTAGCCATATCTGTATCACGGATAGCAGATTCAGCGCTTGTGGTGTTCTCAACAACATTATCCAGGTTGTTGATAGTATGCTCAAGTCTGTTCTGAACAGCACCAAGTGCGGATCTCTGAGTAGATACTTCCTTGATGGCCTCGATTGCATTATCCGCATTGGTAGAAGTAGCTCCATCTACTCTTAAACCATTTACGCCAAGTCCCTTAGCAGACATAGCATCCAGATTCAGTTCAATTTTGTTGTTGGAAGTAGCATCAGCGCCTACGTGAAGAGACAGTTTCAAGCTACCCACCTGATCCTTAGTAGCTGTAATGTCGGTAGCGCCTACCGTCTGCTCATTACCAAACTGATCATATACAGTCTTATCTTTCAGCAGTTCTACATTTGTGTCACCTTTAACAACATAATTCTTTAATGCGTTCTGGGAAATTTTGTTTCCGTCCTTATCGTAATAGGAAACAACACTACCCTTTGCACCATTCAATACAGCATCAGTGCTAAATGTAAGAGTATCGGTAAGAGCCGCTGTACCCTTTGTGTTATCTTTACCATTACCAGAAACAGTCAATGTCAAACCAGTATCTTCGCCATCCTTAGATACCTTACCATTTGAATCAATCTCATATCCATCTACAGACACTGCCACATTACCAGTATCAGTACCGTCCTTACCAGCAGCAATTGTTACTCTGGCACCACTCTTCTGCAAAGTCTTCAGTAACTCATTCTGCAGTTCAACCTGTCTATCAGAATTTGCAGTAGTAGATGCTACAGTAACCTTCAAGCTTGTGTTAGATCCTGTTGCTGTGGTTCCATCCGTTGTACTGATTTCTGCTTTTGTAATTGTCTGGGTGCCATAAGAATAAGTATAACCCTTCTCAGCATCCTTGTCACCCTTTAACAGGTAGGTCTCGTTGAATTTCGTTGTCTCAGCAACACGATCGATTTCAGTGGTCAGCTGATCAATTTCGTTCTGGATGTAGCTTCTATCATTTTCGGAATTGGTTCCGTTGGAAGCCTTAACAGCCAACTCGTTCATTCTCTGCAGCATGTCCTGAACTTCGTTCAGTGCGCCTTCAGCGGTCTGTACAGTGGAGATACCGTCTTCTGCGTTAGCGGAAGCCTGTGTCAGTCCTCTGATCTGCTTTCTCATTTTCTCACTGATGGATAATCCTGCTGCATCATCTGCTTCACGGTTGATCTTGTAACCGGAAGACAACTTCTCAGTTGACTTTGCCTGAGAGCTCTGAGTCAAACCTAACATTCTGTTAGAGTTCATAGCGGTAAGATTGTGTTGTACTACCATAATATATTCCTCCTTGAATTGACGAGCGCTTCCCTGCGCTCCGTTATTTGCTTTGGCAATGTCAGTTTCAAGTTCGCACATCCTGTCACTTTCATCGCCATTGTCTTCCTACTGTCCGGCGTGCGAAACCTTCGATTCGGAAGATGTTCGGTAAGCAAATGTTTTATTTGCTTTACTTGTTAAGTATATCGGAGAGGTTTTTGGAAACTTAACCCCTTTTTGCAAAAAATGTTGACTTTTTTATTTTGCTAAGATATATTATATAAAAAGGAAGCAGTTTTTTACCACTTGTTTACTATGTATTCTTGAGTGGGGTACTTGCTTCCTTTTTTTGTTTTTAATCATTATTTTTCAGTAACTTCCGCATGGTCTGCAACTTCTCTTCTAAGCGTGCGAAATCTAGGGTTATCCCTGAGCAGCATTTTGATTTTTGATTTGTCCTTAGAGTATTTGATAAAGTTCATAACTTCCCGCAGGCTGGTCTGGAACTTTTACAGATTTTCGTCCGTGAAGGTGGCCGGCTGGATCAGGTGAATTCTGTCATCCTTGTAGAATCCCGACAGATATATTTGATCTATCTGTCAGATTTGATTTTCTGAAATTTCTTCTATTATGAGGTCTCTGTCTTCTCTGGCTATCTTAGCATTATCCAACGCTTCTTGTAACGTACACCCTGTGCTCTCCATAATATTCTTTATAATATTTGCAGTGTTCTCAATCATACATTCTTTTGCATACTCCTTTGCATACTCCTTTGCATAATTTTCTACCGCTTCACACATAGTTTCATTTCCTCCTCTTGACTCTTTGTAATGTCTTACTCCTTCTGCCAATTCTTTATAATACATATTATCTGGATCTGCCTGATGAAAATCCTGCATAAGCCTGCCAATCGCATCTTCGCCCTTATAATTACCATTTACATACACAATATGAGCTCCATCACCAAACGGCTCCCTGGTCTCACTTACATATCTGTCTACATGATATATCGGTAAACCACGTTGAAATTTATCGTGTTTATATATAAATATCACATAAGAATCTTTGAGTTCTCGGAATTTCTGGCCTGCTCTCAGCATTCTGGAATCTACCATACTACTATGGAACCGGGCTCGCTTCACATGGGCTCCTTCTGAATTGCCCTGTACTTCTATATCCATTTCTGATCCATCTTCATCCAGTGCGTGTACGTCTAATATGACATTTCGTCCACCCACTGCTGAATTTTTAATCTCATCCTGCCCGTTTACACTGAGAACCTTAATATTCCTTTTAAGAATAAGCCGAAGCAACAACTCTGTTGCTTCAATATTTTGATCAAATGCTCTGCTCATCAGATCATCATCAAATAAAGTCAGTCCTTTGATTATCTTTTCAATCGTTGCTCTGTCCTGAACAATCCCCCTGTTTTTTGCTTTTGTCATTTTAACCCCTTTTCTAAGTGTATATTATCATATTCCACGGTTCCGAACAAACTAATAATTTATCTTGCAGCACTTCCTGTTATTTTCTTCAAGTTGTCACCCAAAATAGCTATAAGGCACACATCTAAAAATACATATGCTTTCCTTGCTGCAGCATTCCAATTTTCATCCAATGAAATCAGCGGTGATACACCTGAATAAAATATTTTTGAACTAAATAAGATTTGATCTGTCTGCAGAATTGATATTCTGTGAATCTACATTAACATACTGCTTCCGATAAATCAACTGAATAATTCCGGTCGATCTATCCCCAAAGCTGAAGTTACTTCGGCAAATTCTCAAGCGGAAGTTACTCCTGAAATTTTTACATCTCCGGCTTATTTCATGCTACAACGGGGATCTAAGAATTTCTTGCTGTTTCAAATATTCATCTTGTACAAGTGGAAATTTGTAAGGGAAATTTAGGGATAAAGACGTATACGCAAAAACATTTTTGAAATTATAGGTCCCTGTCTGATATTCAGGCAGGGACTGTATTTTAGATCATCCAGACTGGTACGATATAATTGTCTCTGTCAATTGCACTAAGTCCCGGTTTCATGCAGATAACTGCGCCCTTCTCTCGAGGCGTTGATGCCTTGTCGAGTAATTCAAATACCTTTACCAGCTCTGTTCCGGGATTTGCAGTTTTCTTAATCTCAATCGGATTCAATATTCCATCATGTTCCAGGACAATATCAATCTCCCTGGCATCTTTATCACGATAATAGTACAAATACGGCTCTTTTCCACAATTCAGGTAGGTTTTCCGAATTTCCGCAACCACGTAATTTTCCAAAATGGCCCCGTTCATAGCACCGCATTCTAACGTTTCCGAACTGCTCCATTTCGTCAGATAACACACCAGACCCGTATCGTAGAAATACAGTTTGGGCGTTTTCACAAGGCGCTTCAACAAATCATTAGAATACGGATGAAGATAAAAAATAATTCCCAGCGTTTCCAGAATTGTCAGCCAATCCTTCGCCTGCGTCTGATTGATATCTGCATCTCTGGCAATCTCTGCTGCATTAACCATCTGCCCACATCTTGCTGCCACCGCAGTAATAAACCGAAGGAACTTAAGCGAATCTATGGCATCCGATAATTCTCTTACATCCCGCTCAATATAAGTAGACAGATAACTGCTGTAAAAAAGCTGACTGTTACTGTTAATACCGCTTACGATCGCAGGCATGGAGCCTTGATAAATCCGTTCAAAGATCTCTCTTGTATCAGCTTGCTCTCTCTCTTTCTGCCTCTCGTTTAAATCCTCCAGATCTACCGTAAACGGTTTCATCGTTCCTCCGGATATCTCTGCCTGTGACAGGGATGTAAGTGAAAGTACTGCCACTCTTCCTGCCAGTGACTCCTGTACTCCCTGCATCAATTTGAACACCTGTGATCCCGTAAGCCAAAATGCTCCCGGCTCATGGTTTTTATCTACATTTATCTTGATATAAGTAAACAGTTCCGGTGCATATTGAACCTCATCAATCAATACAGGTGGTTTATGCAGTTGCAGAAACAGTTCCGGATCGGTCTTTGCAATATTTCTTTCGTTTAAATCATCCAGTGTTACATATCCCCGCTCCGTTCCCTCCATCAGTTTTTGGAGCATTGTCGTCTTTCCTACCTGTCTCGGTCCCGTTACCAGGAGTACCGGATATTCCCTGGTTACCTGTCTTACTACATTCTCCAGATTTCTTTTGATATAACTCATAAAAGTCCCTCTTTCGGCTAATCTTTTTTATGATTATATTTTAGCCGGATTGTTTTAAAATATCAAGTTTTTTTGGCTAATCTATACTCTGATTGTATTTTAGCCGAAACCACATTTTTATTCTTTCACATCGATTCCGTCATAAAAAAGGGAAGCCGATATCTCTGTCAGCTCCCCTTCATCTGTTGTATTTACTTTTTATTGTCGTACATCTGCGGTGCTACGTATCCTGCTCCGCTCATGCTCTTGTAATAGTCATAAGCACTTTTGGCGTTTTTCCGTCTCTGTCCAATTCCGGCACGTTCCTTCGCAAAATAGCTCTCGATCAGCTTTTTGTTCCGGGCCTCCTGAGCCTGTACAGTCACACTGAGTTCTGTCACCCTGTTGACCTTCTTCTGAAGTTCCCGGATCTGTGCTGCGTAGCGTTCTCTGTTGCCTTCCAGTTCCCTTGCCAGCTTCTCATACATGATTTCAAAGCCTTCATCCAGATGAACCACCTCATCAATAAGCCGCTGTTTTTCCTCCACAGCATCGTCGAACAGGCTCATATCCACCTCTTCCGCGGAAAAGATCTCTTCCTGACGTTTGTTATATTCCCGGATCTTCTGCAATACTTCCAGCTTCTTGTCCAGGCTCTCTGACAAAATGGTAAGCTGATTCTCCATCAGTCATTTCCTTTCTTTGCTCCCGCCTTCATGACTTCTTTCCAGTTGTCACGGATAGCGTGCAGGTGGGTATTGATCTCTTCGAGGATTTCCTTATCTTTTTTGACATTGGCTTCTACCAGACGTCTCTCAAGATAAGTGTAGATGTTGTCAAAGTCCTTGGAGACTTCGTATTTCATGTCCAGCGTGGAATGCAGATATCCAATGATATTCTGCACCTTGCGGATATTTTCATGTGCCTTGGGTACATCGGATTTCTCCACAGCCATCTCTGCAATATTGCAGAACTTGATAGCTCCGTCATAGAGCATCAATGTCAGTTCTGCCGGAGAAGCCGTCAGAACCTTGCTGTTATTATACTGTGCATAAGCACCGGGTAATGCCATATCATGATCCTCCTAACAAGCTGGTCACCGCGCTGGAATTGCTCTGCAGCTTTGCCAGTGCCGTCTCCATTTTGGAGAACTTGGAATACCACTTGTCTTCATAATCGTTCAGCTTATCTTCCAAGTCTTTGATCTTGCTTGTATAATCATCATAATCCGATTTCATCTTTTTGTCATCATAAAAATTACCGTAGGTACGATAACCTTCTACAGACTTGGAGAGATCGCTCATTTTAGTATATAAATTCTTGAACATTCCAGAGAAAAAGCTTACGACCGTATCGGGATCACTGCTGATCATACTCTTAAGCTTGTCTGCATTACCGGAGGTGCTGGAGTCATCTGCATCTCCATCAATGTGGTAGGCATTCTTCTCATTCTCCGCTGCGGTAAAGTAGCTCAAAGTCTCAATACCGAAATCGCTGAGATACATGTTCTTGCCGTTTACTTCCACACTGCCTGCCATGATTTCTTTTAAGGCAGAGCTTACGGTAGACAGATTGCTGTCTCTGCGGAGCAGGGCATCCTTGATCTTGGTCTCATACTTCTCTACTTCGGTATCGGACATGGCATCCTTCTCATCGTCGGTCAGAGGCTCATATCCTCTGGCGGAATCCGCATTATAAAGCTTGTCCATCTCGTTGATCAGGGTATTATATTCCTTCAGGAAGCTCTTGATCATATCGTAGATACCATCTACGTCATCCTGTGTGGTCAGGGTGATCTCTTCATCGGCTCCGGTCTCTTTCAGTGCCGTAATGGTCAGACCATTGATGGAAAATACATTGGAGTTGCTGGTATACTCTGTGTTGTTCAGTGTGATCACAGAATCCTGCCCTTTGATATAGTTGGCATCTGTAATACCCAGCCCCTTCAGCAGGTCATCGGCACCGGTTCCGGTTGCCGTAATAGAGAAATTACCGGCATCGCCGGAGTCCTTTGCACTGATATAGAATCTCTGCTGGGTGGTATCGAAGTTTGCATTCAGTCCGGCTTCCTTCAATTTGGACAGTACATCAGAGATCGTGGTATCTTTGGTAATATTCAGTTCTACGCTTGTATCACCGTTCTTGATCTTAAGAGTTGTATCGTCTCCGGTGGTAATGCCGGCCACGGTGCTGCCATCACTGCCCTTGATCCCCAGATCAGACAATTTTGTCAATGCATTCAGCTTGGTATCCGCAGTGACATTATCCTTCAAGGTCAGCTTGCCGCCGGTCATATAGGCGGTCTTGGCCAGTTGTGATACCTTGAGGTTCTGTACACCGGTCATTGCGCCATCACCGGTGATGACACTGACTGCATTGCTGTCGGATACTTTGGTCACTCTCTTGCTATATGCGGATTCAAAACGCATATTATTAACAAACTTGGACTGCAGATTTTTAATCTTGGTATTCAGCTCTTTCCATGCGGTCTGCTTCCATTCCTGTTTGGTCTGTGCCTTTTTCGCATCGTCCACCTTGGTCTGCTTCGCAGACACCAGCTGCTGGATAATGCTCTCTGTGTCCATACCGGAGATCAGTCCGGATAATCTCATTGTTGATGATGCCATATTGGTATCCTCCTATCTCTTCTCATCCACCAGGATGCCTGCCATCTCCCATACTTTGGCGATCATGTCCAAAGTCTTCTCAGGTGGAAGCTCTTTGATGACTTTCTTGGTATCCTTGTCTATGATTTTGATCGTTATGCGGTTTGTCGCCTCATGAATACCGAAAACAGCTTCTGAATGGGACATCATGTTCTTATTCAGCTTCTCTACTGCTTTCTTGATCTGCTCGTTGGTCACCTGCTGTTGCTGTTCGCTATTAGCATCGGCAGAAGTATTATTCTGATCCTTGCTCTGCGCATTTTCAACAACTGCGGTGGTCTGGTCAAGTTTATCTGCTGCTTTTACATTGGCAGGATTGTATTCTGAGGGATTCTCCTCTGTAGTTACTTTTGTCGCAGTGTTCCTGGCAGCGGCTGTGTTCTGTGCCTGCACTGTCATGACACTGGAAATCGGTTCTATGGTCATAATGGTCACCTCCGTGTGATAAACAGGCGCCTTCCGTGGGCGCACGACCTTGCTTCTCTAAGGACTGTATCGGTAAATTCTCCCGAAAAATTAATAGAAGATGCAAAAATTTGCACCTCCTATGCCTAATTTCCTATTTTTCTATTTTCTAATTCCAATACAGGTTCATATTCTCTGTAACGCTTTCTTCTGACAGTTGAAATCGAGTCTTTACTTTCTCAGCCGTAGTATTATAATCCGCCCCCAATTCAATGCATGTTATGATCAATGCCTTAATACCACTCTGCCGTTCCTCCTGTCTTCCTTCTTGTCTCCCTTCGCGCTTTCCCATCCTTACATATTGCTCAAATAATTCACACATAGTGATCTCATCCTCCTCTCTGATATTCATTTCCTTTAAAATAGCAGATTCTGTTGTGGAATCCTCTTCACCGGATAATACATTGATCATTCTGATCAATGCCGCTTTGTGTACCACCTTCTGGTCGGAACGAAGATTATTGCCCTCTGCCAGATAATCCAGCACAATTCTCATATCGCTGTGAAATCTCTCCCGCACCTCTTGGGGCAGGTAACGCATTTCCCAGATATGTACCCTAATATCATCCACATATTTTCGAAGTTCTTCCGGCACTTTTCCACAACATAATTCATGGATTCCCGGTTGCTTCTCCCAGTGCTCCCTTCCCCAGTAAAGTATCATTTCTATAATGGGATACATGTCCATCACTTTGCCTTCGTACTGCTCCCGATATCCTCCGCCGGTATAACCCGCTTTACGCAACACCATTTTGACATCCGGTGCCGACTGATTGGCGATCATATATTGTGCCCTGATCCGTTCCCCTGCCATCTCGTATTTCACCACATCCTGTAACTGGTTTCGCAGCCTGTTTTCTCCGCTCGTATAAATACTTTCCGTCGGTGCCGGCAACAGATTTTCTTTGGTCACAACAAGCTTTCCATTATGCAGCAACGCATTAATAATGTCTGCAGCAACATCTGGAAATATCTCGAAATTCTTTGTAACAAGGTCGTTTTTCTCTCTGTTTTCCCTCATTTTTTCTCCCTTAAGCACACTAAACTTACCTAAGCAGGAAAAACTGAAACCGTTCCATGCACTATTTCCCTTTCCGCCTGCTTATGTTTTGTCATTTTGTTTGAATTTTTGGCGAAAAGCCCGAAATACACACAAAAGATATTGTCAGAAATTGTCATAAAGAATTCTTTAGATGTTGTAACTATAGCATAACCCTATCGTCTTTTCAAGTTCTTTTTTCCGAAGGTGTATCAATGCGTATATTTACAGTTTTAGGAAAATGTGCCCTTATTTTTCAACAATGGATAAAAGCTCCGGATTTATGCATCCGGAGCCTCTTTCGTTTCCTATTTTTATTTATTTTTACCCCAACAGGTTCTTCAGTGCCGCCATGCCTTCGGCATCCACAGCGGCCTTGTTGGCCTCCTGGATCTGGAGGTAGACTTCCTTGCGGTAGATGGGCACTTCCTTGGGTGCGGTGATGCCGATCTTGACCTGATCACCTTTGACCTCCAGAACGGTGATCTCGATATCGTTGTTGATGACGATTGCTTCGTTCTTCTTACGGGACAATGCCAGCATCTTACTCACCCGCCTTTCCGGATTTCAGGATGTCGTATACCGGATATTTTACCGGGTATTTATCTCCCTCAAGGATGATCTGGCAGGCCTTGCGTTCTTCCACGTTGATCACAAAAGGTCCCTGCAGATTCACCGTCATCTTCGTCAGGTCGGCAGGCACCGTCACAGTGACCATGACCAGAATGTTCTCCGGAGTCAGATTGCCTACACTAGTGAGCAGTTCGTCATCCACTTCCGGATCATACTGAGGGTTGACTAGCAGCGGATCCATGACCGGCATGGCGAATCCGGGTTCTTCCAGAGACTGTAAATAGCGGATTCCTACGTTGCTGCCCTTCTCCTCATCGTGGAGCATGGTAAAATGCTTCAGTTCCGGGAATCCGATAATACCTTTGTCAAAAGTGATGATCTTGTCATCCGCAATCTCAACTTCTCCAAAAAATTTTGTATTGATCTTCATAAAATACCTACGCCTTTCCGTAACCTGTTGTTCTAGATGAAATTCAACAGTGTGGTCTGCATTACTTTACCGGTAGCCATCAGTGCCGCTTCATAGGTCATTTCCGCACTCTTCAGATCAATGACGGTCTCGGTAACATCGATATCCTCGTTTTCACTCTTTAAGGTCTCAAAGGTGGTCTTCTGGCTCTTCATGCGGTTATCGATCAGTTCCAGTTTGCTGCTTCTGGTACCGCAGTTGGTATCGCACAGGTTGGCATCATCCAGATATCCCTGGAACGTAGTAATGCCGCTTTCGAACATCTTCTGGCATTTGTCCTTTGCCAGGGTCAGTGCTTTTTCTACTGCTTCCATCTGCTTCGTCAGGGTCTTTGCATCCGTACCGGTAGCAGTCTCCTGCAGTCCCTCGATCTTGGTCTTCACATTCTCCAGATCCACCACATCCTGCATGGCCTGTACCAGATCGTCCACCGTACGTCCGATACCGTGCTGGAAGCACTCATCTGCAGTGGAATTCACCTGAATGGTCTGGTTGAAGCCTACATCATATTCGATGACCTGTTTTGCCGCATCACCCTTGAGGTATTCCTGATTATATTTCGTTACTTTCTGATCCGCATCCGTACTGGTACATGCAAAATAATGCTCAGGTCTCAGATCACCTTTGACCCAATGATCCTTCTGGTAGGTCACACGGATCTCGCCTTCGTTCTTGCCAGAAGTGGACGGATCGTCCTTGCAGGACATCAGCTTTTCATAACGGTTCTTACCAAGCAGGACCTCACCGGTATCCGGTACATAGATCAGTGCATCATCATCCTTTGCTGCCATAGAATAAGGATCCGCGGTAGAGGAGACCGTCTGGAACATCTTGGAATCCCATGTCGTCATATCCTTTTTATAGGCACCGTTTGCATCTTTCTCCCAGAAAGAAATCGAAGGTTTCGCATCCACATCTCTGCAGTCATCATAAGCCAGCCGGATACGATACACATCTATGGAGCTGACTGAATTTTCCGTAATATCCTTGTAGTCCTGATTCTGATCATTATAGTTATTCGCCGTAATATCCAGCAGTTTTCCGGTATTCACCTTTGTCAGCTGTGTGATGGAGCTGTTGTCCAGCTGCTCGGTGATTTCATATTTCGTATTGTATTCTTTATCAAAACTCAGAGAAGTATCGGTACGATATCCGGTAAACACATAACGGCCCGCATAGTCTGCATCGCCGGTGCTGTACACTTCATCTCCCAGTGCCTTCAGCTGCTCCAGAATGATCTGGCGGTCCGCGGATTTCAGATCTCCGTTAGATGCCTTGGTGCACTGTTTGATCATATTCGTGATGATCTCTGTCAGGTTCTTCAGTGCATCCTCGGTTACGTCCAGCCAGCTCTCCGCATCCGGAATGTTCTTGCTGTAATACTGCGTCACCTCGGTCACATTGCTGCGTAGACGCAAGGCACGGATGGATACCACAGGATCATCGGAAGGACGGCTGACCTTCTTCTGGGTAGACATCTGGGTGCTCAGCTTATCCTGATATACTTTGTTCGTATTGATATTGGACAGATTATTACGCTGCATGATCTTGTTCGTAATTCTCATTTTCTCCGTAACTATTCAGAATTCTAAAAATCAGAATAACTGGTACATTATGCTTGTATATAAGTAACAGTTTTCTGATTCGAATGGTGACTCGAATAGAGTCACCACACACGTGAGCAAAATTAGCTGCGTAGCAGCGAGAAAGCACGAATACGTGCGTTTTTGCGAACATATGTGGGAATCCGAATAGTTGCCTCCTTTCTAGTTTAGACTCCGGTCTCCAGAATCAGTCTGTCATAAATCTCCGTCAGTGTCTGGATCATCTTGGATGCCAGATTATATCCATTCTGGTATTTTACCAGATTCACAGCTTCTTCATCCTCATCCACACCGGAGATGGAGATTCTCTGGTTATCGATAGTAGCGGAGATATCCTTAAAGCTTGCATAGAAGGTATTGGCTCTGGAAGCATTCAATGCCACATCCGATAAGATACACTGCAAAAATTCGGAAGCATTACATCCGCGGAAGCTCATCTTGCTCTTATCCGTAGCCAGATTCTTCAGATCGTTCAACAGGTCATTCTGTTCCACGCCGTCAGATGCATTTTTTCGGTTTGCCATCAGGCTGGGATCCTGCTCCATGGCATCCAGAATATCGAAATTCTTCGCTGTCAGACGATAGTAGCTGTCATCGTTGACTTTTACCGTAACTTTACTGTTTTTCTTCTCCTGCTTGTCATATCTCTTGGCTGCATCATCCAACAGGAACTGCTCACTGCTGGTTGCCTTATTGCCGGTAAACATCTTCACACCGGGATCTCCGCTTCCGCTGTAGCCGGAAGTCAGAATATCGTTGAATTTCTGGGAAAATGTACGGATCCACTCATTCATCTGGTTCATGTAATAAGGGATGCCCTGATAGGACAGGTCGGTACCGATCTCTGCCTTTTTCCCTACACGGTCATTGGTAATTCCCCGGGGATTCTTCTCACTGTCCGATAAGGTAAAAGTATACGTATAAGTGGCGTTGCCGTTCGCATCATATTCGCAGGTATATTCCCAGGAATCATAATAGAATTCCTGATTGCCCAGATCGATGATACCGCCCTGATCCGACAGATTACATTTATTCAGGTCCTGCAGATAAGCCTTGGTTACTTTTACGGTTACGGTATCGTGGGTCTTGCCGTCTGCCGTGGTCGTCGTGCCGGTGGCGGTCACCTGTCCGGTGAAATTCTCGCCGTTGTTACCGTCACGCATCTGGATCAGTCCCGCCAGATCACCGCCCATGGATGCATTGTACAGGTTGAACTTCTGCCCGTCCGCCCAGTAGACTTCATAGAGACCGTCGATATCGGTCTGGTTTACTTTCTCATAGGAGGTTCTTGCCACACATTCGAGACCGTTGTAATCACTGCCGTCTACCAGCATCTGGCCTCCGGCGATCTTGACCATGTATCTGTTGGCTCCAGTCTCACGGTTCTCGTTGTTGGCATCGATGATCGGAGTCTCCTTGACTTCCACATCCACGATCTTGGATAATTCATCGATCAGCAGGGTTCTGCGGTCACGCAGCTCATTGGCCTTTGTTCCAGCCAGTTCAATGGTGTTGATCTGTTTATTCAGGGAGGCGATCTCACCGGCAAGGGAATTGATCTGATCCACCTTCAGTTTGATCTCTTGGTTGATATCCTTCTGTACTTTTTCCAGATTGCCCGCCATACCGTTGAAATACTCTGTCAAAGCTCCGGCATAGCCTACGAACTGGGATTTGGCTGTGGCACTGTTGGGATCTTTTAAAAGAGCCTGCATACCGGTGATCATCAGCTGATCGAAGATAGTCTTGAATCCGGTACTCTTGCCGTCATCATCAAAATACGTCTCCAGCTGCTGCATGTAATACTGCTTCATATCGTATTCGCCCAGCTGTGCATTGTTATCCCAGAATCTTCCGTCATAGAATTCATCCCGGATACGCTCAATGGCCAGTGTCTCTACACCGGCACCGGCACAGCCGTAGGTCTGGAATACACGCAGGGCATTGGATGCCTGCTGTGTTACCTGCTGTCTGCTGTAGCCTTCCGTCTGTACATTGGCGATATTATTGGAAGTGGTATTCATGGCAGCATTACTGGCCAGAAGTCCCGTATATGCAATATTTAATCCAAAAAACTGTGAGGGCATAACTTACCTCCTATTTCTTACACATTACACACCCAGCGTGGAAAGAATGTGTTCCAACATTTCACTGATCACGTTGATATAACGGCTGGATGCGTTGTATGCGTTCTGGAACTTGATCATATTGGACAGTTCCTCGTCCGTGGATACACCGATAACCTGTTCTCTGGCGCTCTGTGTAGCTTCCACGGTGCTGACCTGATTCTCATAAATACTCCGGAATACATAGCCGGAATTGGATACCTGCGATACCAGGTCGGTATAATAATCTACAAAAGTAGTCTTTTTCTGTACATTAGGATTCAGCGTGTAGGCTTCCTCGGTAAATGCCGCTTTCAAAGCATCTGCGGTCTCCTTATCCTCGGAACCGTCTGCCAAACGGAATCCAAGCTTGGAAGGCTCCTTCGTCAGCGCCGGATTTACCTGAAGATTGCCGATGGTATACAGGCTCTCAGGGCTTTCCGGATCTTCATCCTTCATAATCCAATACTCTGTTACACCGTCTTCTCCGATCACCTTCTCATAGCCATCCGTTGTGACCTTGGTAAACAGCTGGATGGGACTGCCATCCTCCATGCGCATATAGCCATTCGGATCCGAGACACAATAGCGGACATTGGGGCGTGTAGTACCATCTGCAAGTTTCAGATCTCCGGTCTGTACTCCTGCAGCCTTCGCCAGAATATCGTTCACCTTCGTCACCACATTGTGGATCATCTGGTCGAACTCACCCTGAATATTCATGACAACGGACTGGGAGACACTGTCGTATTTTCCTTCCGCCAGATCTGTATAATTGGCTCTGTGATCACCTCTGGCCAGAAGCATTGCCTTCAGGCCGCCGATATCTGTGTTCAGGTCGGAAGAAATCTCCACGGAGAGATCAAATACCTCTGCGCCGTCAATATTATAATCTCTGGTGCCGTCAGCTCTGACGGTGTAGGTGGCATCCTGCGGCCAGAACGGAGTGTAGAAGCCGGTGGCTTCATCCGTCTTCAGAGCGATCTCATAACAGGTTCCGTCCTTTACGAAATCCACGCCCTCGATCTGTACGGATACACTGCCGTATCGATCTTCGGAAAAGGTCATGTTGGTCAGCTCTGCCAGTTCATCCAGAATCTGATTTCTCGCGTCTCTCAGGTCGTTGGCATGTTCAATGCCGCCACTCTCAATGGCACGGATCTGATCGTTCAGCGTTAATAACTGGTTGCCGTATTTATTGATCTTATCTACATTCTGCTTAATCTGTGTGTTCAGGTTGTTCTGGTAGGAGCTCAATCCGCTGTATACTGCTCCGGCTCTCTGTACGAATTCCGTCGCTCTCTGCACCAGCATGCCCTGTGTTACAGAACTGCTGGGATCCTTGGAAAGCTCCTGAATAGCGGTCCAGAAGTCTGTCATGGTGGTCTGGAATGCCTCGCCGTTCAATTCTCCCAGCTGGCTCTCTACCTCTTCCATGACTTCTGTGGACACTTCATAGAACATACTACGTCCGGATTCCTTGCGGTATGTCTTGTCCAGGAAATAATCTCTGACCTGTTTTACGCGGGAATATGTGACACCCAGACCTGTCTGTTTGTTGGAAATAGACTTAGGGTCTGTCGATAATGTGACATAAGCTCTGTTAGACTGCTGTACCTGTTGTCTGGTATAGCCGGTGGTGTCCACATTAGAAAGATTATGCGCTGTGGTATTCAGCGCATTCTGACTTGTCTGTAATCCGGACGATCCAATATATAAACTACCCATTAATGGCATGAACTCTCACCTCTGTATCTTACTGCTTGGCATCGAAGCCATGATCGATAACGCCCATGGTATCTCCTGCATTGTAAGCTCCGCGATTGTAATTGGCTGTCTCGGGTGCTGTCTTCGCCGCCTGGAGGAGATTCATCTCGAACTCCACCATCTCCAGTGCACTGTTTAACAGTTCACTGTTCTGTTCGTTCACGCGCTTCAGTCCCCGGACTGCTGCCTGTAATCTGTCATGTGCTTCTGCCAGTGCCTGCTGTTCCGCAGGCCGTGCAGATAACATAGTGATCAGATTCGGCAATTTCAAGTCGTTAACATCCCTGTTCAATACATCGGCTATGTCCGCAGTCACTCCCGCTCTCTGCTTGTCCAGATTGTGGATCCTGCTGACCAGCTCCTGCTCCTCGTCCGTGATCTTTTGTAACTCTGCAAGATCACCGCCTGCAATAATCGGTGTCTTGCGCTGTGATAACTGAAGCAAAGCTTCGTACTCCGTACTCTCTCTGTCCAGTACATCTATCAGGTTTTCCATTAAACTAGCCAAGGAACTACCTCATTTCTTCCTGCTTTTGAAGCAGCTTCTCCGCAAAGCTTGCATTATCCACTCCATAAGTACCGTTCTGGATTCTTGCTTTAATGGGAGCCGTTAACTCTTCCCTGATGTCAGGTGCGGCGGCCACTGCTGCCTTAGCGGTCTGGAAATCCTTGCCCTGGCTGCTGATCTGCAGTCTGTCCGTGTGTGTGGCTGTCTTAGTCTTCTGTGTTCTGCTTAGCTTCTGAGACTGATACAGCTGCTGTACCTGTGTATACGCTTCAATACGCATATCGACTCCTCCTTCCCGAATGTGATTCGTGTTTCACAATATGTATCGGACTAAATTGCAATTACTTTATAGTTCCCGCAAAAAAATGTAACGATCCCATGTCTGTGACATTCGGATCGTTACCTCAGATTTTTTAATATGCGTTCTCTTTGCAAAGTTCTCTGTCCACCTGTTGTACGCGGTAAATCTTATCATCTACCGTCACAGAGACCACAGTATCATCATGAGCATACAGTCCCTCTTCCACATAAGAGAATTTTTCCGGGATCCTGCCCTCCTCCAGGATCTGGATCAGTGCTTCTACCCTTGGTCCATGTAGCGGATTGCATTCTCCGATACAGGTGATCTCATCCTTCAGTACGCAGTCCATGGATTCTGTGCTGACACCATCAAAAGACAATATCATAATATCTCCTGCCGCCAGATTGCTGCCGACCCTTTTTCCCGCCGCCCGGATCGCTTCCATGGCGCCAAAGGCCTCATTGTCGTTTTCGCAATAGACCACATTGATATTGTCGTATTTTTTCAGGAAAGCTTCCATGACTTCCTTCCCCTTGGCCTGGGTAAATTCTCCCGATACCTGGTCTAACAGATCCCAACCGTATTTTGCCGCGCCCTGCTCCAATCCTCTGGTACGTCCGATCTGGGCGGAAGCTCCGATATTTCCCTGAATATTTACAATATGAAGATCCTCCGGTGCAATTCCCTTGCTGATGGAAAAGGAATTCAGCCACTCCGACATTTTCAGGCCTTCCAGTTCAAAGTCCGAACCCACGAAGCAGGTGAACAGACTGTCATCCTCCACATCCACCTTACGGTCCACGATGACCACCGGGATCCCGGCATCCTTTGCTTCCCTGAGCACCGTGTCCCATCCGGTCTCCGTCACCGGTGCCAGCACGATGTAGTCCACCTCCTGCTGGATAAAGGTTCGGATGGCCCGGATCTGGTTGGCCTGCTTCTGCTGACCATCCTCGAAGATCAGGTCGTACCCGGCCTCTTTTGTAAAGGTACTTTTCATGGACTCCGTGTTGGCACTGCGCCAGTCGGATTCCGCTCCCACCTGGGAAAATCCCACCACAATACGGTCTGTCTGTGTATCCTCTGGTGTTGCAATATCCTCCGCAGTGCTTTGTCTGTCGCCGCATCCTGCAAGCAGGATTCCCAGCCCCAGCAGCAGACCCGCCATCCATCGTCTTCCTGTTCTGCATTTCTTCATATCTGTAATGTCATCCTGTTCTGTCATACTTTCCGCCCGGAAATCGCTCTGTCATTCTCTCATTTTCCGGCAGGTTCTTTCTCTGTATGAAAATACGCCACAGAGCTCTCCAGTTCCCCGGAGATCTGTTTCATTTTATCACAGTTTGCGCCCACTGTCTGTATCTGTGTCAGGATTTCCTCAATGTTTGCATTCACCTGCTGGTTGTTGGCAGCATTTTCCTCACTGATAGCACTGAGGCTGCCGATATTGCCCAGAATATCCTCTTTCTGCTGTGACAGACGTCCGGTCTCTCCGGCGATCTTGCGGATCTCTTCCGCAGAATGTCTGATACTTTGCTCTAACTGCTGATACTGCTCTCTGGTTGCAATAATGTGATCCTGTTCCTCCCGGATGATATCCTTTACCACATCCGCCTGTTCCACAGTCTCACCGGATTTCTCCATAATGCCCTGGGCCAGATTTTTGATCTGCTCGGCACCGGCAGCGCTCTGCTCTGACAGTTTGCGGATCTCTTCCGCCACCACGGCAAAGCCTCTGCCCGCCTCTCCGGCTCTGGCGGCCTCGATGGAGGCATTCAGACTTAACAGATTGGTCTGTCCGGAAATGGAGAAGATCAGAGCTACCGCCTCATCGATCTTTTCGATATAATCGTTGGTCTCATGAATCTTCGCTGTAATGGTATTCACGGATTCCACAGAACGATTGCTGCCGGTCATGATCTTTTCCATGCCTTCCCCCGCCTTTTTGCTGTTGTCCTGTATTTCTTCCGAATCCTTCTGCAGCTGTCCGGCACTGACACTGATGTCATTGACCGCCTCTCCGATCTCATCCATACGGTCACTGATATTCTGCACATTTTCCGCCATTTCCTCCGCTGCGGAAGACAGCTGCTCCATCGCCTGACTGATCTGTCCAGCCTGTTCTGTGGTGGCATCGCTTCCCTCTGCCACCTGCCGTACACTGTTTAGAAGTTCTCCGGATACCTCCTGTACACCGCCGATGACCTGTGCCAGATTCCGCTGCATCTGTGAGGTATTCTGTAACAGATTACGGATCTCCCGGACAATACTGTCGGATTCTTTTCTGGCACTCAGATCACCTTCCGCCAGGGCATCCACCCTGCTGCCGGTCTCTTTCATCTTGCCCGACAGTGCTCTGCTCAGGAAAAAGCAGATAACACCAAACAGGATCACCATGCCCACTGCGCAGACCATGAATACAACCTCGATCTCCCACAGGGCATCGGTGATCTCATTTTTCCGTTCCGCCGCAAAAGCCACTGCAGTGATCTGTCCGTTATTCATAATCGGGATATAATAACCATAATAAGTATTTCCCTCAATCACTACATTTTTATCATAATATCCCTCCGTCCCAAGATCCTGATCCATGGGGATTTCACGGATACGATAGTCATTTTCATTTTTAATGGATGTGGTAGCCGGAATGCCGTCTGCAAGAATGGCCATCTCCAGGCCTTCTTCCTTCAGGCTGTCCAGGTACTCATAATAACCGCTGGCATTCATTGCCGTGATCTCATTTTCCTTACAGTATTTTGCCAGATTATCCGCAGTTACATGCAGTGTGGTCTGCACACTGCCTTCCAGATTCGTTCTGGTCAGACGTAAAGATGTGGTACTGAGGATCACTGTTGCCAAAACTACCGGTGCCAGTGCCAGCAGCATCAGCAGCAGGAACAGGCTGCATCCCTGCTTTTTCAGAGTTTTCTGCTTTTTTACCTTCGTTTTTTTCATAACTTCTACCCCCTGATATCCGGTGGATTCCTTTTACTAGCGGAAAAAGAGTGTGACTGCACACCAGCCACGCTCTTTCCGCTCCTCCCTATTTTCAGCTGCTTTTATTTGTTCTGCAGCATTTTCTTTTTTCTTGCGATGACCACACTCTGTACTACCAGGAACAGACACAGCATAGCTGCAATGGTGATACCGGTCCACCATGCCTGATCCAGACCTGCACTGGATACGATATTCTGGATGGTGCTCAGGGACAATACACCGAAGAAAGTTCCGATGATATTGCCGACACCACCAGTCAGCATCGTACCGCCGATGATGGAGGATGCAATGGCGTTCATCTCCATGCCGCTGGCATGAGAAGCAGATCCGCTTCCTACATGCAGGAAGTACACATAGCCGCCGATACCTGCCAACAGTCCGCAGAGCAGATGGGACATGAACTTGGTTCTCTTCACATTGATACCTAACATCAGCGCGCTCTGATTGTTACCGCCTACCGCATAGAAGCTGCGGCCCATCTTGGTCCAACGAAGCATGATAAACATCAGAATGACTACTAAAAGTGCCACAATCACACCGATCTCCACATAAGCATTGACGTAATTGCCCAGTTTGTTCACGGAGCCCATTCCCGGAACGATCACACGGGTTTCCTTCAAAGCAGTGAAACTTTCGTTGGCTACGTTGAAAGGTTTGGTATTTACGATCGTTGTCATACCTCTGGCGAAGAACATACCCGCCAGGGTCACGATAAAGGGCTGGATATCCAGGTATGCTACCAGGAAGCCCTGTACGATACCGAAAGCAAGGCCAATGGCTACTGCCAGTAACATGGATACAAATACATTACCGCCGCCAAAGTCCAGGTATACCGCACAGCTCATACTGACCAGTGCTACCACACCACCGACGGAGATATCGATTCCACCAGTGATCATGACTAAGCTCATACCGCAGGAAAGTATGATCAGAGCTGCGTTGGCGTTCAGGATATTGAAAAACGTCTGTGGCTTTAAAAAGCCTTTTCCCTGGAACACGATAGCTCCGATATACATTGCAAAAAATACTACAATTGTGATGGTCAGCAGCAGATTGGTATCTGTCATATTTTTTAACTTCTTACCCATTTCAGCCAACCTCCTTTACGGTCTTACTCTGCTTCAGCTTCTTGCCAACAGCGGACAGCCACTCTCTTACCTTTGGCGTGCTTAATACCACCAACAGGATAACTACCACTGCTTTGTAAGCGGGAAGCGCATCCGACTGTACGTCAAATTTGTATAAGGTGGTGGTCAGGAACTGAATAACATAGGCACCCAGGATTGACGCTGCCATGTTGAACTTACCACCGCTTAAGGAGTTGCCGCCCAGTGCTACTGCCAGAATTGCATCCATCTCGATGTCCTTTGCGATCACAGAGTAGTTGATGGAGGACAGACGGCTTACCTTGATCAGTGCCGCTACCGCCACACACAGTCCTAAGATCACGAAGGTCAGGAACTTAATAAATGTGGGATTCAGTCCATTTAATTTTGAGGAATTTTCATTGATACCAACGGACTGGGTGTAAAGCCCCAGTGTCGTGAACTTCAGTACCAGGAAGATCACCAGTACGCACACTGCCGCAATGAAAAACGGTGTGGGAATGGGGATTCCGGGAATAAATCCGCCGAAATAACTGAAGGTCGGATCACTTACAATAGGAAGTTCGTTGTTGTTGATCCATGCAGCGATGGAACGGCCTGCCGTATAGAGGATCAGCGTCGCTACCATGGGCTGGATCTTGAAATACGCTACCAGCACACCGTTAAATGCGCCGAAGAGCATTGCCACCACACAGGCGATCAGAAAAGCTACGATAATGGGAGCCTGTAAGGTATCGGGTCTGGAATTGGTACCGCACAGTACCCGCAGGATCACACTGCCTGCAATAGCGATGGCCGCGCCCACACTGATATCCTGTCCGCCGGATGCGGCAGTGACCAGTGTCATGCCGATAGCCAGGATTGCCAGTTCGGAACCGTAGTCTAAGATTGTCATCAGATAGCCGGACAATACCGGATCTCCTGCGCTGTTATATCCCAGTGTGATCTTGAAAAAGCTGGGATCCGCGATCAGATTGAATACTGCCAGAATGATCAGGGCTGCAATGGGAATGAAGATTTGCTGCCGGAACAATCCGCTGAGGAAATTTTTATTCTGTTTTTCCACTGTTTTTTCCTTACTCATGTTTACTCTCACCTCCGGCAATCGTACTCATAATCTTGGTCTGGGTCAGATCCTCCCCGGACAGCTCTCCTACCACCCTGCGGTCTCTCATGACTATCAGCCGGGAACAGGTACGGAGCATCTCGTCGGTCTCAGAAGAAATGAAGGTCACGCTCATGCCTTCACCTGCCAGCTTCAGTACCAGCTTCTGGATATCCACCTTGGTGCCGACATCGATACCTCTCGTAGGCTCATCCAGGATCAGATATTCCGGATGGGTCAGAAGCCACCTGGCTAGAATTACCTTCTGCTGATTACCACCGGACAGTGACTTGATGGGAGTCTCGGCGGATGCAGTCTTAATATCCAACAGTTTGATGTATTCGTCTGCAAATTTATTAGCTTCCGCCCGGGAGATCGGTCGGAAGAATCCACGAAGCACCTGTAGTGCCAGGATAATATTCTCTCTTACGGACAAGTCACCTACGATACCGTCCCGCTTACGATCCTCCGGCAGATAACCAATGCCATGACGCATAGCATCCAGAGGCTTAGTGATCTTCACCTGTCTGCCATTCTTTTTCACTGTACCGCCAATGATACGGTCGGCACCGAAAATAGCACGGACACATTCGCTTCGGCCGGATCCCAGCAATCCGGTAAATCCGTTGACCTCACCCTTTTTGATATAGAAATCAAAAGGCTTGATCCCGGCGTCACTGCACAGATCCTTGGTCTCGAATAGGGGCTCTGTGCTTTCCGCTTTCTGATCTGCTTTCTGTTCACCCTTGATGTCGGACAGGTCATCCAGCTCCTTGCCGAGCATCTTGGATACCAGCTGTACTCTGGGCAAGTCCTTGATGGCATATTCGCCTACCAGTCCGCCATCCCGCAGGACAGTGATCTTGTCACACACTTCATATACCTGATCCAGGAAATGAGTTACGAAGATAATACCCACGCCTCTGGCCTTCAGATCACGCATCAGACCGAAAAGCTTTTCTACTTCCTGCTCATCCAGAGAGGAGGTCGGCTCATCCAGGATCAGTACTTTACAATCCATATCTACAGCTCTGGCGATGGCCACCATCTGCTGTACAGCGATAGAGCAGCTTGCCAGCTGTTGGGACGCTTTCGCAGGGATATCCAGATTCTGTAAAATCTTATCTGCGTCCTCATTCATTTTCTTCCAGTTCTGATAGATTTTGTTGGAACGTCCTATGTACATATTCTCTGCCACGGACAGATTCGGACAGAGTGTGATCTCCTGATATACAGTACTGATGCCCAGCTTCTGTGCCTCCTGCGGAGAGTGAATGGACACGGCCTTGTCTTTGCCGTCGATGAAGATCTGTCCTTCATCCTTGCTATAGACACCTGTAAG
>OIDU01000337.1_pt1 | contig 23361 bp, 31 predicted proteins | sample 1581481 | NCBI WGS metagenome assembly OIDU01 (sample SAMEA3882519, study PRJEB24775) | human gut metagenome | biome: human-associated habitat; feature: intestine environment; material: feces | place: Netherlands | collected 2009/2010
CCTGACCATCCTCTCCGGCCCTGCCGCAGGCGTTGCCGGTGCTTTGATGTACGAAAAGCTGACCGATGGCCTGTTCTTTGAGGTGGGCGGTACCTCTACCGACATCTCCTGTGTCAAGGACGGCAAGGTGATGATCAAGTACGCCGAGGTGGGCGGCCACAAGACCTACCTGAACAGTCTGGACGTGCGCACCGTCGGCATCGGCGGCGGCAGCATGGTGGAGGTGAAGGACGGCAAGGCCTGCGATACCGGCCCCCGCAGCGCCCACATCGCCGGTCTGGACTATGAGGTGTTCACCGATGCCGACAAGATCCAGAACCCCCGTCTGGTGCCCGTGAGCCCCATGCCCGGCGACCCGGAGTACGCCAGCATCGAGTGCGACAACGGCGTCAGGGTCTGCCTTACCATGTCCGGCGCTGCCAACATTGCGGGCTACGTCAAGCCCGGCGATTATGCCTATGGCAACGTGGAAGCCGCCCGCAAGGCGTGGAAGCCGCTGGCAGACAACATGGGCTGCACCGTGGAAGAAGCTGCCCGCAAGGTGCTGGGCTTTGCCGCCGCCAAAAACAGCAGGGTAGCTGCCCAGCTGATGAAGGACTACCACATGGACCCCCAGCACACCGTGTTCGTGGGCGGCGGCGGTGGCGCTGCCAGTGTGGTGCCGCATCTGGCCGAGACCATGCATCACAAGAGCCGTCTGGCAAAGAACGGCCCGGTCATTTCCACCATCGGCGTGGCATTGGCCATGGTGCGTGATATGGTGGAGCGCAGCGTTTCCAACCCCACCGACAATGACATCATCAGCGTGCGCCGGGAGGCCGAGCAGAAGGCCATCCGGAACGGAGCCGCGCCCGGTTCTGTGGAAGTGACCGTGGAGGTGGATACCCAGCGCAACGTGATCCGCGCCATCGCCGTGGGTGCTACCGAGCTGCGCAGCAAGAACCGCAGCGCCGAAAAGCTGACCGAGGACAAGCTGCTGGAACTGGCGGCAGAGAACCTGAGCATGGACCCCAAGGCCCTGCATATCGCAGCCAGAAGTGAGAACATGTGCGCGGTGACGGCGGATAAGGTGGAGAAAAAGCTGTTCGGCCTGATGAAAAAGACCTCTCATCCGCTGCGCCTGATCGATGAAGAGGGGGTCATCCGCCTGCAGAAGGCCAACGCCACGGTGCGTCAGGCCGATATCAGCAGCTGGCGTGATGCGGTCGCCTATATGCTGGAAGAGCTGACCGTCTACAACGACGGCGGCACCAACTACCCCAATGTGTACATCGTGCTGGGCAAGCGCATCATCGACCTGTCCGGCATGTCCAGCGAGGAGCAGATCTACAGCCTTGCCAATGTGGAGCTGAACGGCTACGATGCCAAAACTCCGGTCATTGTGGCTGCGACCCTGCGCATCGATTCCTGACCGACCAAAGGAGGCTGCCATGTCGTCTTATGCACTGCCTTTTCCCGGCCGTGATCTGGCGGAAAAAGAGCTTTCCTACGACCCGTGCTGCCCCCGCATCCCGGAGGCAGACCGCGCCCGCATCGTGGATGCCGCGTGGGAAAAAGGCTGCGCTGCGGCAAGGGATGTCTTTGCACAAAGCGGCGGCAGTGCAGACTTTTTTGCCATCTGCAAGGCAAACGGGCTGACGGTGGTGGAGCGGGACATCGACTTTGTTTCCGGCAACCAGCGCTATTTCAGCGACTATGTGGCGGGCAGAAACTGCGTCACCCTCTATCTCAGATCGGTGGACCTGTGGGCGCAGCAGAACAAAATGACCCGCATGGAAGCGGAGAACCTGATCCTCAGCCATGAATATTATCACTTTCTGGAGTGGAACAAGCTGGGCCTGACCAGCCGGGACTATCAGGTGCCCATGATCAGCATCGGCCCGCTCCGTCTGGGCAAGACCGGCATCCGTGCCCTTTCCGAGATCGGCGCGCACGGCTTTGCTCACACCTATCATCAATTGTTGGAGGCGCAACATGGAAAGCATTGAATATCTGGGCAGGCAGCTGCCCCTTCTGGGCCACTATGATACTGTTGTGGTGGGCGGCGGTGCTGCCGGTGCCGCAGCCGGCATCCACTGCGCCATCGACGGGCAGAAGGTCCTGCTGGTGGAAAAGGGGGCGTTTCTGGGCGGCACGGCTTCCCGTGCGCTGGTGTGCCCCATGATGCCCACCTATGTGGAACATCTGGAGGTGCTGCACAGGGTAGAGGAGACCCTGAACAGGCACGGCGTCACCACCCGTGACGGTATTACCACAATGATCTGGTTTGCACCGGATCAGCTCAGCGATGCTTTTGAGGAATTATATGTCAGCAACGGCGGCAGGCTGCTGTACGACGCCACACTGGTGGATGCGGTGTGCGAGGACAAGCACATCCGGTACATTGTGGTGATGACCGTGAACGGTCTGCAGGCCATTGCAGCCGGAAACTTTGTGGATGCTACCGGTGATGCTGTACTCACCCGCATGGCTGGCGTGCCCACCAGCTCCGGCGATGAGAACGGGGACAATCAGGTCAGCAGTCTGCGCTTTATCATGGGCGGCATCGACGTGGAAAAATACCGCGAATATGTGCTGTCTCTGCACGACGAATTTTCTCCCCTCAAGACCGGCTATTTCTTCGAGTCTGCCATGGTGGCAGGACGCAGCTTCAAGCTGGAGCCCATCTTCCGCGAGGGCGTAGCCGAGGGCCTGCTCACCGAGGAGGACCTGCGCTATTACCAGTGCTTCAGCCTGCCCAATAAGCCCGGCTGCATGGCCTTCAACTGCCCGCATCTCCCCAGCCTGAAGCAGAACACCGATGCACTGGCCCGCTCTGCCGCCATTGCCGAGGGACACGAGAAGATCGGCCGTCTGGTGCGTTTTCTGCAGGCAAAGATGCCGGGCTTTGCGCACAGCTATCTGCTGCAGACAGCGGACATGCTGGGCGTGCGCGAGAGCTGGCGGCTCAAGGGCAACTACCTGCTGACCGAGGAGGACTACACCCGGCAGGCGCGCTTCCCGGATGGTCTGGTCAAGGGGGACTGGTACATTGATGTGCACTCCAACAAAAAGGGACTGTTCCACCAGAACACCTACCAGCACGGCGATTACTACGAGATCCCTTACCGCAGCATGGTCACAGACGAAGCCGAGAACCTGATCGTGGCGGGCCGCTGCATTTCCACCACCTTCCTGATGCAGGCCAGTGTCCGCATCCTGCCCACGGTCATTGACATGGGCGATGTGGCGGGTAGCGCCTGCACGCTGGCACACGCCACCGGTCAGCCGCTGTGCAGACTGGATGGCAGCAAGCTGCGCCGGTTTGAACCGACCCCATTGCCGCAAAAGTGAAAGCGCCGGGTGTGCCCGTCTTTGCCGAAGGGCTGAAAGTGCGTGCCGTGCAGCTGCACAATGACATAAAAATCCCACCAGATGACGATCTTCGCCGTTTCTGGTGGGATTTTCTTGTGGGGAGCTGCTGTGCCGACAGAGACGAACCTGCCAATCTGTCGCACTTTCCGGGCGTTTCACAACGCATAGAAAAGCAAAAATCCCACGATACACGCCGCCGTTCTGACGGTATATCGCAGGATTTTTCTTGGAGCTGGTGACAGGAGTTGAACCTGCAACCCACTGATTACAAATCGGTTTTATTTTACCATTTATCAATAAAAATTCAAAGTTTGTTAGTCTTACGTTAGCTTATCAAGCTTAAAAATTTAGCTTTTCAAGTTTTGGCTGTATGTAAAAATAACACATTTTGTGTCGTTTTACAATGCGGTTATCTTCCGCATGACCAACTCATACTCTTTCGGGTATGCAAGCTTTATGGCGCTCATGTGCTCATCAAGCACTTCCATCAAGCCGCCAAAGGGCGCGGCGCTGGCCGCTTCCACAAACTCGCTTTGCGGTTCCGCTGCCGTGGAGTACGCCGCCGCATAAGTCACAGGCGGCAATGCCTGGGTCTGCGTTTCAGGTGCCTGCTTTTCTTCCAGCTCGTCCCGCACAGTGCAGAGGGCGGCAAGCTTCTCCACGCTCTGCCAGTCCGTTGAACCGCATTTCAACTTGTGAATATGGGTGTTGATCTCGTCAATGTCCATGCCTGCCGCCCCCTTTCTTATGCGTTGCGCAAGATGTCTGCCGCTCGCTTGAGTGCGTCACGCTCTGCGCCGGTCGCGTCCTGCATCATGTCCTCGATGTCGGCGATCATGCGTTCGCGACCGTCAGAGCGGGAGTAATGCCCGCGCACATAGTGACGGCCGCGGTTGGCATAGCTGTTGCCCCGGTTGTAACCGTTTCCGGCATCGTGGCCGAAAGTCCCGCGCATGTCAGCTTCCCACTCGCCCGCACGGCTGTACTCGCCGCCCTCGCAGTAATCCTCGATGCGGTGGATGTCCAGAATGATGTCCACGATCTCGCCGATCATCTCAACATCGCCAGGGGACCGGTTCTTTTTGTCGGTCAGCTCCATGAGCTCTTCGCACATCTCATCCTTCAGGTGATTCAGCTTATCCAGCATGGTTCTGTCTCCTTTCTTAAGCTACCCGCTCAACGATCAAATTGCTGTTTGCAATGCTGACTGCCTGCGTACTGGTGTTTTTAACCGCCACGCTCACGCAGCAGCCGCGCGGCACCTCGATGAATGCGGCTACGAAAACGTTGAAGTAATTTTCGACTGCTGCCGGGGTGACAATGGCGGTCGCGCTGGTCAGCGACTCACCACTGACGGCCAGAGCCACGGAAACGGGCCCCACAGCGCCGCCGGTGGGAATGGCGATATTGCCGCCAAAGCTTACCTTGAAGCGCGCTTTGCACTGATTGGTCAGGCCCCGCAGGGTCACAAGGCCGCTGCCCTCACGGTGCATGATGCAGGCGGGGGCTTTCGCGGCGGTCTCGGTCAGGGGAAGGTTCTGGCCCGCCGCCACGATGACGATGTTAGAATTAGAAAATTCGGCCATTTTATCGGCTCCTTTCATAGAAAAACGCCGGGACTTTTGCCCCGGCGCTCTGGTTTGCAAAATCAGCTCAGGGGCTGAACATTTTGATGTGGGCATTTCCATTTTGGAAACAACCACTCAAAAAGTTGCCGTGATTCGGTTATGCGCAGCTGCCGCAGCCGCAACCGGTGCCGCAGTTACCGTACTGGTAAGGTGCAGAAACCGGGAATGCAGGTACAGGGCGCGGATTGTAGTAGGCCAGCTGACCGCTCATGTAGGCCTTGAGCGTTTCGTTCTGGGCTGCCTGAGATGCCGCAAGCTGTGCTGCGAACAGCTGCTGACCCTGCTCAGCGATCTTTGCGTCCTTTGCCTCGATGCGCTGTGCGGTCAGGGCGTCAAGGATGGCGCGGGCGTTCTGGTTCTGGTTCTCGATGATGTCCCGGGTGGTGTTCTGCACCGTGTTCCGGGTCTCGCAGGACTGGGTGGCCAAATTGTAGTTGACGCCCTGAATGGCAGAGCGGTTCTCGCAGCAGCACTCCTGCTGCTGCATCTGCATGGCAAACAACTGCTGCATGAACGCCGCCTGCTGGTTTGCCCGGCTGATCTCGGCAGACATAAAGCCGTTGCTCACGGTCTGCTGCACGCCGTTGACAAGCTGCGCCTGCTGGTAGAAGCCATCACACATGCCGTTGTTGATACCATCCATCTTGCGCTCGATGTTGGCAAAATCGGAGGTCAGGACGTAGCCGTCAACGACACCGGCACCGGTGTTGCCATTGCCGCCCCAGTTGCCACCCCAGCCGCCGCAGAAGGCGAACAGGAACAGGATGATGATCCACCATGCGCCATCATTGCCAAAGCCAAAGCCGTTGCCGCCGCTGGTGTTTGCGGGCTGAACAGGCATGGTCAGAACCGCAGAATCGGAAGAAAGAGACATTTTTGTACTCCTTTCGTGTGTTTTGAATGATTTTTATGCTTGAACCGTGGCCACGGTTACGACTTAATGGAGAAACTGCTGAAACTGCTGCGCCATCGCCTGCAGCTGGTTCAGCTGGTTTTGTGACATTTTGCCGGATTGCAGCAGCTTTTGCACCTCTGCTTTCGGGTCGCCTTGAAAGTTTGCACGGAACTGCTGGAACTGCTGCATCATCTGTCCGAACTGATTCATAGGGTTTGGCATGGCGGGCATACCGCCGCCCAGTGCGTTAAAAAGAGGGTTTGCCATACTTATTTGACCTCCGTTTCAGGTTTTGCAGGCTCTTGCTTCTCGAGCGCCGCACAGCGGGCTGCCAGAGCGTCAAACTCTGCTCGGGTGACAAACTCCCCGCCGGGCTGCTGCGCCGTCTGAGGGGGCATTTTTGTCGCCGTGGTGCGTTCCTTGTAGTCAAAGACGCGGAGAGGCAGCGGCATCCCGCTGGCGTCGGTGCTCTTGATGTAAAAAGCGCTGTTTTCGCTGTCCATCAGCAGCACGCTGTTGCCTGCGGCGACCATATAGGCTTTTGCACCCTCTTCTCCCTGCACCCAGATGATGGAGGGCGTAGCCTGTGCTGTCTGGGCTGTCGGCTGCTGCATCATGGGTGACTGATAGCCTGTTCCCTGCCTGAGTTGAGCGAGGTTGTCCGGCATTGGCTGGCCGTAGTATGTCGGCATCTGATACGCATACGGATTGTAAGGCATCGTTTACTCCTCCTTATACCAGTAGTAAATCGGGCATTCTGCGCCGCTGTCCCAGCTGTCCCACCACGCACCGTCGATCACGGTCAGAACGTGTCCGGAGCAGCCCAGCACATACACGCCGCGAGGGTACTCCCGGGCAAAATCTGCCACGGTGTAACAGGTGGTGCAGTCCGCCTCCACCATGCGGCGCTTGTAACCCTGCTTTTGGAGGTATGCGCCCCATGTGCGGTTGGCGCTGGGCATATCGCCGAGGGCGTAGCCAGTGAGTGCAAGGCTGATATACGCCTGCTCCCAGCTCCGGCCGGTGGCCGCAGCTACCGCCCGCACTACGCAGTCCCCGACGCTGCTTCCGTGCGGGTTTGGGTTAAACCTGTGCCACATGGCGTCCCCTCCCTTTGCGCCCAGTGTACTTTTTTAAACCGCCGGGAGAGACAACGAAGGTACAACGAAGGACAAAAAAGAAAAGCGCCCACACAGCACAGGGCTGTATAAGCGCTCAAGCATTTGCACGCAACGTGTATAAAATTTTCAAAAAAACCTTGACAATTACACGCAATGCGTGTATAATAAAGACGATGAAAGACACCACACAATGGAGGTAACAATTATGAAAAAACTCACTGCTGACGAGTTCGCAACCAAGGTTATGGCCACCGGTACCGAGCTTGAGGTCGATGAACTCCGCACCCAGTCCCTGCAGAAGTACGATCAAGAATGGTCCGAAGAAGAGATCCCGGACGATGAGCAAACCGTCGTGCTTGACATCTACGCCCACATCAACGTGCACGATGGGGATGTCAAGACTGAAGATCTCAGCGCATCCGATTACATGCTGACCGCGGAAATGCAGCTGACGCAGCAGCAGGCGAATGCCCTGTACAATGGCGACCCGGAGATCGAGCAGATCGAGCGCCAGATCATCATGGAGGAGATTTATCCGCAATACAAAGCTTTCTTGGAAAGCATTCAGTAAACAAAAAAAGTCCCCCAGACGGCGCGCGAACACCGACTAGGGGACTTTAGTGAAAGACACCTCACGTGGAGGTATACTATTATGCTACCACACAAAAGAAAGGAAGTCAACCATGTATACCACTGCTGAACTTTTTAATGCTGCCGCCGACCCGGCAGCCTCCCGCGAGGTTTTCCTCAACAGCGTCACCCTCAGCATCCCGGATGATGCCGACGGGTGCGTGGATCTGGACGCTGAAAAACGGCGCCTTGCCCAGATCTGGGATGTTGCGCACATGACCATGAAAGAAATCGTTGACGCTTCCGGCTTGTCGCAGACCGCTTTTGCAAAGCAGGCGGGCGTCCCGCTGCGGACCGTGCAGGACTGGTGCGGTGAAAAGCGCGCGTGCCCCACATACGTCAGATTCCTATTGGTGGAACATTATAATCTGCTATAACCTTAACCGGATGAAATCCGTGGGCTATATATAACTGAAAGGAAGGCTTACATTATGGATAAAATTAAAAAACCCTACCTCATCACGGAAGATGGGGTAAGCCACTATGACGAGTTCTGCACCGTCTTGAGCGGAGAGCTCACCTCCATCCCGTCTCCGTTTATGCCGAACAGGAAGCCGATGGTCAACAGCGACTTCCCCGAAGGCAGAGTATACTCTGTGACTCTGCAAGAAAAGGGCGAGCTTGGTGCAGAAGCCACTGCCAGATTTGCCACCTACGAAGAAGCCAGAAGCTTCTTCAAGCACGCTTCTCTCCACTGCAAGACAGTCAGGGAAGCGCTTGCATAAAGAAACCCCCGATGCTCCAAACGGAACACCGGGGGTTTGTGCTGCCAAAACAGCAAAGTCTAAAATCAAGAGTGAGCAGCCCCACAGGGCCGCCCGCTCTCTACAAAGGCTCGCAGCCTTTCAAATCATAAATCGTATGGCGTATAATGCAAAGACGCATATACCGATAAAACCACGCCTATAAATGCACTATGCCAAAACGGAAGGACGGCTTTTAGAACGCTTGATGTCGCTCCAAAAATAATCAGAGCAAACAAAGCACGGGACAAAAAGTGATATATTTTATTTGCCATAATTCATATAAAATCGTTTCCCGCATGGTACGTACTGCAAGTAGGCGGGCGGGAGACTGTATCAAATATCCAACCTAATGCGCTTCTTTGAGAGGCCGGGTGGATTTCGTTGGTGTTATTATACCACAAATCGTGAAAAAAGAAAAGCGGCAGACCCGAAAGCCTGCCGCTTCAACGCGCTTCACAAGAAAACGCGCCCAATTAGAAATATGGTATCACACATTCAGTATTTTGTCAATAATTTTCAGCCTATTGCCGATTGATGTCCGACAATACGGCACACGCGCTGCAATATCAACTTGGCATAGCTGGTCAACGTACCGCAACCGGGCGATTTTCCGGTCATACCTCCCAAGCGGCGCACGTTTTATCACAGCTTTTATCTGCTCTGCATTAAGCCCTTGCAACGCTGGCGGAAAGACTATGCGAGCCGCCGCCACAGGCAGCACCGAGCCAGAAGGGCTGCGGCAGCTGTCCGGCGTTGCGCACCATTACGGTGACGTTACCGAGATGGTATGTTTTCGTGAGGCCACGAAAACGTGCGCAGACCAGTTTCGTGACGTGCCGAAATTGCTCTTGTGCGGTGTACATTTTGTTGGTATCAACAAAATGCTCGTATGTAGTGCTTGCCATGATATCACTCCTTATTGTGAACAATGATATAACGAATTGTGGAAATTTTGACGATAACGCCATCGTCTGGGTTGTTTTGTTGCACACCGCTGAGCGCAACATATTCGCCATTTAGCCACAAAATGTTTCCTTCCAACCGCATGAGCCATTTTCCGCTGCCATCGAAATCAGCGGCATGATTATCCAAGTCGATTTCGAGGTAAAAACCATCGTTCTGTTTTGCAAAGTATTTTTGCAGAACAGAAACGATTTCTTCCAAACTCATGTTTTCAGAATCAGCAATGACTTTGATGTAGTGATAATGAAACATTTTTTGTCTCCTTACAGTGTGATTTCCTCAGCGTTCGCCTTGTCCTCAGCGTCCAGCGCATCGTAGTACGCCTGTGCAAGGGTTTCCACCTCTGCGATGTCATCCTCCGTCAGCAGTCCACTGTCCAGATGGGTGTACGCCTTGTCCAGCCAGTATGCTACATCCCGCCATGCGGCAATTTCCCGCTTGATGGAGCGCAGTGTCAGGTCATGCCGGGCTTTACTTTTGATAGCCATAGTCAGTCCTCCTTTAGGTCGTTGTCATGGACGCTACTGCGTCCTCCAGTTTTTTGATTGCGATGTTTACGTCCCGCTGGTAGTCCAGCTTGACCCCAGCACCGTCACCCGCCTGCACCACCGTGTCAGGGCCGTAAGTGACGAAGGCTTTGTAGGCGGCGATTTCGTCAGGGGTGAGCGGAGTTTCGATGGGTTCAATTGGGACGTATAGATAAGTCGGGTGCGCTGTAAGCCAAGCTTTAGCTTCATCAAGTGTAGCGCGTTGCCCTTTAGGCTCAAAAAGAGCAGATTTCAACGCAATCACGTCACCAATTCTACTATAATACAAAGAGAAATCGTCAGTGAAATATTTAGACATTTGCACAGAAAATGTGGTGCACAAGCATTTAGTAATGTTATCAAACCATTCTATTGGAGTGTACGAAGTGCCAGCGCCAAGCTGCTTTGTAGTGATGTGCCACGTTCCATTGTTGTCAAACCCGCTAGAATCAAGCAAATTCAGAACTTTTACCCTCTGCACCTTCACCCCTCTCTCCAAGTCCACCTCGTCGCACACCCACTGCTGGCCCTGCGGGTCAGTGTAGTTGCCGCCAGAGGTAACAGGGATGCCGGGCAGACCGGTAGGCGTTTGCAGGGTGAGAGTTTGCTCCTTGCCGTTTCCATCGCTCACCTTGACAACCACACTGCCACCTTCTCCCGCACTCACAATCGGAACAGGCGAATCCGGAGCCGGCGTGCCATTCTGCGTGCTCTTTCCGTACACATTCAGCCCATACAATGGCGCGGCAAAGGCATCGTCAACGGAGATCGGATTGCCTGTCTCAGTGCCCACAAGGATGTTCTGCCGGGCCTTTACTGCGCTGATCGCGTCACCTGTGGCTTTTGCGTCAGCGGCTTCGCCCTCGTGGGTGAGGGTGGTGTCCAGTGCTACGGCAGGGCCGGTCTCTCCTTTAGGGCCTTGCGGGCCGGTGTCGCCCTTGTCGCCTTTCTCACCTTTGAAGTCACCGCTTGCGATGCCTTTCTTCAGCTCCTGCAGACTGCCAGCGGCTTCCTGAGCGCTCTGGTTGGCACTGCCTGCGCTGGTGGCTGCTTCACTGGCGGCGGTCTGTGCGGCTTTGGTGGCGGCCCCGGCCTGCTGTGCTGCCGTCTGTGCATCGGTTTTGGCCTGCTCTGCGGCGGTGGCATCGGCGTGCACGGCATCCATTAGCTGCTGCCAGGCAGGTGTGCCAGGCTCCGGCTCTGTGCCGTCCTCCGTGCCGGAGTTGGCACTGACACGATACCGCATGTCTTCACTGGTGACGGTGCGGGTGCCATCTGAGCCCTCAAAGGTGACGCACCCGCCCCCGGGCTGTGCGGTGACGCTGGCAGGCACGGCCACATAGCCGTCCACCACCAGCGAGGATACCGGGTCTTTGCCGTCCGGGACGTGCCAGAAGCAGCGGATAGCCAGCCCTTCCCACTCGCCGGAAGCGGTGACGGCAAGGCGGTACACGCCCCGGTTCTTGGTGTAGCCAAAGCGCACCAGCTGCTCATAGCCCGGCACTTTGACGACGCCATTGGATGCGAGAGATACGCTTAGCTCGATCATAAATTACTCCTTGTTGATGGTAGGCTTCTTTTCTGCCAATGCCTTTTTCATCATGCTGACAGCCTTTTCGATCACGCTGTCCAGCACTTCATCCGTGATGAAAGGCTTCAGCCAGTCTGGCAGTGCGCCGCGCAGCGCGGCAAAGACCTGTGCCTTTTTCTTGGCGCCCTGACCGCTGCCCATGATGCTGTCCTCAGCGATGGTTACAAGCTCCAGCGCCCACTGCTTGACATACTGCTTGTAGCCCAGCCGGATGGCACCAACGGCCAGCGCGGCAAAGCCGATGAACATCAGTACCAGTGCGATGGGTGCGGGGATAAAGTTAAACATTGCTTCCATGATTTGTTACTCCTTTCAGCAGGTAGTTGTTGATATCGGATTTACTTTTTTGCATACCTTCGCGGTTGTTGCCGGACAGCTGCGAATCCAAAAGATTTTGTACTCCAACGAGTACGAGACGCATTTCTTCATCGAGGCCGTCAAATCGCGTCAAGTCGCGTCTAAGGGCCGCGGTGTGCTGCGTGGAAACGGTTTCTACCGCAGCCAGTCGATTTTCAATGGCATCAATGCGCTTGTTCTGCGCATCGTCGGGGGCCTGTGCATTTTTGACGTACTTGTGGATGATGTCCAGCACCTTGTCGATGGTGATGACCGCAGCGCACAGGCTGCCCAGAATGCCCAGCACCCACAGTAAAGCTTCTTTTTCGGTCATGTACCCTCCCGGAGACGGGTCAGACCCTTCTTGCGGATGATTTTCGGGTAGTTGATAGTGGTCACATTGAGGTCAACGTTGCCACTGATGCCAGGCACGCTGCCCTTGCTGGTGTGCTGGTGGGCATTGTACTTGAAATCCACCTTCGGGGTCTTGCCGGTGTAGTCAGCAAGCCAGACGTCCCACCGAGAGGATAGCCGAGCCATGTCCAGCTCGTACTTGTAACCGGTGTAGGTGTAGAGCTGGGCGTAGAACCCCATCTTTTCCACCTGTTCCAGCGCGTAAGCGGTGAGGTTGGTGAGGTCAAGCGTAGACAGCTGCTTGAGCTTGTTTTCCTCCACGTCCACCGCAACCGGAAGGGTCAGCTCCTTGCCGTAGACCGCCTGCCGCACAAGGGCAAGCTCTGCATCGGCCATTGCTTCGCTGGTGGCGTAGGTGTAGTAGTAGACGCCCACGTCCAGCCCCGCCGCTTTGGCGTTGCGGTAGTTGGTCTCAAAGGTGGGGTCGATGTACAGGCCGTCCGCTCGCTTGGAGAGCTTGCGGTTGGTGCTCACTGTCTTGAGCATCGCTCCCTTGTAGCCTGCCGCTGCCACCTGCGCCCAGTCGATCGCCCCCTGATAGCGACTCACGTCAATGTACCGGTATGGCAGGTCGCCCTCCCAGCCGGTGACGGTCTCCTCAACGGGAGTCTCTCTGGGCGTTTCCGGCGCAGGACTTTCGCTGTTTCTGCCAAAGAGCGCCTTCACCAGCCAAGCCAGAAATTCCAAAAGTTTTTCCATCGCTTACTTCTCCTGCACGATCTCCTCAAAGCCGCTCTTGATAAGAATCGCCTTCACCTTCTCCTTCAGCAGACGGGGGCAGCGCTCATACAGCGCCTTTGCATCCTCCATAGTCTCAGCAGACATAATCTCCTGTGCCCACAACATTGCCATCATACGTACCATCCTTTCGATTCTTTGTGTGATTTTATGCATAAACAATTTCGCTCATTTCGAGCAAGCATTGCTTCAGCATCTCGCTTTCTTTTTTTAGGATCTCGCTTTCTTTTTGCAGTGCCGCCACCGTTTCCGGCAGCTTTTCCCGGGCTTCGGCCTTTTTGCGCTCTTCCTCCTGCGCGGCCAGCTCTTCGGCGGTGTAGCGGATGTATTTCTGGATGGGCACATGCTCCACCCATTCCTCCTGCGCGGTCACGCCGGGGCGGTCAATGATTTTCTGCACATCCTTGCCACCGTTCGGATACTCGGTCACGGTCTCCCAGTGCCACTGCTCCTCCACGCCCTCTACGGCGGGGTGGATGATCTCTTCGGTGTCAGCTGTCAGGTAGCCCAGAGTCAGGTCCGGGTTTTCCATGACCGCGCCGGTCTCGTCAATGATCTTCATGGTTCAAAACCTCCTTTCTCAGGCCACGCGGTGCCAGATGTGCACATAGTAGGCGGCGGGCTGCACGGTGCTGCTGCGTCCGTAGATGGCATTGGACTTGGATGCGTCAAAAGATACGGTGCAATTACTGCCGTATGAACCGCCTTCGTAACCAGCCAAACCGCCATTGTTTGTGTTCATAGAAAGAGCGCCACTGTTAGATAAATTTGGGTATGCTGTGCTCGCCACACCAGAGAATGAGCCCTTGAGGTTCGGCAGACCGGCCTTAACAGTGCTGCCTGCCGCGTGGGTGCTGGACGCGCCCATCAGCACCCGCTCGGACGCGATCTCCTCCCAGCTGCCGCCGAACAGCGCGGCGGGGCTGGTGGGGTCTTCCGAAACCCAAAATTTGATTTTCGCATGGTCTTCTGCCAGAGCGTCCGTAATCAAGGTCTTTACAGCGTCTGCGCTTATCACACCTTTCAGAGCGTCACCAACAGCCTTTCCGTCAGCCGGAGCGCCCTCGACGCTCAGCGTCTTATCGGTGCTCACGATGGCCGCAGCCCTGTCCGCGTCAGCTTTGGCAGAAGCGGCAGAGCTTCCCGCGCTCTTTGCGTCTGTGGACGCTGACTGTGCGCTTTGGACCGCGCTGGTGGCGGCAGTCTGGGCCGTGCTTTCGCTCTCTGCAGCTGCTGCGGCCTTTTCCGTCGCTGTGCTGGCTGCTCCGGTGGCGGTCTGAGCGGCCTGCAAAGCGGCCTGCTGCTGGTCTGTCACTTCCTCGGCGTACTGCTTGACGTACTCCATGCCCTGTGCGATGTCCTCGCGGACTTCCACGCCGCGCTCTGCGGTGCGAATCCCCGCAATTGCTTCGTCAAAGGTCTTGTCCATAAATCTCTCCTTTCTCAGCCTTTGAGCGCCCGGCTCAGGTCGTAAGCATCAGACGCCTTGCGGGCAGTCAGAGACTGCAGATCGCTGAGGCTGGAAAACTCGGTGCCAAAGGTAAACTCCTTTTTATCCGGTGCATCCAGAGGCTCCACCAGCTTGGAGCACAGCAGCCACGTATCCACGCCGTGGGCCGCCGAAAAGATATGCGTCTGCTTGCCGATGGCAAGGCGGTCGATATCGATGCCAGCGTCTTTCAGATCCACAGCCTTCACGGCCATGCCGTTCAGGTACCGCAGATTTTTTGCCAGTTCTTTCTCTGCGGCATCCAGCAGCGACTGGGGGCTGTTGTAATTTCCTTCGACCTGGATCACCTTTGTGATGATGCCATAAATCTTTTGCGCCTTGACGTCATTGGCCGTTTGGGAGATGATGCTCTGGATATCTACAAAGGGCCACGTTTTTTCGGTTGCTGTGCCAAAGGCAATGACGCGTGTGCAGATGTCCTCAGCTTTGGTGTAGCTGGTCAGATCCAGCATGTTGACCCCAAAGGCGATGGTCTGGGGGTTCTTGTCCGTGATCTTCTGCATGTAGTCCAGATAACGGTGCGGGTGGCCGTCTGCATCGGTGCCGTGGCGGATCACAAAATAACCGCCGTACTTGTCCGTGAGTTCACTTTGCAGGATGTCCAGCGTTTTGCCGTAATTTTTGCCATCTCCGAAGCTGTAAGTGGGTTCTTTGGTGTCAAAAGCAAAGCGGCTGTCAGCCTTGCCGTTGATCGCAAGACTGTACGATCCGCCTTTTTCGGTGATCTTGTAGGTGCTGGATTCAGTGCCTTTTGTGATGTCGTAGATGGAGTATGTGCCAAAGTCCTTGCTGCAGGTCGGGCAGGAGACGTATGCTTTTGCAACGCTGACGCTTGCCTTCCACGTTTTGCCGTCCGCGTAGGCCACAGGCAGCCGCATACGGAAATTGTTGTCACCGATGCGGGAGATCACCCGGTTGTTGAGGATCCTTTCCTCGTTGAGTGGCCACGACAAGCAAGATGGGCTGTACTGATACTCCTTTTCCTCATAAAAAATCGAGACTGTAGAATCGACCGGGTCTTTGATCGACCAGTGGTTTATGCGGTCGCCATCGTCAGAGTCATAGTGATAGCCGGACTGCTCCACCTTGAGGCCGTCGATGTAGGGCACCACCATAGGGGTGTCCATCTGCACCTTGCCGGGAGTGAACGCCTTGAAAGAGTCCACCTGCTGGTTGTGGTTGGCACAAATCCATTCCAGAAACTGGGAAAAGCTCACGTTTCTGGCGCTGTAAGGCGCGGCACCGCTGTCGTTGAGGTAGGCCATTTCGCCCTCGCAGTAGACTTTCTGGCGCACCCGAAAATCCTGCTCGTGGCTCATGACGCGGCCCTGCCAGATCTGCTTGCCGTCCTGCTGCACCTCTACCACCGTCATGAGCTTTTGCAGCGCGGAGTGTGCGACGTTGCCCAGCGGCAGGGTGAATTCCAAAGAGCCAGCCTTGCCCACCTCGCGGGTCAGCGTGGGGCTGATGAGCTTTTTGGTGTCGGTGATGTCCCCGGGGTCGTGGATGCAGGCTTTGGCCACCCACGTGTCAACGCCGGACTGTATGCCGGCATAGATCTTGTAACTCATAGGCTCGCTCCCAGATACTTGATACTGATGCTGCAGTCCGCAGACGCAGAGAAAACGAGGGTACCCACCACGCCATCTGGCATGGTAAGGCCCTCGATATACTGCCAGTCGGTGGACTTGGCCAGAATACCCGCCTCAAAGCCATTGAGAGACACCGCGATGTCTGCGGCGGTCTCGCTGCGCTGGAAGTAGATTCCGGCCGCACGCGGTGCACCGGTGATGGACACCTCTTTGTCCTCGCCCGCCTTGAGCGGGATGTCCGTGTAGTTGCGCACGATGTCCGTTTCAAAGTTGAAGTCATCCCACAGCCAATCGTTAGAGCCATCGTAGACGCTGCGCTTGAAGGGGTTGCAGGTGCCGGTGATGGTAAAGGTGCTGGAAAGACGGTCGCGGGACGGTGAGACCTTCCACAGCCCTTCCCGGTACCACGTGGGATCCTCGTCGAACTTGCACCGCAGCCACTTGCCGTGGATGGCGTTGGCGATGGTGCTTTCGATGCTGGGCCACTTGCTTTTCGGGGCATTGCAGAGCAGCTCCATGGTGATGGTGCGCTTTTTATAGTGCACCTTGCCATCGTCCCATGTGGTGAGGTTGAGCAGGGTGTCCGATCCGGTGACCTGTACAAGGTACTCGTCCACATCGGCAGCGCCGATCTTGGGACTGCCCACCTTGAGATACAGCCCCCAGTCGTTCAGGGTGTGGTAGTCCCCGATTTTTGCGCCCAGAAGCTTTGCCATTACACACCCCTCGCTTTCCGTGTCACCGTCACGCCGATGCGTGCATCGACGTTGGTCGCCATGCGGGGCGACAGCACGCCCACCAGCTCGCCGGAGTCCATGACCATCTGACCCTTGCCGATGTCGGGCAGATGCTCGTCCAACATCCCTTCAATGCGTTCCAGAATGCTGGTCTGCCGGTCAACAATGGACTGCTGGCCGGTAACGCGATACTGCAGGGCCGCGCGGGTGGAGAAGGTGCCCAGACTGTCATACACGCCGGTCTTGTCAAAGGGACTCTGGTAGTGGCTGACGGGCTGCTGGTCGTTCTTCTTGTTCATCCACATGGCAAGGCCGATGCCGCCAGCGACTGCACCCACGCCCAGGATCAGGGCAAGGACGGGGTTTGCTGCCACAAAGGACACGATGTTGCCCAGTGCAGAGGTGATGCCGCCTGCCATGCCGGAAAAGTCCTGCACAATGCTGCCCAGAGCGCCGCCCACGCCGCCGGAGCCTGCAAGGCCGTTGACGATCTCACCAAAAGCCTTGACCGAATTGGTCACACCGTCGATATCGGATTTTACCCCGCCGTCGGAGAAAAGCTTCTGGAAGATGTCAAACGCCTTGCCGATGCCACCGCTGAAGTAGCCCTCATTGACTGCAGTCGCCGAGTCCGCAAGCCACTTAGAGATCACGTCACGCTGTCCCTGCGACACTTCGCCCCAGATCAGATTGACAAAATCCAGCCCAAGACTTGCCCAGTCGCCGTTTTTGGCGTCTTTGAAAGTGTTCTTTACCAGCCCGAAAATGCCCTTATCCAGCTGGCCGGAAGCCTCGCTCAGCTGCTGGTCAATGCGGTTCTGGGTACCCTTTACGCTCTTGTCGATAAGAGTAGAGGTCTCCGTCACCTTGTCTTGAATGCCGTCGATGTAGGTGATGATTTTCTCATAGGTCTCCGCACCGTTCTCGCCGATGCGCTGGCCGGTCTCTGTGACGGTCTTCTTGATATGCTCGCTGCCGTCCGCGTACTTTTCCACCGCCTGCTGCACCTTTGTGGTGATGCCGTCAAAGGTGGTTTCCGAGACGTTGGTAAAGGTGCCCAGCAGCGTTTTTGACATGTCGTCATAGGTCTTTGTGACCTTTGTGACCGTGCCGTTGACTTTGGTCTCGACCTGCTTAAAGGTCGTGGCAACACCGTTCACCATCTCCTTGCCGGTCGTGGTGGTGGTCTCGGTGATGCGGTCTTTGATCTTGCCGGAGCTGTCCTTGACCTTTTCGGTGAGAGTCTGGATGCTGGTGGTCACAGTGCCCAGCGCATTCTGTGCGGTGGTTGTAGCCGTGCTGGAGATGGACGAAATGACCGTTTCGGTGGTGGACTTGGATCCGGAGGAGCCGGAAGAGCCGGTTCTTTTGCCGCCGGAAGAGCCGCTGCCACCGCCTGTGGTGACGATAGAGCTGCCCCCGCTGCCATTGGCTGCCGCCAGCTCTGCCTGACGTTCAGACCAGCTCTTGTTGCTGATTCCTATACCTTTTTTAGCATTCTGCCGTAAACGGTCTTTGTTGCTCTGCCGGTTATTTGCATCCGCGTACTCTTCGTAAGTATCAAAGTCAGCCGTGGCAGCTTTTCCGAGAAAACGGTTGAGCTTATAGCTCAGCTGATCCAGCCATGTGGTGGCTTTGCTCGCGAAGTCCTTGAAAGCGTTTTTTGCCGTGTTAATAGGTTCCGTCAGGCCGGTAATCGCGCCTGCGAGACCAATCCAGCCGTCCGTTTTGTAAGCTTCCTGTGCTGCGACGAGCATGTCGTTCAAATTGCCGATTACAACGCCGACGCCGCTGGATAAATCGCCGGTCAGCAATCCCGCCAGCTGCTTCACATTGTCCTGCAGGGTGGAAACGCGGCCATTCATGGTCTGGCTTTGGGTGTCCATGCTGCTGTAGTAACGCCCGCCCTCTTCGGATGCGGCCTGCAGGGCCTGCGTCAGCAGATCATAACTGATGGTCATTTTCTGCACTTCGGCGGTGGACTTGCCTGTGTAGTCGGCCAGAATGCCGTATACGTCGATGCCGGCATAGGCAAACTGCTTGATATCGGCCGTTGTAGCCTTGCCGGTGTTGGCGATCTGCTGCAGGTTCTGGGACATGCGGTTCAGCTCGTCGTTGCCGCCGCCGGTCGCAGAGACCGCGTCACCCAGTGCCATGACGGTATCGCGGGCATAGGAAGCGTTCTCGCCTGCGGAGATTAAGTACTGGTTCGCCTTTGTCAGGGACTCGACATCAAACGGGGTTTTTGCCGCGTCTTCCTGGATCTGGCTCATGACCTGCTGGGCGGCTTCCGCGCTGCCCAACATATTGGTAAAGCCGGTAGTGTATTTCTCGATCTGGGCGTTGTACTCGATGCCGGAAGAGATGAACCCCTCTGCGGCGCTGAGTGCAGCGGAGCCGAGTTTCGAGAAAACATTTGCCATGACCGTGCCCTGCGCAATGGCACCGGCCAGAGACTTGCTGGATCCCGATGCGGCACCCCCAAAGCTGTTCATGTACCCTTCCGCAGTCCTTAGCCCCTGTGCCGTGGTATTGAGTTGGGCCTGAGCTTCTTTCAGCTTCTGGGCAAATTCCTTAGTTTTTTCGGAGGTTTCCCCGGTCTCTTTCCGTGATTTCTGATAGGCTGCCGTAAGGTGAATGACCTCACTGTACAGCCGGTTATAATCCTTCATCATGGTGGAGACGGCGGACTTAGTCTGAGACTTCGCCTCTTCCACGCCCTGCCGGTAGGCGCTGTCGTCCAGCCCGAGGGTGGCGCTCAATTCAAAAAGTTTCAGGTTCCATCACCCCCTCCGCACAGCTCTTCAAGAGCCTTGCTGTTTTCTTCCGTGATCTCCGCCGCAGACCGCTTGTCGATCTGCTTTACATAAAGCGGAAATGTATACGAAGCAACGTAAGAATAAAGAGCGTCAGCTCCCGCAAGACCGCCAACGGCATCTGCTATGCAATCGCGGTAGAATTGAACTTCATCGTGGCTTCTGATTTCTTTTTTGATGTGGTCGAGGATATAGGACTTGCCGAAAAGTTCCAGCAAATCCAGACGAATGGTCGAGACCATCCGTTTATATCCTTCCACGCCGATCACATCAAGGATCTCAAAAAAGCCATGAAATCGTCATCAGACAGTGCGCGGGACATTGCTGCGGCCAGCTTTCTGGTGGGCGGAAGCTCTTCGCCCTCATCCAGCGCCACAAAGAGCGGCAAGACCTTTTCGGTCATGTCTGCGTGTTCTTCGTAGATCATGCGCATCATTTCTTCCGCATTTTTCGCGCCCTGTTCTGCAATCTTTTTGGCCTTCTCCTCCGGGGTTTCGTTGCCAGTCAGCGGCGCGGGCTGAGTTGCCGCCGCCACCGCGCCCGTGTCAACGATGCACTGCTTGTATGCCTTTGCCAGCTTATAAGTTTTTGCAAGGTACTCCTTGCCTTCCAGATCAATGATTTCCTTCATGTCTTTCCTCCTTACATCAGGACGCGGCCTTTGTGATAGAGTAGAACTCCATCGGGGCCTGTTCGGGGTTCTCAAGGTCTGCAAAAGCGGTCAGCGTGATCTGCATCGAGCCGCCGCCGCGATGCTCAGACTTCAGGCTCAGGCCGCCGGTGGACATGGCATTATAAAGCTTGACCGCGATAAAGCCGCCGCCGATCATGGGGCCGACCCACCAAATGGGCTTGAAATCCGTCAAAGCGGTTTTCAGGCGTGCAACCACGTGGGTGGGGTCTTCCGGGTCGATGTCCGCAGTACCAATGGCGAGCTGGATGCTCTTAGGGTCTGCGTTGGGGGTCGTGTAAGAGATGGTTGCGGTGGTTCCGGTGACTTCCACGCCCTGCTTTGTATTGGTGGGGGCGTTGTCGATTTCGGAAAGGGTATCCTCGGTGGAGTTCTGATAGGTGATAGTTACGCCGCCCTGTGTGGCGTGAATGACGTTCGTTTCATCGATTTTCGGGGCCTCAAGCGAGAAATCGGACAAAATGTTGCCCGAGCCCTTGGGGATGCTCTTGAAAGCTTCCGCTGTCAAAACGTTGACGTTAAACTTCTTTGCTAAAGTTTCAGCCATATTGCTCCTTTACTCACGGTATAAGCCGTGTAAGTTCAAAAATAAGGTATTCGCACAGATACCCTTCAGGCGTGTTGTTGAGTGGCTGCGCCCAATCTTTATCGTCTTTGTCCAAAAGAATAGCGCCGCCCTCGCACTCGATTTTTAAGCCGCCTCTTGGGAAAGCTGCGCTGATCGTATCCTCAGTTTGCAGAATGGGGGCTCTGCCGCCTTTGCTGGGGTACCACAGCCGGGCGTGGAAGGATGACGTTTCGTTCCACCCGCCGGGGATGGTGGGCTTGTAGGTCAGATAGGGCAGTGAAGCGGCAGGAGGAATGTTATCTTCCAGATATCCCGGGATGCCAAAGCCGTTAAAAAACGTGTTCAGCGCCCGGTTGATGCTCTCAGACGGTCCCATTACGGCAGCACCGCTTTTTTACACTTGACGGCCCGTAGCCCCATGCCGGATTCCGGCGGGGCTTTGCCCTCGTCCGCTGTGCTGGTGATCTGGAAGGTCTGCCCGCCGTCCACCCGCTTGATGTAGTCCGGAAAAGCCAGCGGAACGCCGGTGTTGACCAGCAGGGTATAGGTGGAGGCGGTGTCAGCCTGCTCCGCCACCTGAGCTTCCACGGTGGTGTCGTGGCGCTCCACGGCCTCAAACTCGGGGCCGTCCTGCCAGCCGGACACAAAGCCGCCCACGCCGTCCGGCTCATAGCTGCGGGTCTGAAAGCGGTATTTTTTGGTAAAGCCCTGCATCACGGTGGATGCAGCGAACGGATTGACCATGTCACATCTTCCTCCACTGATTGATCTCGGATTTATAGCGGGTCTTGCCGTCTGCGGGCAGGCCGTCCGTGCCTGTAGCCATCGTGCCGGACCACCCGGCAAAGGACTGGGACACATACACGCCGCCGGCCGGGAGTGCCTTGTCGTATGCGTCGATTTTTTCAGCCAGCGCCACAAAATCAGGCGGCACGCGCATGGGCTGCACCGTCCCGGTGAAGGTCTCGGCGGTCAGATCGCCGTCCCCGGCCTTGTGCACGCCGTCATTGAAGATGGACCCGCACACGAGGAAATACTGTCCCGGCACTACCCCGGCGGGCACGGTATCCGGCTCAAAAGCAAACTCCCCGGCAATGGGGTCATCTGCCCGGTCAAAAAAATTGTGCGTGTAAACGCACAGCTCGGGGACGGTCATGCAAAGTCACCCCCGAATTTTTAACCCAGAGAAAGCATCTGGCCGATGCGGATGTTCTCCAGCTTCATGCGGCGTTCCCAGTTGGCCTTTGCACTCAGCTCGGTGTCGTTGGGAGACGCTTCGGCAACGTTGTCCACCTTGAAGCTCATGCCGTTGGGGTGAATAACGCGGCCCTCTTTGGTGTACAGCTTCTGGACGCCAGCCTTGTCCTCGGGGTCGTAATCGGTGTAATAGGGGTTTTCGTAGTTGGTTTTACGGCAACCAACGAAAGAACCCTCGCCGATGATGTATGTCTTGTAAGCATCGACCTGACCGCTGTTCCCCGTTACCTTGGTCGTGGTGTAAGCATCGTTTCGGATCACGACCATGCCGCCAATACGGGCCAGCGTTGCAGGCTGAGAGAGTGCGCCGGGTGTGGTGTACTTTTCAAATTCCACCAGATTTGCAGCCAGGTACTTTGCAAAAACGATGGAGTTCATCACCATCAAGCCGTTGGACATCTGCTTGTCTCCAAAAGCAGCCTGCTGGGCGTAGATCAGAGACTCCGGGGCAACCTTGCCATCGCCGATGGCAGTAATGTCATAGATGTGCTTCTTCAGGTCCGTAGTAGACAGAACAGCGTCCGTAATGGTCATAAGCACATTCTGCCAGGTCTGCTGATAGTAGTGTGTGACCTGATTTGCGATGTGCTGCATCGGGGCTGCGCCAGTCAGCTCTTTGGTGAAGTCCTGAGATTTCCATGCTTTCATGCGCTGGATGAGCATGGTGGTCTGCTTGCTGCCAGTGACCTCAGTGGGGGTGTTGTCGGTCTTGCCGTCGTTGTTCAGGGGCTTATCCGCCGTGGCGTCCAGCTCGGTGTAGAACGGGATGGTGGCGACGTTGCCCTTTTCACCGATCAGGCCCATGATAGAGGGGTCGTCCTTGATAATGCCGGAAGCCTCGATGCTGGTGTCGATGGTGTTCTGCTCGGCCATGTAGTCGCCGAACACCTCAACGTCAAAGTCGAAGCCGCCAAAAGTGCCAGTCTGTGCCATATAATAGCCTCACTTTCTTACTTTGCCCGGAGCTGCTGGTACAGCTCGGGGTTGCTGTTCTTGAGCTTGATGCGGTCATCAAGGCTCATCTTTTTGAAATCCTCGGGAGAAGTCCCGGCGTAACTGGTGGGCGGGGTGTCCACCTTTGCGCCGGTGGTCGTGGTTGTAGCCACAAAGTCGCCCCACACGTCTTTCTGGCTGTCCATGAACTTCTTTGCGTCCTTGACCTTGCCGTTATCGTCCAGCTCCAAAGCATCGATGTCCGCGCCGGTCATTTTTACAACGCGGTCAAAGTGCTTTTCCAGCACGCCATT
>OIDU01000338.1_pt1 | contig 23353 bp, 16 predicted proteins | sample 1581481 | NCBI WGS metagenome assembly OIDU01 (sample SAMEA3882519, study PRJEB24775) | human gut metagenome | biome: human-associated habitat; feature: intestine environment; material: feces | place: Netherlands | collected 2009/2010
ACTGTTACTAATAGGTCGAGGGCTTAATCTGGTTAATAACGAAGAAAAACAAGTACAATGAAATACGGATTTTGCAGACGTGTCTGCATAAATCTGGATTTAATTGGACGCAGATTTGCGAAGCAAATCCATCGAGATGAAGCGAAGCGGAATCGAGATGAGTTTTTCGGTGTAGATTGAAAAAAATCGGATTTGTATGAAGTTTTGAAGGTACAAACTTATTAAATATGAATTATTTAAGACATCCAATGAGATGTCTTTTTTTTGTAAAAATAATGAAATAATAATGAAATAATAATTAAAAACTGCTATAATGTTTTCAGTTACTTATCGAAAACATTAATTTATTAAGGAGGTTGTTATGGAACAAAAGAAACAGGAGCCAATTCGTGATGCGAGACAGCTTGGAACGGCCAAGATGCTTATCCTTGGTTTGCAGCATATGTTTGCTATGTTCGGCGCAACAATTCTTGTGCCTATTCTTGTATCAGGATATTTTCAGAAGGCATGTGGGGAGCCGCTTACCAGAGGTCTTTCTGTATCGGTTACCCTATTTTGCGCAGGCTTTGGCACGCTTATATTTCATCTGTGTACAAAGTTTAAGGTACCGGCTTTTTTGGGTTCGTCATTTGCTTTTTTAGGAGGCTTTTATACTGTTGCAAACCTTGACAGTGGTATGTATGCAGATATGGCTGTCAATGATAAGGCCGCGTATGCGTGTGGTGGCATATTTGTTGCAGGTATGCTTTATTTCGTACTTGCACTTATCATTAAGCTGGTTGGAATTAAGCGTGTAATGCGTTTTCTTCCACCTGTAGTGACAGGACCTATTATCATATGCATTGGTCTTTCACTTGCCGGCTCAGCTATCAATAATGCTTCAACAAACTGGGTTCTTGCAATTATTGCACTTGGAGTTATAATTATTTTCAATATATGGGGAAAGGGCTTATTTAAGATCATTCCTATTCTAATGGGAGTAATCATTTCCTATGTAGTTGCTCTTATTATGAATGCTGCTGGAATTACTAATCCTGATGGTTCAGCAATTCTTGATTTTACATCAATTGCATCATCTGCGTTGGTCGGAATACCTAAATTTCAGTTCATGAAGTTTGATATTACGTCCATTCTTGTTATGGCGCCTATCGCTATTGCGACTATGATGGAGCACATTGGTGACATGTCTGCTATTTCTGCTACAGTAGAGCAGAACTTTATTGCTGATCCGGGTCTTCATAGGACACTTATAGGTGATGGAATTGCAACTGCATTCGCAGGAGCCATTGGAGGACCGGCTAATACAACATATGGTGAGAATACAGGAGTGCTTGAGCTGTCTAAGGTATATGATCCGAGAGTTATCCGTATTGCAGCTGTTTTTGCTATTGCACTTTCATTTATTCCAAAGTTTTCGGCAGTAATATCTACTATGCCATCAGCGATTATTGGTGGAGTTTCATTTATGCTTTATGGAATGATTTCAGCAATAGGAGTTAGAAATGTTGTTGAAAACAAGGTAGATCTGACTAAATCAAGAAATCTGATTATTGCAGGTGTTATTTTTGTATGTGGTCTTGGCTTTGGAAATGGACTGACATTTACTGTAGCAGGAACATCAATTACACTGACAGCTTTGGCAATTGCAGCTATCGCAGGGATTTTCTTAAATGCTATTCTGCCGGGAAATGATTACGAGTTTGGAAAGAATCCTGATGGAGATGCAAGCAGGGGGGTGTATATGATGAACACTGACAATGATGAGGAAGAGGAATCATAGAAGTTAATTTGTATTTAGACTGATTTGTTAGTTGTAACAGTAAATAATTTAACAAACATTAAAAAGATATTAATAATATTTTACTTGATAAAGTTATATATATTCTCTACAATAAACTGGTATGGTGTATTTACATAATTCACTTTACCAGTTTTTTTTAAGGGGATTAGATTTAATGGACAGAAAAAAGATATTTTGGGCGATAGCTTCTGTTTTTATAGCTATCTTGAGCATATGGACTGTTGTCTCACAGAGCAAGCATTTTTCGTTTGAAATTCTTATGAGTTTTATCAGAAATGCAAATAAAGGCTGGCTTTTTATGAGTTTTGTTTGTACGTTTGGGTTTATTTGGTTTGAAGGCTTTGCTCTGGTACGCATGGCAAGACACTTTGGGTATAAAACCAGTGCGATTGATGGTACTGTGTATGGTGGAGCCGATGTGTATTTTTCAGCTATTACACCATCGGCATCGGGAGGACAGCCAGCCAGTGCGTATTTCATGATAAGGGATGGCATACCGGGCTATGCTGCTACAGTGGCCCTGCTGATTAATCTTGTTATGTATACACTTTCACTTTTAACAATTGGCGTACTATGTATGATTTTTAAGTATTCGTTGCTGAAAAATTTCTCAGGTATTTCGCGGATATTTATATGTTTGGGGATTGTAGTGCTGATTTTTCTGGCTCTTGTATTTTATATGCTGCTAAGGAAGGGAAACATACTATACTCAATTTGTGATAGTCTTATCCGGCTTTTTGAGAGAATACACATAATACGGCATGGTGACAGGCTTCGAATAAAGCTTAAAAATACTATGAAAGAATATCAGGAGTGTTCAAACAGTATCACAGGGCAGACCGGGCTTCTCATCGAGATTTTCTTTTGGAATATAATGCAGAGAGTTTCACAGCTTTTGGTATCGTTTATGATTTTTATGGCAGTCGGCGAAGGAGTAAATAAGGCAGTTGATGTGAGTGTGATACAGTGTTTTGTGGCGATGGGCTCCAATTGTGTGCCTATACCCGGTGCTATGGGCGTGGCTGATTATATTATGATTGATGGGTTTAAACAGCTTGTTGGTAGAAATGCAGCGAATATGGAGCTTTTGTGCAGGGGCATGACATTTTATGGAAGTGTCATAACAAGTGCTGTCATTATTCTTATCGGATATATAATTAGAAAAAAAGTAGCAAAATAGTCTAGTACTTTCGCCCTAATAATATATTGTTATAATAGCTGTAATCGTTGCTGGTCACACCGTTAGGCGTGAACAGTCATAATCGCATTGAAATTTATATTGAAATTACAAATTTTAGTTGCATGAAGTCAATAATTGTGATAAAATATTGACTGTTCGTAAGACGCCGGCATGTCGGAATGGCAGACGATGCAGACTCAAAATCTGTTGGGCGCAAGCCCGTGTGGGTTCAAGTCCCACTGCCGGCACTATTTGCAAAACCCCGTAAATCCAAGATTTTCTGTAAAATCAAGGGTTTGCGGGGTTTTTCTTTACTTACAATCTTTCAAAAGATTAAAGAAATTAGGGTACTTTTAAGAAAAATCTGCCCAAAAAGGTACCCCAAAAATCTGCCATATAGGCTGTAATACCAGATAGCAAACAGGAGCATTATGATGATAAAAAAGATTTATAAAAAATATGAAATTATATTCAATGTTGTATTATTCTCGATTTTTCCGATTGCGGCTTTTTATCTTATGGAGTTCTACGAACATAATCCTTTTGAAGAAGTCAGATTTATGGCGGCATTTTTTAATATTATTTTGTTTGAGCTGATTGCCTGGATTCTTTATTTTGTTACGGGCAGGGCGAAATGGGCACTTCGTGCAGTTTTTATCGTGGCCATGGTTTTTGGACTGATTAATCATTATGTTATGCTTTTCCGCTCGACTCCTTTTGTTCCGTGGGATATTTTTTCAATTGGTACGGCGACAAGTGTTGCATCCAATTATGATTTCGCACCGACTGCAGGAGTAGTTGTTGTTACAGTTATATTTATAGCTCTTATTATGCTGATGCATTTTGTTGATTTCAGAATTAAGTGGAAATTCAGGTTCAGACTAATTCCGACTGTGCTTGGAATACTTGCGCTGTGTCTGTTTGTGAATGCCCTGCAGGATGAGGATTTCCAGACGGATAATTATCTGTATCCGTTTCTCTTTACACCGGCATATATGACAAAGGTGAATGGAATGGCAGTGACCTTTGCGATGGATCTTAAGTTTGTGGCGGTTGATAAGCCTGATGGGTATAGCAGACAGAAGGCTAAGGAGCTGCTTGACAGCTATGCCGGTACAGATGATAATTCAGATGCAGCTAATAATACTGCAATTACAGATAAAAGTGATTATCCGAATATTATAGTTGTGATGGATGAGGCATTTTCAGACCTGTCAGTGCTCGGTGATTTTGATACAAATACAGACTATATGCCGTTTGTACACAGCCTTGAAAAGGGCAATGAGAACACTATAACAGGATATCTGAATACGTCTGTATGCGGTGGAAATACCGCCGATACCGAGTTTGAGTTTCTGACAGGCAATACGATGGCTTTTCTTCCGGTAGGGAGTATTCCTTATCAGCAGTATATAAAGAGCAAGACACCTTCCCTTGCAAGCTATTTAAAAAGCATAGGCTATGCAACGTATGCACAGCATCCGTACTATGGCAGTGGATGGAACCGGGATACGGTCTATCCTCTTTTGGGATTTGACAATCTTTCGTTTATGCAGGATTATTTTAATCAGAAGTTTGTGCGCAAATATATAAGTGATGAGACATCCTTTGACAGGATTATTGAGACCTATGAGAACAAACCGGATGGTCAGCCGGCATTTATATTCAATGTCACTATGCAAAACCATGGTGGATACACGGATACCTACTACGGCTTTGACAATACGGTGACAGCGGATAAGCTCAATAATTCTGCACTTGACCAGTATCTTTCTTTGATTAAGATGACAGACGAGGATTTAAAGAAACTCATTGAATATTTCTCAAATGTGGATGAGAAAACTATAGTGGTATTTTTCGGTGATCATCAGCCAAATGATACTGTGGCGAGCTCTGTTCTTGCAGCAAACGGCATGGACTATAATAATTTATCAAATGAAGAGCTTAAGCTGCGCTATCAGGTGCCGTATGTTATCTGGGCAAATTATGATATTGATGAGGCTGCAGGAAAAGACATGAGCGTTAATTATCTGGCTGCAAACGTACTTAAAGCGGCAGGTGTGCCGACAAATGACTATCAGGGTTTTCTGCTAAGGCTGCAGGAGGAGTATCCAATTATATCAGCGGTACGCACAGATAAAACTGCAGATAAGACATTAGATAAAGCATCAAATAAATCAGACAAGGCAACCGGCAGCAAAAATAAGCAGGCAGATTCGGATATGCTAAACGATTATAAGCTTTTGCAATATTACAGACTGTTTGACTGGGAGGATAAGTGATGAATTTTGTTAAAAAGCATCCACTTTTGACAGCGTTTTTAATTCCGTTTTTCATATGTATAATCATCTGTATAGGAAATGGTGTATATCCATTTGGCGATTACTGCCTTTTGCATATGGATTTGTATCACCAGTATCTGCCTTTCTTTAATGAGCTGTGGGAGAAGCTAAGAAATGGTGCGAGCCTCATGTATACATGGAATATCGGGCTTGGCAGTGATTTTGTATCGGTATTTGCCTATTATCTGGCGAGTCCGTTAAACTGGCTTGTGGTGCTTTTTCCAAAGAGCCATATTATTGAGTTTATTGAGCTGCTTATCATTTTTAAGATTTCGCTTAGCGGAGCAACATTTTTCTATTTTTTGAAGGAGCACTTTGTAATTCTTGGAAAGGATAACAGATATCACGATAATACATTTGTGCCGGCATTTGTTTTCTCTACGGCATATGCGCTTTCCGGCTTTGTAGCTGCGTATAGCTGGGATGTTATGTGGATGGATGTTGTGGCGGTTGCACCGCTTGCGATAGTGGGACTTGAGAAGCTTGTGCGGGACAAAAAGCCGGTGCTTTACTATGTATCACTGGCACTTTGTATATTGTCAAACTATTATCTGAGCATCATGCTTTGCATCTTTTTGGTATTCTGGTTTGCATGGCTTTTCTTTACGCAAAAGGGCGGTAAAATGGCTGCAATTGTGAGATTTGCCGTTTACTCGCTTTTGGCTGGAGGCACTGCGATGGTGCTAATCATCCCGGAGCTTATCATTTTAAGCTACAGCGGTTCATCGGGGATTGAGTTCCCAAAGCAGATAGAGTGGTATTTTAATCTCTTATCAGAGGTCGGCAGGATGTGCACGACAGCAAGCGTCTATGAGGGGGCAGAGAACTGGCCGAATCTGTATGCCGGAGCCTTTAGTGTGATGCTTTTGATACTGTTTGTGCTCAACAAAAGGATTAATTGGAAGAAAAAAATAGCTCCTGTATTGTTTGTGTTGTTTTTCATGGCAAGCTTTGCCAATAAACAGCTTGACTTTATATGGCACGGACTGCATTTTCCGGATTCGCTGCCTGGCAGACAGTCGTATCTGTATGCATTTCTTGTATTGACCATAGGCTATGTTACAGTTAGAAAGTGGCGTGGCATAAGATTGTGGCATATTGGCGTGGCAGTGGTATTTGCATCGGCGCTTATGGCAGTAAGCACGATGTTTGCCGGTGAGGATGTGACAGAGTATTATGCAGTTATCATAAGCATATTGTTTGTTGCGCTGTACGGCATTATGACAGTACTTTTAAAGCTTGCAGCAAGGAAAAACAGGGAGCTTTTGATGGTCATAACATGCGGTATTGCGATTGTGGAGCTGGCTGTCAATATGGCTGTGACAGGACTTGGATGTACCGGCAGAAGCAGCTACAATGCCAATGTGGAAGATATGCAAAAGGCACTGGAGATGGCAAAAGAGGATGCAGCTGACAACGATGTACCATTTTACAGGGTTGAGGATACAGGCCGACTTACTAAAAATGATGGCACACGATACGGCTATGCTTCTGGAACACAGTTTTCTTCCCTGATGAATATAAATGTGAGCCATTTTTATCAGGCTCTTTATATGGAGGGAGGCAAGAATTTCTACTGTTATAACGGTGCAACACCTGTCACGTCAGCAATGCTTTCGGTCAGATATATGGTTACAAAATCAATACAGCCACAGAATGAGTTGACTACACTTGTGGGAAAATGCGGAAATCACTATCTGTATCGGAATAACTACGCACTTCCGCTTGGTTTTATGATGGATGAGGGAGTGATTGATGAGTGGAAGCCATCATCGTCATCGAAAATCTATTCGATTAATTCCCTTGGCAGGCTCCTTGGCGCAGCAGATGATACGCTGACCCTGACAGAGTGCACTCAGGACGAAAATCCGGGAACTACGACTCTCACCTTTGACCATGACGGATATTATTATGCGGCATACGATTCGTGCAGCACTGACAGTCTGACCTTCAGCCACGGAGAGTATGAGACCACATACTCGAAGACCACTCACAGGTATCTGTTTGACCTGGGATATGTGAAGGCGGGGGAGACAGTTTCCGTTACAAACACTGCTGCCGATGCTGTACGATTTAATGTATACGAGCTTTCCATTGCTGCAGTTGAGAGTGCTTACAATACACTCAATGAGCAGACACTCTCGGTGGATGATTTTTCAGATACACACATAAGCGGACACATTGATGTGAAGCAGGCAGGACAGCTTGTGCTTTCTATTCCGAGTGAAAAGGGATGGACTATGAAGGTGGATGGGAAGGATGCAGAGTATGAGGATTTTTCAGATACCTTTGTGAGCATTCATCTGGATGAGGGAGAGCATGAGATAGAGCTTTCTTATGAGACACCGGGGCTTAAGGCAGGTGCAGCTATAAGCGCAGGCTGTGTGGGCGCTTTTCTACTGCTTTTATTGTTGCGTCAAATAGTTAAGAGACGCAGCCGTTTAAAGTTTAAAGCGAACAGTGACAGATAATGCTTACAATGACCTGTAACGCATACAGTTCATTTATGCGAAACACAGAATGTTCAAATTGTAATAGTATAATTCAATAATAAAAATAAAACAGGAGATTAACAAAATGAACAAACAAAACAAAAAAATCGCACAGGAAAAAAGAAGAATCGAGAGAGAGAAGGCAGAAAAGAAGGCAAAGGTTGTGAATCTGCTGAAATTCTGGGTGCCGGTAGTGGCAGTCGTTGTGGTAGTCATAGTGCTAATCTGGGCAGTTGCGACATCGGGCGGTTCATCATCAAATGGCACTGATGGAACAGAAGCTGCATCACAGACCACAGAATCACAAACATCCGAGACACAAAGCAGTGATTCACAGACCGAGGCAGCAACACTGAATACAGAGACTGACACGGTTGCAGAAAACGGAGATAAGGTAAATATTGACTACACCGGATATATGGACGGTGAAAAATTCGAGGGTGGAAGCACTGATGGACAGGGCACAGACCTGGTGCTCGGCTCAGGCAGCTATATAGATGGCTTTGAGGACGGAGTGGTAGGTCACAAGGTGGGAGAAACCTTTGATTTAAACCTGAAATTCCCGGATGATTATAAGGTAAATACAGAACTAGCCGGAAAGGATGTTACGTTTGAGGTGACTCTTAACGGTGTATATAAATAAAGAGGATAACACACATATATGGAAAAATCGTTTGAAGAGGTACTGGTACAGTTTTATGTTGATCAGTACAGGGAGAATGCGAAGAGAAGTACAGGTAAGCCTGTAAAGCTGGCACACTATATTCACAGGCTCAATAACAAAGCAAAATCAATTAAATATGCGCGATTTTCAAAAAATGAGACTGTGGCACTTGACAAGCTGCATCAGGAAATAAAAAGGCTTGCATTGATTGCATACTATTCCAACAATAAGAATGCAAGGCAGATTTTAAATAGAGAAATCCTTCCGCAGCTCGTCAGGGTGGATATGGAGCAGTTTGATGAGAATGAGGCAGAGTATCTCACAGAGGATTTTCTAAAGCTTTTGCGCAAGGAGTATATAGGTGCGATATGTACAAGGAGCATGAAGGCGCTTTACAATGAGTACCGCAGCAAGGAGCTTAGAAGAGAGATTGTCACGCTGGTTCCGGCACGGCCGGAGCTTGAGTTTCCAAAAGCACAGAGTATGAAAAGGCACTTCATACTCCATATAGGCCCGACTAACAGCGGTAAGACATATCAGGCGCTTGAGAGGCTTAAGCTGGCGCAAAACGGAGTTTATCTGGGGCCGCTTCGCCTTCTGGCACTTGAGGTATATGAGAAGATGAATGATGCAGGCATACCATGCACCATGCTTACAGGCCAGGAGTGTCTTGAGGTATCAGACAGCAGAATTACAGCATCGACAGTGGAGATGCTTGACTGTGACAAGGAATATGATATCGCAGTGATTGATGAGGCACAGATGGTTGCAGATGATGACAGGGGACATTCATGGACCAGGGCAATTCTTGGTACACTTGCAGGAGAGATTCATATATGCATGAGTCCGGTGGCAAAGGATGTAGTCATTCATCTGATTAATCTGTGCCACGACGAGTATGAGATAAGGGAGTATGAGAGAAAGACAGCTCTAAAGCTGGAGGATAAGCCTTTTTCATTTCCACAGGATGTGAGAGAGGGCGATGCCTTTATCGTCTTTTCAAAGAAGTCGGTACTCAATATAGCAGGGCGTCTGGAGGAAAACGGCATAAAGCCAAGTGTCATATACGGAAGTCTGCCACCGGAAATAAGGCGCAGGCAGATGGCGCTTTTTAATGAGAAAAAGACACAGGTTGTCGTGTCAACAGATGCGATAGGAATGGGCCTCAATCTGCCGGTCAGAAGAATTGTATTTCTGGAGGTGGAAAAGTTTGATGGAGTATCAAGACGTCCGCTTGTCATCTCTGAGATAAAACAGATAGCGGGCCGTGCAGGCAGATTTGGTCTGTATGATACAGGCTATGTGACAGCTTTGGGACAAAAGAATCTGAATTATCTGAAGAATACGCTAAATATACCGGAGCAGGATATTGATATAGTAAGTCTTGGCTTCCCGCAGGTGCTCCTTACAATGGATGCGCCGCTTGATGCGATAATTAAGCTCTGGCATGAGGCAGAGCCATCAGCACCGTTTAGGAAAATCAATGTCGATGAGATATTGTTTTTGTATGGATATGCGTATAAGGAGCGATACTTTATCGCAGATTTTGATGACAAATATCTGCTTTATAAGATGATTACATGTCCTATAGATATAAAGGACAGGGAGCTTGTCAGACAATGGCTGCGCTACTGCATGTCGTATACATCTGATATCTCTCTCGACAAGCCTGATAAGCATTCAAAGTATCAGGGGCTCATGAAATACGAATCCTATTACAAAAAGCTTGATTTGTACTATCAGTTTTCAGTCCGCGTGGGCAAAATTGTGGAGGAGGACTGGCTTGAAAACGAGCGCGACAAAACACAGGCAAAGATTATGCAGCTTCTATCAAAGAGCAAGGATGAGTATATTATCAGATGCCGGTATTGCGGAAGAATACTTCCGATTGGAAATTCGCGCAATATATGCAGAGACTGCTACAGCATGATACGCAGGTAGCAGCCGGCTTATATTTTGCGGTCAAGTCGTTGAATTTAGCTGTCCAATGTGGCATAATAGAAATAAGACCAAAATATGAATGGAGGAAGTTTTTATGGCAAACAATGAGTTACAGATTGCCGGCTCACAAGGTGAACTTAGAATCCGTCCTTACGAGCACCACGCAAAGTATTATGAAACAGATCAGATGGGTATAATCCACCATTCAAACTATGTCAAGTGGATGGAAGAAGCAAGACTTGATTTGATGGATCAGATAGGACTCAACTACAGGCAGATGGAGGATATGGAAATCATAAGTCCGGTGCTGTCGATATCGGTAGAGTATCACAGTATGGTACATTTCGATGATACGGTCGTTATCTACACAAAGCTGCTTAAGTATAACGGAATCAAGATGGAGCTTGAGTATGTCATGAAGGACAAGGAGACAGGCGAGCTTCGCACCACTGCAAAAAGCAGCCATTGCTTTTTGAACAAATCCGGCAAACCAATCTCATTAAAGAGAATGTATCCGGAATTAGATACAAAATTTTTTGAATTTAAAGAGGCATAATAAAATGATACAGGATAGATTAAAAGCATTGAGAAGCGAGATGGCAAAGAGGGGCATTTCGCTGTATGTTGTACCTACTGCTGATTTTCATGAGTCAGAGTATGTAGGAGAGCATTTTAAGGCACGCAAATATATTACCGGTTTCACAGGCTCAGCAGGAACTGCAGTCATCACTATGGATGAGGCCGGACTATGGACAGACGGCAGGTATTTTGTGCAGGCGGCTGCGCAGCTTAAGGATACCACTGTAAAGCTCTTTAAGATTGGCGAGGAGGGCGTACCGACAGTTGATGAGTATATAAAGGATACTCTTTCGGATGGCGGTGTAATAGGCTTTGACGGCAGAGTGGTAAATGCCGCATGGGGCAAAAGACTTTCAGAAATCGCAAAAGAAAAGCACGGCAGCATGTACGTAAATGAGGATCTGATTGACCTTATATGGACTGACAGACCACCTATGTCAAAGGCACCTGTCATGATTTTTGACAATAAATATACCGGTGAGGATATAAGCTCAAAGCTTAAAAGAGTCAGAGAGCAGATGGCACAAAAGGGTGCAACCATTCATCTGATGTCATCACTTTATGATATCGCCTGGCTTTTAAATGTCAGGGGAGGCGACATAAGCTATGTGCCTGTAGTGCTTTCATATCTGGCACTGTCACAGGACAGCTGCATATGGTTTTTGCAGGAAGAGGTTGTGACAGAGACTCTTAAGGCATACCTCGATAAGAATGGTATACAGACAAGACCTTACGATGATTTTTATGAATATGTGAAGCATATTGATGAAAAAGAGACAGTGCTTTTAAATACATCGATTGTAAATTACCGCATCTGCGACAGCCTGCCGGATGGTGTTAAGGTGATTGATGCGGAGGATCCTACAGTTGTCATGAAGGCCGTAAAGAATGAAGTACAGCTTGAAAATCTGCGCAAGGCGCATTTAAAGGATGCAGTTGCGATGTGCAAGTTCATGTACTGGCTTAAGACAAATATAGGTAAGATACCTATGACAGAGATTTCGGCTTCAGATTATCTTGCATCGCTTAGAGCTGAGCAGGAGGGCTTTCTTGATTTGAGCTTTGCCACAATATGCGGATATGCTGATCATGGTGCTATTGTGCATTACTCTGCAACGGAGGAGTCTGACAGGCAGCTTAAGCCTGAGAGTCTTCTTTTGGTTGATTCAGGCGGACATTATCTGGAGGGAACCACAGATATCACGAGGACCTTTGTACTAGGCCCTGTGACTGACGAGATGAAGGATATGTTTACGAGAGTGTGCCGCTCAAATATGAACCTGGCAAATGCAAAGTTTAAGGAGGGCTGCTCGGGCCTTAATTTTGATATTCTGGCAAGAGAGCCTTTATGGGAGATTGGCATGGACTACAATCACGGTACCGGACACGGTGTGGGCTATGTGCTCAATGTTCATGAGGGACCAAACAGCTTTCACTGGAAGCAGTACCCGGGCAGAACTGCAGAGCGTGTGATAGAAGAGGGCATGGTCACTACAGATGAGCCGGGCATCTATTTAGAGGGCAAATTCGGTATTCGTACAGAGAATGAGCTTATCTGCCGAAAGGGTGAGAAAAATGAGTATGGCCAGTTCATGTATTTTGAGAATCTGACCTATGTACCGATAGATCTCGATGCGATTGATCCAAATCAGATGACAGACAGGGAAAAGGGATACCTGAACGCTTACCATGCTAGAGTTTATGAGCTTGTTTCACCATTTTTGAATGATGAGGAGGCTCAGTGGCTTAAGAAATATACAAGAGCTATTTAACGTTACTGCCTGCACTGCAGTGTGACCGGCAGCGATTACAACAATATTATAATTGACAGTAAGGAAAGTATCAAAATGAGTGAAAAGCTTGTACTTATAGACGGACACAGTATTTTAAACAGGGCATATCACGGGCTGCCTGATCTGACCAATTCAGAGGGACTTCACACAAATGCAGTCTATGGATTTTTGAATATCATGTTCAAGATTCTTGACGAGGAAAAGCCTGACTATCTGACGGTGGCATTTGATGTGCATGCACCGACGTTTCGCCACAGGATGTTTGATGCGTACAAGGGCACGAGAAAGCCTATGGACGAGGAACTTAGGCAGCAGGTGCCTATGATAAAGGAAATGCTTACCGCTATGGGCATTAAAATCGTGGAAAAGGAAGGCTATGAGGCCGACGATATACTTGGAACCTTATCTGTCAGGGCAGAAAAGGCCGGTATGGATGTCGCCATCATTTCCGGAGACAGAGACCTTTTGCAGCTTGCGACTGACCATGTCATGGTAAGGATTCCAAAGACAAAGAAAACAGGAACCGAGATAGAAAACTACAATACAGCAGATGTTATCGAAAAGTACGGCGTCACTCCAAAGGAATTTATCGATGTAAAGGCTCTGCAGGGAGATACGTCTGATAATATTCCCGGGGTACCCGGTATCGGCGAAAAGACAGCAGGCGCACTTATAGCAAAATATCACTGTATAGAGGCAGTACATGAGGACGCTGAGAATGTAAAGCCGCCAAGGGCTTCAAAGAATATAGTGGAGTACTGGGAGCAGGCGCATATGAGCAAGGAGCTTGCGACAATCATACTTGATGCGCCGATTGACTATGAATTTTCTGATGCAAAGCTTAGTGGCGGAGTAGAGTCACTCTACACTGAGGAAGCCTTTTTACTGTGCAAAAGATACGAATTCAAAAATATGCTGTCACGGTTTAATGTGGAGGCTCCTAAAAACAATGCCGAGGAGCATTTTGTGGTAGTAAGGGACTTAAAGACTGCAGAGAGTGTGTTTGAGAAGGCAAAGGGCAGGGAGGTCGCTTTTGCGGTAGTACCGGGAGAGTCTTTGGGAAACTGCGAAAGTGATGGACAGCTAAGTCTGTTTTCGGAGCCGGTTTCGAACGATTATCTTGCTGTTTCGATTTGTTTTTCAGAGGAGGACATTTATTTTATCTGTACAGGTGATGAGATTTCAAGCAGCTTCCTGGATGAAAAATTAAATACCCTGGAAGTAAAGTCATGGATATCACCGGATTTAAAGACCAATCTGCACAGATTTAAGAGCAAAGAGATAAAGGCAGATGACAGAGGCATATATTTTGACATGATGGTGGCTGCATACCTTATCAATCCGCTTGTCGGGGAGTATCCCTATGATGCGGTTGCAAAGGACTATCTGGGGCTTATGCTCTCATCTAAAAAGGATTATCTGGGAAAGCTTGATTTCACGCGGATGATGAAGGAGGATGAGAAAAAGGCAGTGGACTGTGCCTGCTACGAGGTGTATACTGCCTGGAAATCAAAGCCGGTTCTTTTGCAGAAGCTAAAGGAAATGGATATGCTCACGCTTTATAAAGATATCGAGCTCCCGCTTGTTTTTGTGCTGTATGATATGGAAAATGAGGGTATAAGGGCTGATGGAATAAAGCTTAAGGAGTATGGAGATAAGCTTGCTGTTTCGATAACTGAGCTTGAAAAGAAAATATATGAGGCAGCAGGTGAAGAGTTTAATATAAATTCGCCAAAGCAGCTTGGAGTCATTCTCTTTGAAAAGCTTGGACTGCCAAATGAAAAGAAGACAAAGACCGGTTATTCGACTGCGGCAGATGTGCTTGAAAAGCTGGCGCCGGAGTATCCGATTGTTGCGGATATATTGGAATACAGACAGCTCACAAAGCTAAAGAGCACATATGCTGACGGACTTTCGGGATATATTGCATCCGATGGCAAAATCCATACTACCTTAAATCAGACAATCACTGCGACAGGCCGTCTTTCAAGCACAGAGCCTAATTTGCAGAATATCCCGATAAGGATTGAGCTGGGCAAGCTTATCAGAAAGGTATTTCTGCCAGATGAGGGAGATCTGTTTGTTGATTCAGACTACTCGCAGATCGAGCTTCGGGTGCTGGCAGCGCTTTCAGGGGATGAAAGGATGATAGAGGCCTTTAAGAATGGTCAGGATATCCACAGAAGTACAGCGTCCCTTGTGTTTGACACACCGTTTGATGAGGTCACAGACCTTCAAAGACGAAATGCAAAGGCGGTAAATTTTGGTATCGTATATGGTATCAGTGCGTTTGGCCTGTCTAACGACCTGGGGATTTCAAGGAAAGAGGCACAGGGCTATATAGACAGCTATTTTGTCAAATATCCAAAGATTAAGGAGTTTTTGGATCAGACGGTTTTGGATGCCAGGAAAAATGGCTATACAAAGACCATGTTTGGACGTATCAGACCGATTCCTGAGCTGAACTCGAGCAATTTCATGCAAAGACAGTTTGGAGAGAGAGTTGCGATGAACTCACCTATTCAGGGTACAGCAGCCGATATCATAAAGATTGCCATGATACGTGTGCATGACAGGCTTCTTGACGAGGGCTTAAAGTCAAGGCTTATCCTTCAGGTGCATGATGAGCTTTTAATTGAGACAAAGGAAGCTGAGAAGGATAAAGTGATTAAGCTTCTGGAGAAAGAGATGCGTGGTGCGGTGGACATGAAGGTATCCATGGAGGTGGGCACCGAGTGTGGCTATGACTGGTATGATGCGCATTGATGACAGAAAAGGAAATAATATGATTTTTATAGGAATAACAGGTGGTGTAGGTGCCGGAAAATCGGCAGTGCTTAGCTATCTTAAGGAACTTGATGGCGTAAAGGTCATGCTTTCCGATGAGATAGCACATGAGCTGATGGAGCCGGGAAGCGACTGCTACAACAGATTAAAGGAATTGTTTGCGGGCGAACCGATATGGCATGAGGACGGGCATTTTGACAGACCGGCACTTGCCGGAGTGATTTTTTCGGATGATAAAAAAAGAGAGCTTTTAAACGAAGTAGTGCATCCTGCAGTAAAGGAATATGTGCTTAATGCAGTTAAAGAGGCAAAAAAAGATGGTCTGTTCATGCTTGTTCTTGAAGCAGCACTCCTTATAGAGGAGGGATATGGTGAAATCTGCGACGAGCTGTGGTATATTTATGCAAGTGAAGAAGTCAGAAGAAAAAGACTTAAGTCATCAAGAGGCTATTCAGATGAGAAGATAGACAGTATCTTTGCAAGCCAGCTTAAAGAAGCTGAGTACAGAAGGCACTGCAAGGAGGTTATTGATAATGATGGAGATATCGAAAACACGATAGCTTCAATAAATAAAGCGCTTAGCAAATACAAGGAGTAGTGGGAATGAACAATGTATTCGGTTTGGATATTGGTACAAGAAATGTTGTAGGAACTGTCGGCTATCAGACTGATGACAAGGAATTTGTGGTTACAGCACAGTATGTCAGGGAGCATGAGACCAGAGCGATGCTTGACGGTCAGATACATGATATAGGCAGGGTGGCAAAAACCATTAAGGAAGTAAAGAACGAGCTTGAAAAACAGACAGGACAGCCACTTGAAGAGGTGTGTATAGCAGCCGCAGGACGAGTATTAAAGACTGTCACGACGCATGTGGAGTATGAGTATGCGCAGGAGTCTGTGGTGACCGGCGAGGATGTCCATACGCTTAACCTGCTTGGCATAGAAAAAGCACAGGAGGCACTCAAGGAGGTTAACGATACAAGCTATAAGTTTTACTGTGTGGGATATTCTACAGTCAAATTCTTTTTGAATGATGATGTGTTTATCAGCCTTGAGGGTCATAAGGCAAACAAAATAGGCGAGGATATCATAGTTACATTTCTGCCGGAGGATGTGGTTGACGGACTTTATGCGGCAGTGGGACAGGCAGGGCTTAGTGTTGCCAATATGACATTGGAGCCTATCGCCGCTATCAATGTGGCAATTCCGGAGAACTATCGTATGCTTAATATCGCACTTGTCGATGTGGGAGCCGGAACGAGTGATATCTCAATCACAAGAGATGGAAGTATCATAGCCTATGGCATGATACCGCATGCAGGAGATGAGATGACAGAAGTTATTGTGCAGCATTTCCTCGTGGATTTCAATATGGCGGAGAGCATCAAGCTTCAGTCTACGACAAGTGATACGGTTACATACAAGGATATCATGAGCATCGAGCACACAATTCCTGCACAGGATGTCTGGGATGTAGCAGCACCTGTTGTTGATAGTATTGCACAAGAGGTATCGGCTAAAATCAGAGAGCTAAACGGTGACAAAACAGTGAGTGCCTGCTTTGTAGTCGGAGGCGGAGGCAAGATACACGGCTTCACGGAAAAGCTTGCGGAAGACCTTGACCTGCCGGAGGAAAGAGTCGCTCTAAGAGGTGAGGAAGTGCTTGGCGATGTGACCTTTGAGCAGGAGGATATTAAGAAGGATCCGCTTCTTGTCACTCCAATTGGTATATGTCTGAATTATTATGAGCAGAGAAATAATTTTATCATGGTCAGATTCAACGGTGAGAGAATAAAGCTCTATGACAATAACAGGCTTACAATAGTCGATGCGGCGCTTCAGGCGGGATTTTCAAACGATGAGCTGTTTCCAAAGCGCGGCACCCCGATAAACTTTACGGTAAACGGTGTGGCAAGGCTTGTAAGAGGCGAGGCCGGAGAGGGCGCAGTGGTGACCATGAACGGAAAGCCTGCAAGCATCAACACACCGCTTGAGCCAAACAGTGAGATAGTCATCGAGCCGTCCACAGCAGGAGAGGCAGCAGAGTATAAGATATCGCAGCTTGATGAGTACAATCATTCCGTCATTACTTTTATCATAAACGGCAGAAAGGTATCATGTCCAAGGTTTGTCCAGGTAAACGGAAGGCTTGAGCCGGAGGATTACAGCATCAGGGAAAACGATGTGATTGAGACAAGAAATTACTATACAGTGCGTCAGATTGCGCAGTTTATGGATCTCGTTATTGACACAGACCAGATGATATTTGTAAACAATGAAGAGGCTGATCTCGACACTCTTGTATATGAAAATTTCTCTGTTGAGTGGAAAACAGATGAATATGGTGTTGCAAGAATCGACAATAACAATTATAATGACACACAAGAGTCTGATTCAGATGATGCTTCGGTCTTAGCTGAGCGGGATGCAAACAGCACAGAGTCAGACAACACAGTGACCAGAACATCAGAGCAGATGATGAATCAGGTGCTCGATGAGCTGCATGATGAGTTTGCTAAAGAAGCTGAAGCATCTGCTGTGCCGGAAAATGAATTGCCGGAAAATGAATTGCCAAAAAATGATATACAGGAAGAAATACACGAAGAAGACTCATCAGAAAATACAGTTACAGTAATTGTAAACGGTGAGCCTGTAGAGCTGTCCGGCAAGGATACATATATATTTGTCGATATATTTACCCATATCTCATTTGATTTACAGGCAGGAAAGGGTAGGGCAATAGCCACTGTAATAAATGGCAGAGATGCCCGGTTTTCCGAGGAGCTTCATGAGGGAGACAAAATAGAATTATACTGGAAAGAGAATTAACATGTTAGAATTATGCAGCATTGCCAGCGGCAGCAGTGGAAACTGTATATGTGTGGGTACGGATGATTGTCATGTGCTCATAGACGCGGGCATCAGCGGTAAGAAAATAGAAAACGGACTGAATGAATTTGATATGACGGCCACAGATATGCAGGGGATTCTCGTGACACATGAGCATATAGACCATATCGCAGGGCTTGGTGTCATGGCAAGACGCTATCATATTCCGATTTATGCAACAAAGGCCACAATCGGGGCCATAAAATGTACCAAATCCGTTGGAAATATAGATGATGAACTGTTTCATCCTATTGAGGCAGGCGGCGATTTTACAATAGGCGATATAGAGTTTGAGCCGCTTCACATATCACACGATGCGGCTGATCCTGTCGCGTACAGATTTAAAAACGAAAATCATGCGATGGCGGTCGTGACAGACCTTGGCACGTATGATGACGCACTGGTTTCAAAGCTTCAGAACCTGGATGGGCTGCTGCTTGAAGCCAATCATGATATAAATATGTTGCAGACAGGGGCATATCCGTATCCGCTCAAGCGCAGAATCATGGGTGACAGCGGACATTTGTCGAATGAGAGAAGCGGGCAGTTGCTATGCGAGCTTCTTCATGATAAATTTGGCTCAGTAATACTGGGACATCTTAGTAAAGAAAACAACTACGAAAAGCTGGCGTATGAAGCCGTCAGGCTTGAGGTCACAATGGGAGACAATCCATATAAGGCAAGTGATTTCCCTATGTATGTGGCTAAGAGAGACAGGGCATCAGACCGCATAGCCGTAGAATAAGAGAACAGGAGAATAAGTTGTTATGGATAACACAAAGAACAAAGTAATCATCACAGTTGTCGGAAAAGACACAGTAGGAATCATCGCAAAGGTATGTACATATCTGTCAGAGGGCAGTGTAAACGTACTTGATATCTCACAGACTATCGTTTCAGGTTATTTCAACATGATGATGATTGTTGATATGGCAAATGCTACAGCTTCATTTGCAGAGATTTCTGACCAGCTTGATGCACTTGGAGAAGAAATTGGTGTAACAATAAAGTGTCAGAAGGAAGAAATCTTTGAGATGATGCATCGAATCTAGTTTAGCATAAAAATGTCATACACAGTTAAAGGAGAACAGCAAAATGATAAATATTGGTGAAGTAATTGAGACCAATGACATGGTGGAGAAGGAAAATCTTGACGTGCGTACAATCACACTCGGTATCAGCCTGCTCGACTGTATAGACTCAGACCTTGCAAAGGTAAATGAGAATATCTATAACAAGATTACAACACTTGCAAAGAATCTTGTATCAACAGGAAAAGAGATAGAGAACAACTACTGTATCCCTATCGTAAACAAACGTATTTCAGTTACACCTATCGCCCTTGTCGGCGGTGCGGCCTGCAAGAGCTCAGAGGATTTTGTTACCATAGCAAAGACACTTGACAGAGCAGCCAAAGAGGTAGGTGTCAACTTCATCGGTGGATACTCAGCACTTGTGTCAAAGGGCATGACAAAGGCGGATGAGCTTTTAATCAAATCCATCCCTCAGGCAATGCTTGAGACAGACCTCGTATGCAGCTCTGTAAATGTTGGCTCTACAAAAACCGGAATCAACATGGATGCAGTAAAGCTGATTGGCGAGATGATAAAGGAGACAGCAGAGGTGACAAAGCACCTTCCTGTATCAGGCTGTGCCAAGTTTGTAGTATTCTGCAACGCTCCTGATGACAATCCGTTTATGGCAGGAGCATTCCATGGTGTGACAGAGGCAGATGCCATCATCAATGTAGGTGTCAGCGGACCGGGAGTTGTAAAGACTGCTCTCGAAAAGGTAAGAGGCGAGAACTTTGAGGTGCTCTGTGAGACAATCAAGAAGACAGCTTTCAAGGTTACACGAGTAGGACAGCTTGTGGCAAAGGAGGCTTCAAAGAAGCTTGGAGTGCCATTTGGAATCATAGACCTCTCACTTGCACCTACACCGGCTATCGGAGACTCTGTAGCCGATATTCTCTGCGAGATAGGCTTAGAGAGAGCCGGAGCTCCGGGAACAACAGCAGCACTTGCACTCTTAAACGATCAGGTGAAAAAGGGCGGTATCATGGCATCCTCATATGTCGGTGGACTTTCAGGTGCCTTTATTCCTGTATCAGAGGATCAGGGAATGATAGATGCCGTAAACGATGGTGCACTCACTCTCGAAAAGCTTGAGGCTATGACCTGTGTGTGCTCAGTGGGACTTGACATGATTGCAATCCCGGGCGATACAAAGGCCACCACAATTTCAGGAATTATCGCAGATGAGATGGCTATCGGTATGATAAATCAAAAGACAACAGCCTGCAGACTGCTTCCAGCAATCGGAAAGGATGTAGGTGATGTGGTAGAAATCGGAGGACTCCTTGGAAGTGCACCGGTTATGCCGGTAAACAGATTCTCTTGTGATGCATTTGTAAACCGTGGAGGAAGAATCCCGGCACCTATTCACAGCTTTAAAAATTAGTAAATAATGGCATTGTTTACAAGCATGTACTTATAAGAATAACTTATAAGTACATGCTTATTTTAAAGTGGTACTTGACAATGATAAAAATACATGCTTAAATAAAGACAGTTATATGACTGACGGAAGTGGATAACCACATGGAGTATAACAGTTGATTGCCGACCGTCTGGGCGCACATTTATATAAGTTTCCTGCAGAGCTTTATATTATTATGTGTGTTCAGACGGTCTTTTTTATTCCGGCAGGCCCGAGTAATTTGGGGATGCAGACCACATTATCAGAAAACATGGAGGATGACATGGAAAGAGTATCATTAGCAAAGGAATTATCAAGCACAACATACCCTGGCAGAGGTATCGTAATCGGCCGCACAAAGGATGGTAAGAAGGCTGTAACAGCATACTTTATCATGGGCAGAAGCGAAAACAGCCGCAACAGAGTATTTGTAGAGGATGGCGAGGGCATCAGAACACAGGCATTTGACCCTTCAAAGCTTGAGGATCCAAGTCTTATCATTTACGCACCTGTAAGAGTGCTCGGCAACAAGACAATTGTCACAAACGGTGACCAGACAGATACTATCTATGAGCTGATGGACAAGCAGCAGACATTTGAGCAGGCCTTAAGGACAAGAGAGTTTGAGCCTGACGCTCCTAACTATACACCTAGAATTTCAGGAATCATGCATATTGACAATGGCGAGTTCAACTATGCTATGTCAATCTTAAAGAGCAACAACGGCAATCCTGATGCATGCAACAGATATACATTTGCATACTCAGCACCGGTTGCAGGAGAGGGACATTTTATTCATACATATATGGGTGATGGCAATCCACTGCCAAGCTTTGAGGGTGAGCCTACATGGGTAGATATCGACGGAGATATCGATGAGTTTACCGATATGGTATGGGAGAACTTAAACGAGGACAATAAGGTATCACTTTTTGTCAGATATATTGATATCGCAACAGGCGAGTATGAGAGCAGAATCGTAAACAAAAACAAATAACGGAAAATATTTTATAAACGGTCAAATATACAAGATAAGCAGATAAAAACAGGAGAACAGAAAAATGCAGGAATACGAATTAAAATACGGATGTAATCCAAATCAGAAACCAGCCAGAATATTTATGAAGGAGGGAGAGCTTCCTATAAAAGTGCTTAACGGCAGAGCCGGATATATCAACTTCCTTGATGCTTTTAACGGATGGCAGCTTGTAAGAGAGCTTAAGAAGGCAACAGGTCTTCCAGCCGCAACATCCTTCAAGCATGTTTCACCTGCAGGTGCAGCAGTAGGACAGCCGCTTTCAGATGTGGAGAAAAAGATTTACTGGGTTGATGATATGGATATCGAGTTTACACCACTTGCAAATGCATACATCAGAGCAAGAGGAGCTGACAGAATGTCATCATTTGGTGATTTTATTTCACTTTCAGATGTATGTGACAAGAGCACTGCACTTGTAATCAAAAGAGAGGTGTCAGACGGTGTTATCGCTCCGGGCTACACAGACGAGGCTCTTGAGATTTTAAAAGCTAAGAAGAAAGGCAATTACTGTGTTATCGAGATTGACCCGTCATATGAGCCGGCACCTATCGAGAGAAAGGATGTATTTGGCATCACATTTGAGCAGGGCAGAAACGAGCTTCATATTGATGATGATTTCTTCTCAAATATCGTGACAGAGAACAAAGAACTGACAGAGCAGGCTAAGATTGATCTGGCAATCTCTATGATTACATTAAAATATACACAGTCCAACTCTGTATGTTTCGTAAAAGACGGACAGGCAATCGGTATCGGTGCAGGACAGCAGTCCAGAATCCATTGTACACGTCTTGCAGGAGGCAAAGCAGATAACTGGTGGCTCAGACAGTCACCGCAGGTTATGAATCTTCCATTCGTGGATGGAATCAGACGTGCAGACAGAGATAATGCGATCGATCTCTACATCGGTGAGGACTATATGGATGTGCTTGCAGATGGCGCATGGGAGAATATTTTTAAAGTAAAACCGGAAGTGTTTACAAGGGAGGAAAAACGCGCATGGTTAGATAAAAACACCGACGTTGCGCTTGGTTCCGATGCATTCTTCCCATTTGGAGATAATGTGGAACGTGCTCATAAGAGCGGAGTGAAATACATCGCCCAGCCAGGTGGTTCTATCCGTGATGATCATGTCATTGCAACCTGTAACAAATACGGCATTGCCATGGCATTCACCGGAATTCGCTTATTCCATCATTAATAAGATCATATAATTGATAGAAAAACTTTAGTGAGAGTTTCGCCACTATGATTGCAAAAGGGGGAACATTCCATGAGCGAAGTATATGAAAAATTAATGAAATGCTATAAAAGTGTCCGGGAGAAAACAGATTTCGTCCCGGAGGCGGCACTTGTTTTAGGTTC
>OIDU01000348.1_pt1 | contig 22978 bp, 26 predicted proteins | sample 1581481 | NCBI WGS metagenome assembly OIDU01 (sample SAMEA3882519, study PRJEB24775) | human gut metagenome | biome: human-associated habitat; feature: intestine environment; material: feces | place: Netherlands | collected 2009/2010
TTCAGATTCTCGATTGCCGCCCACTGTTGCAGTCCGGGACTGTTCTGGAATTTCTTGTCCGAGGTGTCAATGATCTTGCGGGAAGAGTAGTCTTTTTTCGGGATAACTGCCTTTCGTTCCCGTTTCTTTTCGATGCGTTCCCGGATACGTTTCTTTGTGTATTATTTCCCTAAAGACCTTGCACTACCACGGACAAAATGCTCCTTGTCCAGAGGGCGGAAAGAGATGTATTTGGCAGCACTTTCTTCAAAAGATTCCCCTTTAATTTCATATCCTTTGGCTCTCATTAAAAGTAAGAAATCTTCGTATGTGGAAGCTGACTTGATGCAAAAATTGATGTCTCTTCTAAGCTGGGTTTTCCAAGTAGAGCCATTCTGCTCAGACTGCCATTCTTTATATTTTTTACCACGTTCACCAACCGGAATGATGATGGAAAGGTTATGCTCTTTGCATAGTTCATCACTTAGTTTCCGAATGTGGTAATAGGACTGTTTACAGTCGTGATATTTGTTATGCTCGATGTTATCAGCAGCACAAAATATGATGTGATTATGAACATGCCCTTTATCAATGTGTGTGGTGACAACATACGAATATTTTCCTTCTAAAACCTTGTCTGCAAGCTCTTTTCCGATGCGGTGTGCTTCCTCATAACCGACCTCGCCCGGAGCAAAAGCCTGTATTAGATGATAGGCTTTGTTGGGACTGTTTTCCCTGCAATGGTCAAGCGTATATTTAAAGTCAATCGCCGCAGTTTCGGGCGCACACGCATAAGACGAAATATAGATTTGTTCATCGGTTTTGTCCGGGTTGCAGATATATTCTATGGCTTTATCAACGGTTGCTTTGATAGCATGGATTTTTGTGTATGCCATACCTCATTCATCAACTCCTTTACTTCGTTTATATCCTCTTGATAAATGTTTCCGGTGCTGTTTACCCTCTTTGCAATCTGGTTTAAACTGGAGCTGATACGTCCCAACTCCGTATTATAATTTCGCAGGTAACTGTAATCAACATCATACACATATCCATATAAGATCAGCTTGCGCAGGAACGCAGACATACTCTTCATGCCGGATGCTTTGAATTTGGTGTTGAGGATGTACTGCTCATCATCGCTGAGATAAAATTGCACCGGATGGTTTATTAGTTTAGAAAAAGTAAATAAAGACTTGACGTTTAAATCTTACAGTTGTAAGATACGAGATGATATCAATTTCAAATTTTAAAATGGAATGGAGGAAGGCATATGAAAATACAGAGAAAAATATGGAACTATATATTGATACTTGTACTTGGTATGATGGGCATGATTACAATTATCTTCTTTTTAGTTGAGAAATTGCTGCTGGGGGACGGGAGATGTTATATACCGCAGAGAGCAATTATGATTGCTTTGATGTTATGCGTGTTTTGGCAGGTAGCATTGATAACAGTGGCATGTCTGTTAGGAAGGCGGATTAAAAAGATTTTTCATGGTGTAGTCAAAATGGTGATGACGATAGTAACCGTTTCCGGTACTCTTTGTCTTGTTTTGTTTCTCGCATGGAATTGGTTGATATATAGTTTTAAGTTTGATGAAAAAGTAGAGCAATATGATGAACATATCGCTTTATATGTGAATAATACATTTGTAAGAACCAGATTTAGATATCCGCATTATATGTATGAAGAAAACTGGTTAATCATGAGAACGTTAAGTGATGATGAATTGCAGGATGCAGTTTTGAAATATGGTGATCCAGATGATTATTATAATTAACATAGGAAATTTGATAGAATTTATAGATTCAAATTTTTGAAATACAATGGGAAAAATTTTTAAATTGAAATCTTACAACTGTAAGAAAAGGAGATGCTATGACGAAAAAAAAGAAAAAAAGCAGGATATACATTATATGGCTCGTGAATTTATGTTTGATTACAGCTGTGGTTGCCTTTTTTGTATGGTATGAAAGTGTACCTGATGTATCACCGGAGAAGGTTCTTAAAACGTATATGACTCATATTTCAAATCGAGAATATGAACAAATGTATGAAATGATTGATGCAGGAATATCTGGGAATATCAGTCAGGAAGATTTTGTAAAACGTAATTCTGCTATTTATGAGGGAATTGATGTAGATAATATGAAAGTTCATATCACATCTTATGATAAAGAACAAAAAGAGATCTGTTATGAAACATCTATGGATACTGTTGCAGGAAACGTAACTTTTGAAAATAAGGCATCATTTATACTGGAAAAAGGCAAATATAAGCTGATATGGAATGATTCTTTGATATTTCCAGAACTGGATTCCACAGATAAAGTAAAAGTGTCTACAACAAGTGCTAAGAGAGGGCAGATTATAGACCGAAATGGTCACTTGCTTGCAGGCGAGGGAGTGGCTTCTTCTATAGGCGTAGTTCCCGGAGAATTAGAGAATAAGAATGATGCTATCAGCCAGTTGGCAGAATTATTGGAAATGAAAACAGAAGATATAGAAAAAAAATTAGCAGCAAAATGGGTAAAAGATGATTCATTTGTACCATTAAAAACAGTTCCAAAGGTGAATGAATTAAAACTGATGTCGATTGAGCCAGATCAGGAAACATTGGCAGAGAAAGACAGACAGGAGAAATTATTAGAGATTCCAGGTGTGAAAATTTCAGATATCACTGTAAGGGAATACCCACTGGGGGAGGCTGCTGCACATTTAGTGGGATATGTTCAAAACGTTACAGCAGAAGATTTAGAAGAACACGCAGGGGAGGGATATACATCGAACAGTGTGATTGGAAAAAGTGGAATGGAAGGGTTATTTGAAAAAGAATTAAAGGGACAGAATGGGTGTGCTATTTCTATTGTTGATTCAAATGGCAATAAGAAAAAAATCGTAGTAAGCACGATTGTGGAAAATGGAAAAGATATAAAACTAACGATAGATTCGGATTTGCAGAAAGAATTATATGAACAATTTAAAGATGATAAGAGCTGTTCAGTTGCTATCAATCAGTATACGGGAGAAGTATTGGCTTTAGTCAGTACACCTTCATATGATAACAACGATTTTATTAGGGGCATGTCAAGTGAAAAGTGGAATGCGCTGAATGAAGATGAGAACAAACCTATGTATAATCGTTTTCGACAGGTCTGGTGTCCGGGCTCTACGTTTAAGCCTATCATAGCTGCTATTGGATTAACAACAGGGGCAATTGATCCAGATGAGGATTATGGGAATGAAGGATTGAGCTGGCAGAAAGATTCCTCATGGGGATCTTATTATGTAACGACGCTTCATGCTTATGAGCCGGTTATTCTAAAAAATGCTTTAATTTATTCGGATAATATTTATTTTGCAAAGGCGGCATTAAAAATTGGGGAAAACGATATGGAAAGTTCATTAACAAAACTGGGATTCAATGATGTACTTCCATTTGATATTAAGATGGCAAAATCGCAGTTTTCCAATACAGAAAAAATTGAAAAAGAGGTACAGTTGGCTGATAGTGGCTATGGACAAGGTCAGATTCTTGTGAATCCTTTGCATATGGCTTGTATGTATTCTGCATTTTGCAATGAAGGAAATATGATAAAACCATATCTTACATATAAGGAAGATGCAATGCCTGATGTCTGGATTAAAGAAGCATTTACAAAGGATGTGGCGCAAACTGTTTTGGAGGATACGAAAGAAGTCATAAACAATTCTCATGGAACTGGCTATGCAGCACATAGAACGGATATTATATTAGCCGGAAAAACGGGAACTGCAGAAATCAAAGCATCAAAAGATGATACAACGGGGACTGAATTGGGATGGTTTTCTGTTTTTACAACGGACAAGAATATGGAGCGCCCTATTATGATCGTCAGCATGGTAGAAGACGTAAAAGGAAGAGGTGGAAGCGGTTATGTTGTCAAAAAAGATAGTCAGGTTCTTGAAAAGTGGTTTTCTGGTAATTAGTATAGTTTTTTCGATGGGGATTTCGGGATGTAAAGGGAATACAGAAGAACCAGTAGCTTCTGAATCTGTTGAAATTGTCGATGAGAGAAAAATAGATGACAATTTTATAAACATTCCGATAGATATTTATGTGGAAGCTGCAAAAAACAATGAACTAACGGATATGGAAACCGTATGTAAAGTCATAAAAAGATTCGGGGAATGTGGATATGCAGCGGTTGATTGTGAAAATCGAGTTGATATGACACAAATGCAAAGTGTGATGGATTTTTGTGATTCGGTAGAGAACCAGAAAGAAGCAGAAGTGACAATTATCCAAGTGAGTAGTTTGGGAGGATTTTCAGTCTATCATTTACAGACAGAAAATGGAGTGGTTCATGTGAAAAGATGTTACTGCGGATATAAAGATGGAATTATGAAAAGTGAAGATGAGGGTGAATATCAAACCGATTATTGGAGATATACCGATGATGGATATCTGATGTTTTCTGGAACTTATTTTTCAGAAGAATTGTATGTATTAACATTAAGTTCTGCAGAAGAGCATGTAGCATTTCGTATACTGCCATTGGATGCAAAGTTTCGGGAATTAAATGAAAAATATCTTTTGCCAATAGGATATGGGTTAAATAATATGTTTTTAGTGGATTGGAATGAGGATGATTTTGGAGAACTGAATTTCTATGACATGTTTGATTTGTTGTATCCAAAGTTGCATAATGAAAAATTTCCATATGTAGCAGATGATAACTTAGGTATAGGTGCAGTTTATCATATTCCTAAAACAGAGTTTGAAAATGTAATTATGGAATATTTTAATATCGACAGTTATAAATTGCAGAAAAAAACTATTTACGATTATCAAACTCAAACATACGAATATAAACCAAGAGGATTTTATGAGATAGAGTATCCAGAATATCCGTATTCCGAGGTGGTTGGGTATAAAGAACATTCGGATGGGACGATAACGCTCAACGTTCATGTGATATATCCGTATGTAGGCGATTCAAATGTATATATGCATGATGTTACGGTCAGACCATTATCTGACGGGGGATTCCAGTATGTATCAAATTACATTGTTTCAGAGGAAGAAAATAACAACATTACATGGCATACGCCACGCTTAACCGAAGATGAATGGAATGATATATACGGAGGACAGTGATGGAAGATATGAAATGGTTTGTAAAAAAGTTTGGAATCATTTTTGTGATTCTATTGGTGATGATTGTAAGTACAGGAATTTTTTATGAAAAGAATGCGAGAACATCATCAGCAGAGGAGATATGGGAAATGTGACTGAATGGAAAGGACAATATTTATGAAAAAGTGTATTTGGTTCATTATACTGATCAGTTGCCTGTTATGTGGATGCATAAGGAAAGATAGGACATCAGATAGTCAGTTGATGGATAGTAGAGATGTTGATTCTACGGAAGAAAACGAGAATGCAAAAGAAGATGTTGCAGAACAGTGGGAAAAAGGTTATGACCTTCCAATAGATGAGCCGGAAAGAAAAGAAGCAGAGGATGAGTGTAAAATGATTCTGGAGCTTATTTCTGATATTTATACTCAGGCAGATAAAGGGGAGGCAGTTAATACGGTTCTGGATGATAAGACAATCTATAAAATGCAGGATCGGATAAAAGAAAAAGGGTATCCGGTTACAACGATGAAAGCATATGCAGCAATGGAAAATTATAAAAAAGTCGAAGATTTTCTTAAAAACTGTCAGGAAGAGAAAGCTGGTTCGGTTGTGCTTTACGAGTTGCATTCAGATGGTGGCATTGGCAGAGATAAATTTATTTTTGATGGAAAGGACATGTATTTAATAAGTGCGTGTGCTACATGGAACACCAATGATACATATGGATTGTCCTATATTTCTTATGCAAGGATAAAGGAGTGGAAATATACGGATAAAGGATGGTTTTGTTATGAATTGTGTGTTCCGGAACCACCGGAGGTTACAGAGATTGTTGACGGAAGCTGTCTGGTAAGAATAAAGCCATTATCTAAGGAACAACGGGAAATGTCAGAAAGATGCGTACAAGGTCTGGGGTATCAGGGAAATAATCTTTTATGCTCGAATTGGGATACTGACCATATGGAAAAACTGGACTATAATGGAATGTATGAATATCTGTATGCCATGAAACATCAGAAAGCGTTTGATGCCGAGGATTATTCAAATGGAATACCAAAAGAAGAATTTGAGAGTTTGATCATGGAATATCTTCCAGTAACAGCAGAGCAAATTCAGGAATATGCGGTATTTGATGAAAAAAATCAGACTTACGTATGGGTACGACTAGGCTGCCTTAACTATGCACCAACTTTTTTTGGAACTTCGCTGCCGGAGGTTATTGATATCAAAGAAAATGAGGATGGAACAGTGACATTAACGGTGGATGCGGTGTGTGATATGGTCATTTGTGATGATGCGGTCATAACCCATGAACTTACGGTAAAGTTTGCTGATGATGGTAGCTTTCAATATTTGGGGAATAAAATCCTTGATGATGGAATTATGCATATACCAGATTACCAATACCGTATTAAAGAATGATTTGATAATACTGGTGTTTTATGGTATTTTTACAGATATGAAGAAAGGAGACTTACATGAAATATATTTATAAAATCACGGGAAAAGTAAGTTTAATACTATATATATTTATGTTGTATCAATTCTGGCATCTATGTCAATATGGTGGCTTGAGAAGGCATATACCGATGTTGGCGTTAGGTATAATAGGATTGGTTGGCACAGTGGTTCTCTGGCTGATTTCGAAAAGGCATAATCAAGAAGTTAATTCAGGAGATAATGGAAATAAGAAACTTTTCTATACGGAAATGATACTCCTTATAGCAGCAACTTTATTCTTTGGTGGACGTATCGTTTATTCTGCAGTTCCGTATCACGGGGCACTGTCTTGGAAACTTGATGAGTGGATGCGTAAAAAAGAAGTAGAACTGGAGCATAATAATCTTTTTGAGGATGGTGTAGAAGGGATTCTGATGGATTTGGATGAAGCATTGCAACTGCCGGAAGAACTCTATATTGCAAATAAATATCAGGTGTCATTGGATGAAAACGGAACGATTCAAAGGATTTATGCATTCATATATGGAAAAAATGAGGCTGGAGAGAAAAAAACGTATCTTATTGATTATGACGCAGACAGCAGTAATGATATGACTGTTTGGATAGATGGTAATGTGAATGGAGAATATAGTGACGATATGCGTTTGTCTCCAATGATTGAAATTTTGAACAATTCAGACTGGACGAGTCAGGTAGAGGCGTGGGCTGAAACATTTGAAGAGCAGCAGATTTATGAAATACTCTATATGGGGCGAAGATCTTTTAGTTCAGAGGAAGGCTTACAATATATTTCGGGAGATGCAGATGGTGATGGAACTGAAACAGGAACCGGCAATTTTACTCAGCTTAGAAGCGGTGGAGAAATCGTTGGGTTTGAGGTATCTTTGCATATTCCTGATTTAAATAGTGTCACACCTGTTCGATATATTATGGAGCCTGAGTACGTCAGTCAACAAGAATTGAAGCAGGAGAATACGATGCAGCAGGTGGAGGATGCTAAAGATACAGAAAGTTGGACTGTGGATCAAAGTGATGGAACTATGTATTTCTTTTTAGATGAAAATAATGGATGGCGTTTGGTGATAACGGATGCAGCTGCCGGAAGCAGATTTTATGTAATGGAAAAGACAATGGATGGTGGTTCTACTTGGGAATGCATAAATGATGATCCGTTCAGTGGACAATTGGGAGTTGCAGAAGGTTTAATATTTTATGATGAGAACTTTGGGGTTGCAGGAATTACAGGCGCATCCCAGTCCTATTCCCGCTTATATGTCACTCGCGATGGCGGAAGGGCCTTTGAAGAAATGAAACTTCCAATGGATCTTGTTTCAGAATTACCACAAATCGCTATCGATTGCGGATTTACGGTGGAGGATTTTGATTACCTGAATATGCCTGAAAAAGAGGACGACACATTGACGATAACGGTTACCACAGATGCAGCGGAGAAAGATGGGATTGTATTTCAGTCAACTGATTATGGAGCGACATGGGAATACAAAGGGCTTGTTCAGATAGCGAATTAAGAAAAATCGGGTAAAAGTCAGAGATTGACCTTTACCCGATTCTTTATTTCCAGATATTCATGTCAGACAAGATAGACATGGTTATTTCAGTTGCGTTGCCTCCGGTAGCATCGCTGTCTGCACCAATGTTGGTAGCAAAAAAGTATGTATTATCTGCAGTTTCGATATAACCGATAAACCATCCGTTCACATCCTGGCCATCCACACGTCCGGTTCCGGTCTTTCCGTAGAATGTTCCGGCATCGGAAGAAGAAAGGCAGATGGAATCTTTTACTGCATTGATGTTTTCAGGAGCAAATCCAAAGTTGTTATTCTGCAGCTGGGTTAAAAGTTCGACTTGCTCTATTGGAGAAATTTTCAAGGAAGACTCCATCCAATAGGTGGAGAAATCACCGCTCATGTTCTTATTTCCATATCCGATTTCCTTGATATAATCGTAAACGGAAGTAGTACCAAGTTGTTCGTCCACTGATTGGAAGTACCAGTTCACAGATGAAGCCATAGCAGACTGCAAGGTCTGATCAGCGTTCCATGCTTCAAACGGATAGTTTTCTCCATTCCATGCAATAAAAGAATCCTGTGGTGTAATGACACCTTCTTCCAATCCAAATAAAGCATCATATATCTTGTAAGTGGAATCCGGCGCAACTCGTAGCGTAGCATGTTCTATATCATGTATGCTCCAGACATCATTTCTAAGATCGTATAAAACAAAGCTTCCTTCGTATTTTCCAAAGTATTTAGAAAAATCTACATATGAAATATTTTCTGAGGAAGATTTCCATTGGTAGCGACTTTCGTCCGCTGCATATGTAGAAATAAAAGGTGTAAGTCCCATTATTAGAACTGTGGTCAGTATAAAAGCAGTCATGCCTTTTAATTTCTTGCAAAACGTTGGTTTCTCATAAGAGGCAATGTTGATAATGCGCCGCTTCATTTGTTTCATGTTTCCGCTAAGGTTGGCGGCAAAAGGAAAAGGAGAAAAGGAGACCTTTTCTATAAAGTTGATCAGCGTATTTCCGTAATCCTCATAATCGTCCTCTTCAAGCATTTTTAGAACAGAAGTGTCACAGGCAACTTCTCTGTCATTACGCATTTCTCTTAGTGCAAACCAGACAAAGGGGTTAAACCAATAAAGCACTCCGGCAAAGTTCATAAGATAATTGGCAATGGCATCCTTATGTCTGTAGTGTTGCAGTTCATGCAATAGCATATATCTCATATCAGATTCATGATAATCTGAGATTAAATGAATTGGCAGATAAATACATGGCTTCAAAAATCCTACGATAATAGGTGATTTCAAAAAAGCGGTACTGTACACAGGAATATTCCTTGTTATTTTCATCTCATTCACGCATTTGTTATACAGTCTGCGAACCTCTGGGTTCTGAAGGGGGAGCGCAGATCTCTTTATTATGCGTAAACGAAGAGAAGATTTGATTACCAATATCATCATCGCAAGCATTCCCACAATCCATATACCTAATAAAATATATCCGGTAACGGATGGCGTGTCTTTATTTACAGAAAGGGCAAAGTCATTCATCCAATTTGTAGTACCAGATAAACCGGTATCCATAACATTATTTGCACCAACATCGGCATGAGAAGCGGAAGAGTTTCTTACGCTACTGAGCCATGAGAAAATTTGCGGAAAACTAATTAGACGGAAGGGGATAAAAGGCACTGCTAAAAGTCCGAGTAACAGCAACCATAGATTATACTGCATCCGGCTGGACAAGTTGTTTCTGAATACCCATTTGGCTATCAAAAGAATTCCAACGATACCGCTGATAAATACATTGCATAATAAAAAGCGTATCATGAAATTAGCCATGTTAATCGCCTCCTTTTTTGGAACTCTTGGAAAGAAGGGAGCGAAGTGTTTCAATTTCTGTTTCAGACAGTTTATCGTTTTCTATGTATGCAGATAGCATAGAGGTAATGTCACCATTATAGTAGCGATTCAAGAAAGAATTACTTTCTTGACTAATATATTCACACTCTTTTACTAACGGTGTGTAAACAAAAACACGACTTTGTTTTTCATAAGTGAGAACACCCTTGGTCACAAGACGCTTAATGAGCGTTTGGATAGTTTTGGGACTCCAGCTTGTTGTTTGTAGTAATTTTTCTGTTATTTCATTTGTGTTAATGGGGGCATATTTCCATACAATTTTCATAACTTCAAATTCTGCTTCCGAAATTTGTGGTAAATTCTTCATGTAAATCACTCCTTAAATCTTACGCCTGTAATAAAAATAGTATATTCTGTATTTGTTGAAATGTCAATTTTGGAAAAATAGTTGACTGTAAATCTTACTTGTGTAATAATTAAATTATTACACAAGTAAGATTTAGGGAGGTGGAAAGTTATGGGGAAAATGTTGCTGTTGTCATTTGAAAATAGTGAAGATGATGTTATTAGCGAGATATTAAGCATATTAGAAAATAAGCAAATGAAAATATGTGAAAATAGAAACATAAAAAAATGCTTAGAATTTCAGGGATTAACAATAAATGCTGAAAAACGGTTGGCGGTAAAAGGAAACGGAGTAGGGTATCGCTTTAATAAAAATTTAAGCAGTTAATAACAACAATTACGTTTGTGACCTTACTATTAGTGGTTTGTTTTTACACAGATGTGATTGTATTCCCAATTAAAATTATGTCGCTGAGATAACACGCGGTGGAAAGGGCAAAGAGATAAAATCTATTCCGATATATGCTGTAGGGAGTAGATTTCCGTATAATTAGAGTATTTTGTACTTTTTGTGATGATGACACCTTCCTTTAATGACTGATTTGAGTTTATAAATATTTTATTTAGCAATAGAAAATGACTTTCAAGAATTTACACTACCTTAACGTGAATACTTGTTGACTTTTGGATATGTTCATGATATGTTCGTTTTAAGAGCTTGAGACGGAATTTTATTATAATTCAGAGAGGAATGATGCCATTGAAGAGTGAAAACTAATAATTTAAGCAACTGTTTCATTATGAACTTTTTAGATGGCAAGGTAGTTTACACCGTGAATTTATAAAATTGTAAGAGGTAAGAAGGAAAAAAATAAGATATTTTATAGTGTCAACAATTGTATTATGTATGATTTTTGCTTCAACAATAGTTACTTATGCGGCAGATCCTTATTTGTCCTTTGGCTCAAAAACAGGGAATGTAAATGTGAAAAAATATGCTGATAAATATAATGATACATGGGTTTCGGTTATTGATAATGGAATATCCGCATGGAATAATTCTAGTGCAAATATATCAATTTCAAAATCCTCATCTAGCAAAAATTCTATTGAAGCAGCACGATATGATGATACATGGTATGGACTAACCTCACAAACATATAACTCAAGTACTGGATATACAACAAAATTTACAATAAAGGTTAATGCTAGAACCATAAGTGCGGATGCAACAAACTTTAATAATTTTGCTAAAAGTACAGTTACGCATGAATTTGGACACGTTTTTTGGCTATGTGATAATCCAAATACATCAAAATCATCAATTATGAAATATAGCAGAAACAGAAATGGTATGACAGCACCACAAACATTTGATGTTGACAATGTTAATGCGAAATATGATTAATAATTTTAATATTAAATATGGAGGATGATGATATGAAAAAAAGAGCGTTTATGCTAGTTGGCATATTATTGATTTCAATTGTTATGAGTGCTTGTAGTTCAAATTCAAAATCCACAACAAATGAAAATGAAACTACTATTATTCAAGCGGAATATCCTGTATATGATACTGCGGAAGAAATTGTTGATGCTTCAGATTTAGTTTTTAGTGGTACAGTTACGGAAATTAATTATGAATCACTGAATGTTAAATCAGAAACAGGAGCCGATTCTGAAACTGGATTAGTTGAAGCTACAGAAATTCCATATACAATTTTTGATATTAGTATTGAAAAGGTGTATAAAGGAAATGTAGAATCAAGTTCAATTTCAATAAAACGACCAGGTGGAAAGATAGATGGTCAATTTTTTGTTGTAGAAGGTGCTTCAACAATCGAAGAGGGAGAAACATATCTGTTTATTACACAAACATATGAAAATGCTTATCCTAGTCTGTTAAATGTGACGCAAGCCTCATTCAATATGAGCAAACCTGAAGTTTTAAATAGTGAACAAGGCAATGCGAGAATCACTTTATCCGAAGTTTTAGAATATTTGGATTCAATCAATTAGAAGGTAAGATTAGAATAGCTCAGTTGTTGATAATTGTACCAATTTATGCTGATAGGGTAATCAAGAGGACGATAGTTCAGAGAACTATCGTTCTTTTGATTTTGTAATATGCCAGTTTTATGTTATTATATTTGTAATGTTATAGAAAAGTTATATCAGAAAATCAATCGTAAAAAATACGATTGATTCAGACTGTAGACAAAGTACTCCGAGAAACGAAAGTTTCTCGGAGTCTGTGAGTTATAATTCAGATCACTGCTTATTTTTCCTTTTTAACACCCAAGAGATATTCAAAATTCAGCAAGGGCAACCACTTCATAATCGCTACTTTTTTGAACTGTCTGTAATTTGTTCTAACATACCGATACTTTCAATAAAATCCTTTTCAACTGGAGAGAGGATATCATCCAGTCGATTCTTATATTTATCATATTCCGCATGAGCTTTTTCGATAGCCTGTTTATGGCTGATGCGACCGCTACTGGTAAGAATATCACGGCGTGTCATTTTCAGATAATCGTCAATGGTTTCCAGCCAGTCTTTCATATACATTGGTTCTTTGTTAAGGGCGTGTACCTCAGCAATATCAAGGTTGACCCCATATTTTCTTTTTCTGCATCGGCACGCTCATAGATTACTTCGGCGGCGGTATGCTTGTGGGCAGCCCAGTGCATTTTATTTTGAACCTGTTTGAAGAACAGAACAGAGCTTTCAGCATGGGGATCATAATCAATGCTGGTTGCATAGATTTCCAGAACCTTTCTCCAAAATACTTTTTCTGAAGAGCGGATGTCTCTGATACGGGCAAGCAATTCATCAAAGTAATTGCCACCGCCAAGTCTTTTCAGTCGGTCATCATCTAAGGCAAATCCCTTTTTCATGTATTCCTTTAATATTTCCATAGCCCAGATACGGAACTGTGTACCACGGTGAGATTTCACACGGTAGCCGACGGAGATAATGACGTCAAGGTTATAGTGATCTACCTGATATGTTTTTCCGTCAGAGGCAGTTGTTGCAAATTTTGCAACAACTGAATTTCGTTGTAATTCACCTTCTTCAAATATGTTTTTGATATGCCTTGAGATAGTAGATTTATCTCTTTGAAAAAGCTCTGCCATTTGGTCTAGTGACAGCCATACAGTATCTTCATCAAAGGTAGTTTCTATCTTGGTTAAGCCATCTTCGGTTGTGTACATAATTATGCTTGAATTTCTCATACAATCAGTCCTCCTGTGCTAGTGTATTATTTTTCTTCGCCCTGCTCTTATATACATTATACTGATTCTTGCATTGTGGAGCGCAGAATTCCATGTTTGCTCTTGTGGCAGCAAATGCCTTGCCACAGTGTTTACATACCTTCAGGCTGGAATCGTCATCGGTCAGCATAAAGGAAAACATCATCTGTATGCATAACAGTAAGGAATTGAAATCCCAAATTAAGGTAGGACGTTCACGCAGCTCAATGTGATAGGTGGGAGCCACACCGCCAAATGCAGCCATTCCCTGACGATAGAGGCTACGTTCGTTTTCATTCAGTTTGTCATAGTCTTGATAATACAAAAAGCTTGAGAAAAAGGTAAATGCCCAGTCACGGAATACTTCAACCAGCCAGTCATAGGATTCGGCATATTCTCTTTGGAAGCTCATCATTACTGCCTGTGGCTTGTTTTTCATTGTCATAATAAGTGCCATCATTTCCGGGCTGTCTGTACTCCAACTGGATTCGCTACATTTCTTACGAAAATCAATCTTATCGAAAGGGAAGAAGAAGGACAGATATCTTTCCGTCGAAATATTTTCTTCTTTGATGAAATGATTTTTCGGCAGATAGACTGCTTCATATGTAATAAAGTCAGGTGTGGTGGGAAGTGCTGTCATAAGTCCCAGCATACCGTATTCGGACACAAAACCCATAATGGCTTCTTTTAATTCTGATTCACTTGCCTTATTCATGGCAGTAGTACCGATATTGATTGCGGTCAGCACCAGCTTCTCATAATCCTTGATGGGATTGTAGATGGATGGCTTGGCATCGGCTGCAGGGGTAATATAACATTTCCCATCTGCAGAAGTGCGCCATTCATATTTATTATATCGTACCCAGTTTGAACTGGAGTTCTGAAAGATATCCTTCATTGTAATTCCTTTCTCTGTAAAAACTATTACTATAATAACATGTTTGAATGCATTTTCAAACAGCTTTTTTATCATTTGCTGTCTATGTTTTCCCTGCCTATTTCGTGGTAGCGTTCTTTTCGTTCCCGGTTGGCATCCAGATGATCCCATTCCTTTATTACTTCTTCAAAATCTGAAACAGTACGGGCATTGTCCTCTAGTCGCTTTAAAGCAATGGCACGAAGCTCCCTTTTTAACATGGTTTATTTGAGTGCTCGTCTTCCGGCTGAAAGTCATCATCCTTTATGGGATGCAGTTCCTGATCCAAATCCATTTCATTAAAATGCTCTAATTCAATTTGTAATTCTTGCCGGGATGCTTCATAGGAAATATCCTCCTCTGTTGAGGTTGCACCATCTTCGTTATCGAAGCCAAGCTCGTACTCCCAGAAGTCTATTAATTCCTGATGTTTTGTAGGGGGCATTTATCTGTAATACCTACCTTATTCAAAATAATTAAAGTTCATTGTTCACAAAATCGCTTCTGCAAAGTTTTCTTTTTACAAGAAATCTGATTTTTTCAAAAACACTTCCGCAAAATCACTTCTAAATCTCCTATAAGTGAGAGAGTAATCTTTTTAAATATAAAAATATTACTTCAAACATTAAAAGTGAAATGATTCATACAATCAGTATAACAAAAAACAAACGTATGTTCCACAATTATTTAATAAAAATCGAATATTTGTTTGCTGATAATGGCAGAGTGGCTGTGAATAGCAATTGTTAGTGTATGTGAGATTGGTTGTTTGTAATTCGTGAAAAACAGTATTTTGAGAGGAGGTTTTGCTATGGAGTGGTATCAGATGGATGCAGGAAAGTGTCTGGAATTCAGCAAGAAAATGGCGGTGCTTAGAAAACTGGTTCGCCTTAGGCTGATATCGGAAAATGAATATATTCGGGCAAAGAATAGAATTATGAGTTCATATCACATTCTGGAGTCGGAATATTTCAAGACCGGTACAGGAAAAAGGGTTGCTTAGACAACCGCTTGTATATGTTCGTTCATATTTTCATTTTAAATTAAGCTTGGTGCTAAGAGGAACACGAAGCAAAGATTTCAATTTAAGTAGGATTTTATTATGGCAGAAGTAGAAGTAATTAAGGCAGTGGATGGGCCAATTCTTCGTAAGAGGGATTCTGTTGTTGTTATGCACCGTTTTTCTGGCAGGCAATACAGATTAGGTATTTCTGAAAGGGGTTGAGATAAAATATTGGTTTAATCGTTTCATTCGTTTTAAGAAAAAATGAGGAATCTTTTAATCATTTTAAGTGCATAACCCGTTATTATATATATACAGATATTCAACGGAAAGGAGTCCGATGCGTGTTGAGTGATGACGAATTAGTGGAACAGATTCTACTTGGAAATGAAAATGCAGCAGAAGAATTGATAAAACGCTATTATACATCTATTTTACGTTACTGTAGGTGGCATTGCTCTAATCTGGAAAAAGCAGAAGACCTGACTCAGGAAACATTTTTGAAGTTGTTTAAGAATTTATCCGGATATAAAGGGAAAAAGAAATTTAAGGCTTATCTATACACGATTGCAAATCATTTATGTATTGATGAAAGTAGGAAGGTTGAGTTTTCTCCATTAGAAGATGAAGAAAATATAGTGCATGAGTATAATGACATAGTTCGGCTAGAGGATAGGGCAGAGATAAGCTATTTTTTGAATTTTTTATCACCAGAACAAAGGGAAGCAGTCATTCTACGCTTTGGAGAACAACTTAGTTTTGGAGAGATTGCAAAAGTGATGGGATGCAATATGCGAACAGCACAAAGCAGGGTTCGTAATGCTTTAAAAATTATGAGAAAGGAGCAGGAAAATGAAAGATAAAAATTTGAAGGGCTATTTACAGCAATCTTTAGGAGAGGAAGTACAGCCTAAAAGATTAGAGGAAACGATTAAGCTTTGCACTGAAATTGTACGAGAACAGGAAGTGACTAGGGCAGAACCGAGGACAGGTTTCTTTCACTATCTTTCAGATGTATTTCGCTTTGAAGGTATTCCAATATTTGGTTTGCAGGCAGTAACGTTATTTATAGTTTGTTTAACAATTGCCAGCATTGCAGACGTGCCAAAGAATATACCAATTTTTATGCCGCTGTTTGTATTGGCTATCATACCAGCAATTTTTAAAAGCCAGTATTATGGAATGAGCGAGATTGAGGCGGTAACAAGAGCTTCTGGTGCCCAAATCACGTTAGCAAAGCTGGTTTTGGCTGGGGCAGCTAATTTGGTGTGTATAACAATTCTTTTGTGTATGGAAGTTTATTTGCAAAATTCTTATAAAGAGATTGGACAGATGGTCCTATACTGCCTGGTTCCGTACTTAGTGTGTATGGTTGCGTTGCTACGTTTGATCCGTTTGCAAAAGAAACAGAATTTACAGATATGTGCGATTGTAATGCTGGGTTCCTGCATTTGTTGGGGGATGTCAGCAAGAATATTGCCATGGTTATATGAAACATCAGCAGTGGGGGTGTGGATTGTTACATTTTTGATTTTTGCTATGTTCTTTATAAATGAAATCCATTATATTGCAGAGATGAGAAAGGAAGGAAAAATGTATGGAATTGTCGCTTGATCGTTTAACAAAACAGTATGGCAGGAAAATAGCGGTAGATTGTGTTAGTGCAACCTTAAAGCCGGGAGTATATGGTCTTTTGGGGGCTAACGGTGCAGGTAAAACAACATTGATGCGTATGCTATGTGCTGTTTTGGAGTCAACCTCAGGGGAGGTATTGCTAGATGGAAAAGAAGTAACTTCGATGGGGGCAGATTACCGGAATGTGTTGGGTTATTTACCACAGGATTTTGGATATTATCCAAATTATACTGCGGTGGAGTTCTTAATGTATATTGCAGCACTGAAAGGAATACCGAAGAATGTTGCAAAAAAACGTGTGACTGAATTGTTGGAAGTGGTTGATTTAAGCCATGTGGCAAACAAAAAAGTAAAAACTTTTTCCGGTGGTATGAAACAAAGAGTTGGAATTGCACAGGCGTTACTTAATAATCCGAAAATTTTGATTTTGGATGAGCCGACTGCAGGACTTGATCCGAAAGAGCGTGTCCGTTTTCGTAATCTGCTCTCAGAGTATGCAGGCGATAAAATTGTAATTCTTTCCACACATATTGTATCGGATATAGAAGCAATAGCAGATGAAGTGCTATTGATGAAAAAAGGAAAATTTGTATTGCAGGGTACGGTTCCTGAGTTGATTCACAAGGCAAATGGTAAGGTTTGGGAGCTTTCTGTTTCTCCACAAGAAGCTAGACAATGGCAGACAAAAACAACGGTTGCTAATTTACGGCACGAAGGAAAAGAAATTATATTGCGTATTATTTCAGACAATATGCCTAGTGAGCGAGCGGTGCCTTGTGAAGCTACATTGGAAGATCTTTATTTATTTTATTTTCCCACAGAGGAAGGAGTGAAATAGAATGGAACTATTTTGGTTAGAGCATAAAAAGTTATGGCGAAAGAAAATTGTTAAAATATGTGTGTTGTTGTGTTTTGTTTATTATGTAATTTTTGGAAGCATACTTTCGTTTCAATGGTTCAGTTTTGGCAGTTCAGATGACTATACAAGTGCTTTTGGCAATAATTTTGATGGATATACAGTAATAAAGGATAGTCAGGGATATGCACTTTCATTTGGTGGAGAATTGACGGATGAAACCTTGCAGCAAATAGTAAGTGATTATCAGCAAATGGAAGCTGACGGTATGGAGGAAGAACTGGAAAAGACAGACTGGCGGATAGTTAATAGTTGGCTTGGAACATTGTATCCGGAGCTTCGAGATACCGGTAATTATAAAACGATGATAAGCTATGTTGATCCGGATAAGTTAACAGGCTTCTATGAAAGAAGACAGCAGGTGCTTGATGATTTTTTGGAGGTCAGTGGTCAGGTAGGTGCTGAAAAAGAGTATTTACATCAGATAGAGAGAAAGGTAGAAAAACCATTTCATTATGAGTGGGTAGAAGGCTGGTCAACGCTTCTTGGTAGTATGGTTGCGGATCTGGGAGTTGTGATGGCTTTGTTTCTCGGTATTGTTTTATCCTCTTTATTTGCGGGCGAATGGCATGATAATACAAGCACACTAGTATTGACAACTCGAAATGGCTGGGGAAAAATAGCTCTTGCCAAAATTCTTACTGGTTTAGCGTTTACAGTGGAGTTATTTGCATTACTTGCTGTTTCAAATGTTATATCACAGTTGTTTTTTATGGGAACTGCCGGATGGGATATGCCGATTCAGAATATCAAGCTGATTGCTGTTGCACCTATGAATATGCTGCAGGCAGAAATTTATGAATATGCTTTTGTACTGCTTGGAGCAATAGGTTTTGCCGGAATTGTTATGTTTATATCAGCGGCTGTAAAAAATAATGTACTTACCTTACTGCTTAGTCTGGCTGTTGTATATGGACCAATGATGATTGCAGAATATCTTCCTTATGAAATGCAAAAAGCATTGGATTTAATACCATTGGTAGGAAGTTCAACAGATATTTTCAGAACTAATACTTTTCGTATTTTCGGGAAGCTTATCTGGTCACCATATCTACTTATTACTATTCCTGTCTTGATTGGTATTCTATGTATGCCATTCGCTATAAAGAGCTGGTCAAGAAGGATGAAGGCATAAATAACAATATGGCAAAGAAAAGAGATAAAAAAAATAAGTTGCAAGGGAAATGGTTGAGAGGAATTATCATAGTTTACTTTTTTTTGATATTATGTAATCTATTTCACGAATGAATGTTAAAAAGTCAATGCCTCCATTGAAAAAAATAATGTGGCATTGACTTTTTGGGGAACGTAAATCTTTCCATTTATATGTCATATTTCAGAATCCATTTATGAATTTCTTTAACAACTGGCTCCAAATCGCGCCCCATTTGGGTAAGAGAATATTCTACCTTTGGTGGGATTTGCTGGTATTCTTTACGGTTGACAAGCCCGTCTTTATCTAGTTCTTTTAGCTGTGTACTTAGCATTTTATGAGTAATAGGTGATAGTAAACGTTTTAATTCACCGTAGCGTAATATTTCATGAAAAGCCAAAACATAAATAATTCTCAGTTTCCATTTTCCGCCAATCATGTTAACTACTTTTTCAAATCTCTCATAGCCAAATTCTTTTAAAAAGCATTCTTCTGATTTCATTTTCACTCTCCTTTTAGATAGTATCTTACAAAAAAGTGCATACTTACTAAGTTGAGTATACAGAGATAAAATATAAAAGTAAACATCAATTTTATGAGTTGAGGAATGTCTTAATGAAAATTGTAATAATAAATGGTAGTCATCGAAAAAATGGTGCAACGGCACTAATATTAAATGAAATGTATAAGGAACTGAAAAAACATAGTGATGTGGAGATTCAGATAATCCATGTGTCAGACTTATCGCTACAATATTGCGTTGGGTGTGGCTCTTGTTATAAAACCGGAGCCTGTATTTATAAGGACGATGTAGAGAAGCTATCGATTAGTATAGCAGATGCAGATGGTATTATTCTAGGTTCACCTACCTATGCCAGTAATGTATCTGCTCAGTTGAAAGTGATTATAGACAGAGGTCATTTTGTTATGGAGCAACTTTTACATGGAAAATATGCCATTAGTGTGACTACTTATGAGAATTATGGTGGAAGAGATTCAGCGAAAATCTTAAATAAGTTGCTATTATACTCTGGGGCAAAAATATGTGCTTCAATAGTATTGAGGAATAGATTTAATAAAAATCCAATGGAAGATATTCGGCTAAAGCAAAGAATAGAAAAATTAGTAAATTCTTTTTTAGGGGATATTGTTGAAAGACGTAGATACATGATTCAAAGTTTGATACATTCTATTATTTTCAGGATGGGAATTCAACCATTTGTTAAAAGTAAGGGGATGGAATATGAAGGTGTAATTAAACATTGGAAGGATAATAACATTGTCTGTTAGGAGAGTATATTCAAGATAATAGTATGGAAACAGAATACTTGATTTTGGAAGTGGTGAAGGAATCACAGCAAATTATTTCGCAGAAAAGAATGAAGTGATTGCAATAGAACCATCGCAAGAAATGCTGACAAATGCTTGGAAAGATTATCAATATACACAGATAATGGGCGATGTTAAAACTTTATCAGCATTTGCTGGTAAAACTTTTGATATTATCATTTGTCATAATGTACTCGAGTATGTTGATGACAAGGCAGAGGTAATAAAGGTTTTGACCAGAGTGATTAAGCAGGATGGAATTTTATCTATTGTAAAACATAACAGACCGGGACGCGTAATGCAGATGGCAGTTTTGCTTGATGATTTTGAAAAGGTAAATGCAATTCTTGATGGAGAAAACAGCACAGCTTCTAAGTTTGGGACTATAAGATATTATGAAGATAAAAACAAAGTAAAAGAGTATTCAAAAGGTATTTATGTGAAATTTAAACCGGAGGAGGTGGAAATACTGCATGATCGGATGCAGGAAGCCGGAGTTCAAAATATGAGTGCGTATATCAGGAAGATGGCGATAAACGGGTATGTAATAATCCCTGAATGGCCTGATTTGAACCGGGTAATATCTTTACAGGCACGGATTAGTAATAATCTCAATCAGTATGCTAAGAAAGCAAATGAACCGGAGAAGCTGTATGAGGAGGATATTGCAGAAATAAAAATGATGAATAATGAGCAAACAGAACTTCTGAAAAAGGCACTTGAAGCAGTTATTCATCTATATGAGTAAGATTCAAAAAAGAGAAAGTGAATTGATAAAAAGCGCTAGCGTGGCTCTGCGGTTTATCCGCAGTTCGAGGGGATTTGGCGAATTTCATTGGTGAAATGGTGGCAAAGTATGCAGAAGCAATGGAATTGGAACAATTACCGAATCCGGATTGTTATCTTCGCATGAAGAGAATAAAACAGTTGTACAAGGAATTATATAAAACGGAAAATATTGAGAAATTCAGAAGTATTATCATTCCTATTGAAAGAAATGCTGCGGCATGATAGAATAGCCGTATAAACGGAAAACAAAAACGATAAATGCGGATATAAAACATGACGGAGGAACACACATGATTATCAGTGAAAGAATTTTTTACATAATGGAGCAGAAGAACATGAGCCAGTTGGAACTGTCGAGAAGAACCGGGATTGCAACAAGCAACATCAGTGACTGGAAAAAGAAAAAGACAAATCCAAAAGCAGACTGTTTATTATCCATATGTGACGCATTGGATATTACACCGGAACAGCTTTTAACGGGAAAAGGAATTGATCCGGAGTATAAAGATGCAGATATGGATTATGAAGTTACCAGGTCGGACATTAAGATATTAAAGCAGATTCATAGCCTTGGAGACGAACAGTATAAAAGATTGATGGCATATATGAAGGCATTGCAGAAACTAGAGCAGATGGAAAGCATTGTGGAGGAATAATGGAAGGAACAAAAGAATTGATTACTACAGATGCTATTCGGAGTAAGGTGTACATACTTCGTGGACAGCAAGTAATGTTGGATCAGGATTTGGCAGAAATTTATGGTTATCAAGTTAAAAATTTAAATCAACAAGTAAAACGTAATTTGACAAGATTTCCAGAAGATTTTATGTTTCAACTAACTAAAGAAGAAGTGGAATTGGTGAAATCACAATTTGTGACTTCACGGAATATAAATTATTTTGAAGGGCAAGAAGGAGGTCGTAGAAAGCTACCATACGCATTTACAGAACAAGGAATTTATATGCTTGCGGCAGTTCTTCGAGGAGAATTGGCAGAACAGCAGAGTATATTTATAATGCGCACTTTTAGGGAGATGCGTCACTATATTAGTCAAAATCAGCAGTTTGTTACTAGAAATGAAATGGAACTTTTAACAGCGAAGGTTGGAACGATAACGGAGAGACAGGATCGAATGGAGAAAAAAGTAGATTCCATTCAAAAAGATGTGACTATCTTAGCAGACAACTTCATTACGGATAAAGATAAGAAGAATTTTGTTATTTATAAAGGTCAGAAGTTAGAAGCTGACATTGCTTACATAGAAATCTATCAGCAAGCAAAGAAATCAATCTATGTTGTGGATGATTATATGAATGCAAAATCATTACAACACCTTTCACAGAAAGCAGATGGCGTGGAAGTTGTTTTATTCACAGAGAATGGAAAAGGTGGGAGAGGATTTCTTACGAACTCTTTAGTGAAGGATTTTCAAAATGAATATCCAACGATTCGGATTAAGTCTAATCCGGATTGTCACGACAGATTGATTGTATTTGATTATGGTGAAGAAACAGAGAGGGTATATCATTGTGGAGCATCCAGTAAGGATGCAGGGAAGAAACTTTGTGCCATCAATCAGATTACAGAGACAGCAATCATTCATCCGGTAATAGACAGATTACTTTCATTGCCAGATAAAAAGATATAATTAGTGGTCATAATAAGACTAATATT
>OIDU01000352.1_pt1 | contig 22896 bp, 17 predicted proteins | sample 1581481 | NCBI WGS metagenome assembly OIDU01 (sample SAMEA3882519, study PRJEB24775) | human gut metagenome | biome: human-associated habitat; feature: intestine environment; material: feces | place: Netherlands | collected 2009/2010
CTCCCATCAAAGCTACTCCTATCGTTCCGGCTGAACCCCACGATGTGCCTGTACAAACTGATACAACCGCTGTAACAAGAAATGATGTAACCGCTATGTACCGGGGACTTATAATTTTAAGTCCATAATATACCATCATCGGGATTGTTCCACCAATCATCCACGAACCAATCAAAAAACCAACAATGATTAAAATAAATATTGCCGGCATTGTTTTTGAAAGTTTACCAACAATAGAATCCATGATATCATCCCATGTATATCCCAACGCGATAGCAATGACTGCCGCCACTGCCGCCGAAACCAGCATCAGTACCTCTGGACTCAGTCCCATAACTGCATAACCAACTCCGAGCAGTAAAATCATCGCTAAAATAGGAAGTACTGCCAGAAAAAATGTTGGTTTTTTCTTTTCTCTCACTTTTTGATTACCCATAGATAAATCCTCCTCATGGCTGGATACATTTTTTCCAGCTAATCTTCATTTGTTTTTCTCTATTTCACCACCGCAATTACTTCTACTTCACATAATACATTTTTCGGAAGTGTTTTTACTGCTACACAAGATCTTGCCGGTTTGTCTGTGAAATATTTTGCATATACCTCATTAAAAGCAGCAAAATCATTCATGTCATTCAAGAAACATGTTGTTTTTAAAACCGAACGATAGTCCGTTCCGGCCTCTTTTAAAATAGCCCCAATATTTTCCATAACCTGTTCTGCCTGAGGAACAATACCTCCAGAAACAATTTCCCCATTTTCCGGATTTACAGGAATTTGTCCTGAACTGAACAAAAGTTTATCGTATTGTACAGCCTGTGAATAACATCCAATTGCCTCCGGAGCATTTTTTGTAAAAATTTGTTTTATCATTTCATCCATCTCCTTTATTTTTTGATAATTTGATTATAGCAATAAAATATATTTTAGTCAATAGAATTTTATTCATTCAATAAACTTTTATTCATTTTTTTCTTGCACATTATTTCTTTTTTACTTATAATGATTAAGGTAGTATCAAACTTTACTTTATGATAAAATATATTTTAGTTCATGCATGATTGTATGAACCAGTAAACACAAATGATATGAACTATGAAGAAAGAGGTATTTATTATGGATAATCCTTTTTTAAAACTTACTGTAACAGACCGACAAATTCTTAACTCTTATGCTCTCATGTTAAACGGACTTGGTGCATACCTTGGTGACGGATACGAATTAGTACTTCACAGCTTAGAAAGTCTTGATCACTCTGTCATAAAAATCATCAACGGACATTTTACTGGAAGGAAAGAAGGCTCTCCCATTACCGATCTCGCTTTAAAAATGTTAGGGGAGCTTGAACAGGATCCTTCACGTACTGTTTCTCCTTATTTCAATAAAAGCAGTTCTGATTCAATGCTTCGCTCTTGTACAATTCCTATTACAGGCGAACACGGCCGGATTATCGGTTTACTTTGCATAAATTTTCATATGGAAATGCCACTCTCCGAATTTCTGCAAGGAATGCTTCCTTCACAGGACTCCTCTTCTGTAACACAGGCTTCCTCTGAAACTTTTTCAGACAATATTGATGACCTGATACTTTTTTCACTTACAGAAACCAAAGAATCCGTATACAATGATCCCGGCATTTCTTCTTCCAATAAAAATAAAGAAATTATTTTCCGTCTGTATCAACAAGGCATATTTAATCTTAAAGATGCTGTGATCAAAGTTGCCAACCAGTTAAATATTTCAAAAAATACTGTCTATATGCACATTCGAAATTTCAAAGTTTCATCTCCATCCAATTAGAAAGAATCCCAATCGGATTTTTCTGATTGTTCATACTATAATCTGCTTCTTCACAAAAGAATCGCATAAGTTCTTCTTGTCCAGCACAATAGTTTCACAAAACAAATGCCAAAATCCTGCATAAATACAGGATTTTGGCATTTTGGTCCGTTATTTTAAATCCACTTCATCAGTCACAAATCGCTATATGGTATTTCACCTTGCGGAAAATCTTCCACACCAGAATTATCGGCATAGCCAAAACAAGATAAGCCGTGGACAAAAGTCCTGCGGCACCACCAACGATCATCATAACCCAAATAAGAATCTGCATTTTTTCTACCTCTCATAAAATAATATTTTTATTTTTTATTTCATGAGAGCTAAAATGCCATTCTTTTTTCCGTCCGCCCTCCTCACAAACTTCACTAAGAGCAGTCCACGCGGCACGATCTCATCAGCCCTGCGGTACCAGATGCTCCAAAACTGCAAAATCAGCGCTGGGAGTATGACAAGCAGAATCCTTATTGTAACGCCTGCCATTCTGCGCCAGTTTACGGATGCAAACTCTTTTACCCTCCCACTCTCTAATGTTTCGCTGCGTCCTCTGGCTGTCTCTAACAGTGCATCATACGTTTTTGCCAGCCGCTCGCCTGAGAGCATTGTCTGACCGGATGCCTTTTCTGTAGATTTCATTCGTAAAACATCCGACTGACTGCCAGCACAGGTCGTAAGCAGGATCATCCATGCGAATAATAATGGAAATATTCTTTTATAGTAAGTTGGTAAATTTACCAATTTCCTTCGCTTTTTTGTAGATCTCATCACAGTTCATCTCCAGATAGACTTCTAATCCTGCTACTTCCTTATCGGAAAATCCATGATTCTTTGTGATTTTTCCCGGCGGAAGCATGCCCTCTGCAATATCACTTCCACGTTCAAATCGAACCGAAACTCTTTTTTTCCCATCAATTTTTAAAAAGCCGGACTGTGTAAATTTTACTTCTTCCTGTTTATTCATGAAAATCCGCCTTTCTGACTGCTTCTGCCACCTCATCCGGAATGTGCTCTGCCATATGCACCTTCTTTTCCGGTTCACGTTTTGCATGATATGTCTCTAATATTTCCCCGCGTTTGCGTGCGATCTCTTTTTCCAGCTCTCTTGCGGAGATCAGCACACACCCGGCTCCCCGGATGATGATCTGCTCTAAACCATCCGAAGTTGCAACCGTCACACGGTATTTTCTGCCATTTTCATGTGCAAACTTCTCAATGTACTGATCCGCAGTCTCTGCCTCCCGCGTGTAAACCACATGAATATTATGGTAATCATACATTTCCGTCTTGTGTCCCTGTACGCGGTATGCATCAAACACCACGATCAGTTCACATCCACGCATTCCCTGATAATCACATAAAATATCGAGAAGCCTTCCACGCGCTCCATCCACATTGTCACGGGCAAGCTCGTTTAACTCATCCCATGCAAATATCACATTGTAACCGTCCACGAGCAGATATTCTTTGTCCGACAATGGCGGTGTGTAAGTCCGTGTTACCGGCGATATATTCGTGCTGCTTCCGCCTGACCGTTTCCAGACATTGCGCCCCGGAGCAGATTTTTCCCGTTTATTAGCATTGTATGTCTGATTTAAGATTCTGTCAATCTCATCCGTGCCGATCCATTCTTCTTCTCTGCTCTGCTGCTGCATGTAAACCTGCTTTGGCTGCCATTCCTCTGCTTCTTTTTCCGGCTTTAGCACACTTTCCAAATGCATATAGTCCATAACCTGATCCCATGGGACAACAAATCCTGCTCCATGGGCACAGAATACAGACCCGGTCGGATTTGCCAGATCACGCTCTGAATCATAACCAAGCGCCTCAACAACCTCCTCTGTATTATGGCATGGCAGATAACCGTGCAGCGTACAGGTAAGGCTTCCATGTCCCTTGGTATATGCCATAACATCTTTTGCATAATCACGTATCGATGCAACCGGAACGATCCCTGTGAGTACTGCCATCTCCCCGTTCCGGTCCGGAGCATCAAATTTACCTGACATTCCTTCGATGTCATTCATGGCACGTCCAATACATTCATTCGGTATCTCCAGCCGGAAATCATACCATGGCTCTAACAGCACAGACTGCGCCTGCTTTAATCCCTGTCTGAGCGCGCGGTAAGTCGCCTGCCTGAAGTCGCCACCCTCCGTATGTTTTAAATGTGCACGTCCGGCAACCAGCGTAACCTTCATATCCGTGACCGGCGACCCCGTCAGCACACCGACATGTTCTTTTTCCTCTAAATGTGTGAGCACCAGTCTCTGCCAGTTTCTTGCTAACATATCCTCGCTGACATCTGCCGCAAAGGTAAGTCCGCTTCCGGTCTCTCCCGGCTCTAATAAAAGATGAACCTCCGCATAATGGCGCAGCGGCTCAAAATGTCCCACTCCCTCCACGGTATCTGCGATCGTCTCGCGGTAGAGAATCTTTCCGGTGCCAAATTCCACCTCCACACCAAAGCGATCTGAGATCAGTGCTTTTAAGATTTCGATCTGCACCTCCCCCATGATCTGTATCTTGATCTCCTGCAGTTGTTCATTCCACACAATGTGAAGCTCCGGCTCTTCTTCCTCTAATTGAAGCAATTTCGGCAGCATCGCCGCCGCATCCACATCCTCCGGAAGCTCGACGCGATATGTCAGCACCGGCTCTAAAATCGGCAGTTCTGACTCCGTCTGGATTCCTAATCCCTCACCCGGATAGGTATAGGATAATCCGGTCACGGCACAGATGGTTCCCGCTTCCACCTCATCTTTTGTCTCATATTTTTCACCGGAATAGATACGGATCTGGTTTACCTTTTCCTCCCAGATATCCTCCGGCTTATTCTGTTTATGTCCTGTCAGCAGATTTCTAGCCTTGAGCACACCGCCTGTAACTTTTAAGTGTGTGAGACGGCTGCCCTGCGCATCGCGTGTGATCTTAAATACGGTTGCACCAAACTTTTCCTGATACTCCGGCATTTTCGTATATTCAGAAAGTGCAAAAAGCAGCTCCTCGATCCCTTCCATTTTCAGTGCAGAACCGAAGAAACATGGAAACAATTCCCTTTTCTGTATCATTTGACGGATATCTTCTTCCCCGATACTGCCGCCTTCTAAATATGTTTCTAAGACTTTTTCATTGCAGACAGCCACGTTCTCATAAAAATCCTCATCCAGATATGTTCCATCTGTATTTTTTGAAAAATCCACACAGGCACTGCCCAATGTATCTTTGATCTGTGCCAATAATTTGTCGTGGTCTGTTCCCTGCTGATCCATTTTGTTGACAAAAATAAATGCCGGGATATTGTAACGCGCTAAAAGCCGCCACAATGTCCTCGTATGTCCCTGCACACCGTCTGCCCCGCTTATGATCAGCACAGCATAGTCAAGCACCTGCAAGGTACGCTCCATTTCCGCAGAAAAATCCACATGTCCGGGTGTATCTAACAGCGTAAATTCACATCCTCCATAGGAAAAAACTGCCTGTTTGGAAAAAATCGTGATTCCACGGTTTCTTTCCATTTCATTTGTATCTAAAAATGCATCTTTATTATCCACACGTCCGGCTTTGCGGATGCTGCCGCTTTTATATAATAACGCCTCTGATAATGTCGTCTTTCCGGCGTCAACATGTGCTAACATTGCAATATTTATATGAGTCTGTGTCATAAAAATCTCCACTCCTGCTTTCTTTCACCTGCACTCATGATAACACAAAATTTGCATTAATGCCTTGCTTTTTTCTCTTCTCCCGGTATTGTTTTATGACACAAAAATAATTCAACGGATATCTCCCCCTCAAAGCCTTCCTCCACTGCTTCTAACTGGCATACCCTGTTTTTGTATCCCATCGGTCCGATCTGCGTGTCCGGACGCATCGCGAAAAATAATGCCGAAGAATGATGCTTTGGTGTGCATTTCAGATATTCCGTTGTGTAAAACTGCATCTGATAATCCCTGTCGCACTCATATTCGATCATGGGCAGGACACAGCCTTTTGGACATATCTGCGGCAGAAGTTCCATAAATTCCTGCTTCATCTGTGCAATCTGTTCTTTGCTGAAATGTTCCAGATAGCGTTTATCTTCAAAACGTGTCTCTGCCTCTTTCCAGACATCATGGAAACGGATGCCATGAATATAAACACTGCTTTCTGCCTCTCCGGTCAGATGGAGCACTTTGGGTTTTGCATATTCCCCCGTCTTTAAGCGGAATCTTTTTTGTACCAGAACAGATCGGTGCTGTTCTGACAGCGTAACCGTAACATCCTCATTTCCCATATTCCAAAATGCTTCTTCGGATAATTTCTGCCCGTCTTTTCCCGTCAGTTCATAGCAGGTGATAAACAGCCTGTCAAGCTCCACCTGTTCTAACTCCCCCAACTCCGCTCCCTGTCCAAGCATATATAAAAACTGTATCTGTTCCTCTATATTATATCGCTCGCCAAGACAGGTGCCTGTTGCTGAAGCGGCCTCAAAACAGCAGCCACCGCTTACAATTTTTTCGATCCACACCTGGTCTGCTTCTTCCAGATTCTGCTTTAACTCTGCCCGGTTTGTCTTCGCTTCTTTGTATGTTCTGTTTCTGTGTTCATATTCCTGTTCCGACATGGCTGAAATTTCCCACAGATAAAATGTATCCTCTTTTTGGGCAATCATGGGAAGCACTGTATAATGTTCTCCCTCGCCATATGACAGATTCAGTATTTTTTGTTTCGTTACAGTTGGAAAAAGGGTTCTTAAATTTTGTGTATTCATAATATCTCCGTTCCTCCTAAATATGAAAAATATCGATCAGAAATACCATCGCCAATCCATAATAAGTGATCACTGCAACCAGATCATTCACCGTCGTGATCAGCGGACCGGATGCAACTGCCGGATCAATATGGATCTTGTAGAAGAACATCGGGATGATCGTACCTACAAAACCAGAGATTACCATCGCAACGACCAGAGAAATCCCAACGCACCCGGAAATCAGGAATGCTGACATCCAGGCATATTTTTTGAACAGGTGGATGTAAATGCCAAGAAATACAAGTGCCATGACGCCAAGGCTCGCTCCATTCAAAAAGCCGATCTTCATTTCTTTTCCAAGAAGAGCCAGTTTTTTTCTGGTATCTAAATCCTCATCCACAAGTACACGGATCGTTACTGCAAGCGACTGCGTACCAACATTTCCTGCCATATCAAGCACCAGCGACTGAAAGCAGATCACGATCGGCAGAACTGCAACCACAGATTCAAATATTCCGACAACAGAGGACACTGCCATCCCAAGGAACAACAGTATGATCAGCCACGGCAGTCTCTTTTTCATGCTCACGATCGTCGGTTCCTTTAAATCCTCCTCGGAGGTCAGACCTGCAAGTTTTGCATAGTCATCTCCCATCGCATCATCTACTAACTCCACGATATCTGTTGCAGTCAGAATACCGGCTATCTTTCCATCCTGTGTCAGTACCGGGATGGAATCCTCCTCATAATCTGCAATCTTTTCCACACATTCACTGATATTTTCATGTTCATACACATACGGATAGGAACTGCTGACGATCTCCTGCAGAGGTGTATTTTCTCTCGCGATGATCAGGTCTTTCAGATCGATCGCACCGGCAAATTTTTCCTCTGTATCAGTAACATAAATCGTTGAAATATTATCATGTTCCCCCGCCTGGCGGACCAGTTCGCTCATCGCTTCCCGGATGGACAGCTCCTCTGAAATACAGACAAAGTTGTTCGTCATGCAGCTTCCAATCTCATCCTCCTCATAGGAGAGCAGTTTCTGCACATCTTTCTGTGCGTCCGCATCCAGATGGCTCACGATCTCATTTTTCTTTGACTCGGACAGATCATCTAACACGTCAAGTGCATCATCTGCATCCATGTAGGAAATTACTTTTGCTGCCTGCTCTAAAGACAGTTCCTCCAAGTACATTTCCGCATCATCAAAATAGGAAAATATCTCTGCGATCCTTTCAGAGCCGAGCACACGGTAGAGATGCTTCCGCTCAGTCTCCGTCAGAAATGTGATTGCCTCCGCGATATCTTTCTCATGATAATCTGACAGCAGATTCCGTAATTTCTGCTCATCTTTTGTAACACGGATGATCTTTATCAGTTCTTTTACATAGTCTTTTTTCGGGATTAATACTTTTCTCATTGTGACCTCCTTTTCGCCTGAAATGGGCATAAAAATACATCGCTTCATTGTGATTGCAAGGATCCTCTGATGCGATGTATAAAAAGGTGCACAACAATATAGAATATGGCGGTCAGACTTTCACAGACAGCCACATTCTTTTTTTACATCTTCGTACATCGCATATTTTACTTCGTCCTACGCTATCGCAACTGTCCATGAAAATTCACCTCCATTAAAATTTGAATTTTGATATGTCTGAAAATGACGTGGTCATTGTAGCAGAAATGAATGAGAAACGCAACCCCTGTTCTTTATAGATATTTCCCCGTAACACTCTCATCATTCGCTGCAATCTGCTCCGGTGTCCCGCAGGCGACCACTCTGCCGCCCTCCTCTCCGCCGCCGGGGCCCATATCAATGATATAATCTGCATTTCGGATCACATCCAGATCATGTTCAATGACGAGCACAGTCGCCCCGTTATCGACCAGCGCCTGAAATACGCCAAGTAACGTCTGTACATCCAACGGATGCAGTCCGATGGTCGGCTCATCAAACACAAAGACAGAATCCGACTGTCCTTTTCCCATTTCACTGGCAAGTTTCAGTCTCTGTGCCTCGCCGCCGGAAAGACTCGGTGTTTCCTCCCCCAGCGTCAGATATCCAAGTCCTAAATTTTTCAGGACACCAAGCCTCTGGTGCACCAGTTTCAGATCCTTGACTGCCTGCAGCGCCGTATTGACATCCATCTCCATCAGTTCCGGCAGGGAATACCTGTTTCCCTGTTTATTTTCATAGCTGATCTGCCATGCCTCTTTCGCGTACCGGGAACCGCCACATTCCGGGCATGGGATGTCCACATCCGGTAAAAACTGTACATCCAGACTGATCTGCCCGGTTCCGTCGCAGACCGGGCAGCGCAGCTTTCCAGTATTGTAGGAAAAATCCCCCGCTTTGTATTTCCGGTCTTTCGCATCCGCTGTTTTTGCATAGATTTTGCGGAGTTCATCATGTATGTTTGCATAAGTTGCCACCGTTGAACGGACATTGATACCGATCGGTGAGGCATCGATCAGTTTCACATGGGCAATCCCTTCCGCCGAAATACTCTTCACATGTTTCGGCAGATGTTCCCCGCAAAAAGAGGCTTCCAGTCCCGGAATCAGACTCTCTAAAACCATCGTGGTCTTCCCCGAACCGGAAACACCGGTCACCACGGTAAGTCTGCCCTTTGGAATATCCACTTCCAATGGCTTTACCGTGTGAATGTTATCCGTAGACAGATGCAATTTTCCAAGTGTAAAAACTTCCTCTTTCCCTGCCTGTGTGCGGACATGCATATCTGCCGTTTTCGCCAGAAAAGGACCGATCATGGATTTTTTATTGGAAATAATCTGCGGAATGCTGCCCTCCGCGATCACATATCCGCCTCCCACACCGGCTTCGGGTCCCATCTCGATCAGCCAGTCCGCCTCCGATAATATCTGCGTATCGTGGTCTACCAGAAGAACGGAATTGCCGTCCGCGACCAGATCATGCATCACGGCATTAAGCCCTTTGATATTCGACGGGTGCAGACCGATCGAAGGCTCATCTAACACATACAAAACGCCTGTCGTGCGGTTTCGTACCGCTCTGGCAAGCTGCATCCGCTGCCTCTCTCCGGTCGACAATGTTGAGGCCGTCCGGTCAAGCGACAGATAAGAAAGTCCCAGATCCATCAGCCTTTTCGCAACGGCCTGAAACGATTCACAGATGGATTCTGCCATGGGACGCATTTCTTCCGGCAGGGAATCCGGCACTCCTGCCACCCAGTCCACCAGTTCTTTTAAGGTCATTTTGCAGGCTTCATCCAGACTTATCCCACGGAGCCTTGGTGCTCTCGCAGCTTCAGAAAGCCTGCTGCCGCCACATTCCGGACAGATATCTTCCTTTAAAAATTTTTCCACGCGCTTCATGCCCTTCTCATCTTTTACTTTTGCAAGCGCATTTTCCACGGTGTAAACGGCATTATAATAGGTAAAATCCAGTTCACCCGCCTGGTTGGATTTTTTTGCCTTATAAAAAATATGTTTTTTCTCAGCCGGGCCGTGATAGACGATCTCTTTCTCCTCGTCTGTCAGTTCCCGGAATGGGACATCCGTGCGCACGCCCATCTCACGGCAGACATCTGTCATCAGTGACCACATCAGACTGTTCCACGGTGCGACCGCTCCCTCATCAATGCTGATCGAATCGTCCGGCACCAGCGAATTAAAATCCACTGTCCGCACACTTCCCGTACCGCCGCATCTTTGGCACGCCCCCTGTGAATTAAAGGCAAGTTCTTCCGCACTCGGTGCATGTACTTTTTCCCCGCACACCGGACATAAGATTTCCTGCTCTGCCGCTACTTTTAACGTAGGCTCTATGTAATGTCCATTCGGACAGCGGTGGGATGCCAGTCTCGAATACATCAGCCTTAAGCTGTTCAAAAGTTCGGTTCCGGTTCCAAACGTACTGCGGATCCCCGGTATTCCCGGACGCTGATGGAGTGCTAAAGCTGCCGGGACATATAACACCTCGTCCACCTGTGCTTTTGCCGCTCCTGTCATACGCCTTCTTGTATAAGTAGAAAGTGACTCCAGATATCGTCTGGAACCCTCTGCATACAAAACACCAAGTGCCAGCGAAGATTTGCCCGAACCGGAGACACCTGCAACCCCCACGATCTGATGCAGGGGGACATCCACATTTACATTTTTCAGGTTGTGGACTCTCGCCCCTTTTACCCTGATATATTTTGGTTCATTATGGTTGGTTTCCATGATGGTACTCCTTATTTATTCGTCTTATCCTGATCACCGATCGCAGCATGGAAATTTTTAAAAGATCAGTACAAACACTGCGACCGGCATTACCACTGCCCCCGTCAGATCAGGAAGCTGATGCGCAAGAAAATTTTCGGTCAGCCCTGCATTGTCATCGATCACTTTCCGCAGACGTCCGCTGGCGTTTGCGCTAAAATATCCCTAACAACACTTTCATTTCCCGCTACAATCCTATCAACACTTCCGCACTCCAGACACAACAATCCCGGCGAAAAAGTCCAGTATTCCACCAAGCGCAATCGTGCCTGCAAACAACAGTATCAGTTCCAAAAGATCACAAAACCGATCAATAAAAAGATGATCGTATCAGACGCAAAGAGTTCTCCCAATATCGGTAAATACCTCATATTTTCTCCCCTCTCTAATCTATTCCAGTTTTTTCATAACAAGTCCAAACAGCTCTGCCTTTTTCCACCATCACAAAAAACTGACAGACACAAGATGCCGCTCAGCACAGTTCCTTCACAAAATTTCCACCTTCAAAATAAATATCATTTCCTTCACTGTCTTTATGAAACGAAATCCGCTCTGTTCCAACCAGTTGAAAACCAACACTGTTAAGTAATCCAACAGAAGGGAGATTATTTTTTGCTGTTCCGGCATATCTCTAACAATGCCTCATCCCTACAGCCCCAGCCTCCGATACCGGTTCACGCACGCAAACACTTCCTGCTTTCTTGGCATCGCAAGTCCGCACGGCAGATAACTACTCTCGCAGACTGCTGCGATCCCCTTCTTCTGCAAAACATCCCAAAGCGCATCGACTGCCTGTGTCAGGGTGTGTTTTCCATCAAAAAAGTGGATCTGCATATATTTTAACATATATCCGAGTGCTGCAAGCTGCTCCGTGTCCATAAGCTGTTCCACATAGCGGACGTCAATGACTTCCCGGTTGATAGAGATGGAATCCCTTCCCATCGTTTTCATCTTTAAGCGGTTGTCCTCTTGAAACATCCGGTCCGGCTTTATTTTTCTGTCAAAATCAGGCTGCTTTGACGGGGCAATGTCCTGTTTTGGAAGCGGGAACTCTGTCGCTGCCTGCTTTGCTGACTCTGTGATCTCAAACGGCTCGTAACGGTTCATCTGGATGATGCAGTCCGCCTTGTGAAAATAGGAACCGGAGCTTCCGGCAACAAGGACCGTCGAGATACCGTATGTGTGATACAGCTCCTCTACCCGGTCAATAAAAGGCACGATCGGCTCTGCATCACGGTTGACCACGCGCTGCATCAGCTCATCACGGATCATAAAGTTCGTTGCACTGGTATCCTCGTCGATCAGAAATGCTCTTGTGCCTGCCTCCATCGCCTCGATCACATTTGCCGCCTGGGAAGTACTCCCGCTGGCATCCTCCGTATAAAAGGATACCGTATCTTTCCCGTTTGGCAGGTCATGGATAAACATGGAAATATCCACGTCACGGATGCTTCTTCCATCCTCGGCACGGATCTTCATTGCTGTATCGTCCGTGATGACATACTCCCTGCCATCCCCTGCAATGTGGTTATAGACACCTGTCTCAAGCGCTTTTAACAGTGTTGATTTTCCATGGTAACCACCGCCGACGATCAGCGTGATGCCCTTCTTTATTCCCATTCCGGTCAGTTTTCCGTGGTGCGGCAGCGTCAGCGTGACAGAGAGACTTTCCGGTGACTGAAAACGCACCGCATCTTTCATCGGTCTGCCGGAGACACCGGACTCCCGCGGCAGGATTGCACCATCCGCCACAAACGCACAGAGTCCCATCGGATCTAACTGCTCCCTGATATACGCCTGATCCTCGGCGAGATCTGCGGCTGCCTCCACCGCTTCTTTTCTCAGGGAACGGAAATAAAGGGAGCCTTTTACGCACTCCGGCAGGAAATCGAAGAAGATCTTTTCTAACTCCCTGGAATTGACCGTTCTCCCGTTTGCCGGGAAACCGATCTCCATACGCAGCACGATATCGCCATTCTTTGCATCCATCTGGCAGGCACTGCGCTCTAACACTTCCTGTCCCGGACAGCTGACCGCCATAAGGCCGCTCTTTCCAGATCCTTTCGCTTTAAAGGAAACTTTCTCGACCTGGCGCGCAAACTGGCGCAGCAGATAATCCTGCACGGCGGTCCTTCTGCAGTCTTTCTGATAAAGATGTTCCGGGAATCCCGCCTGTTTCCCGCGGACATGGATACTTACCTTCGACGGTGCTGCAAACGGATCTCCCTGTACATGGTCAATGGAAAGCACATATCCAGGAAACTCATAAGTCCCCCTTGTGTCCTTATATGCCGGATAACCTTTATGGTCGATACACTGTAATAAATTTTTTAACTCTGCTGCTGTCTGCATGATCTACTCCTCCTCCACAACCAGCTGTGAAAAATCCTTTTTCTCAAACTCCTGAATCGAAATGCTCTTCTTATTCGGATTCGCATAAACGAATGTCTTATCTACATTTTCAATGTAATTCTGGATCTTATCGTTTGTTGCACTGATGATCGCCTGAAAACCAAGCCCGCGGATCAGTTCGATACAGCTCGCCACTTTCTCTGCATCCATCTTGGAAAATGCCTCATCTAAAACAACAAGACGGATCGTCGGGCGTCTTGTCAGTCTTGCAGACAGATTGATATGGTATGCCTGCGCAAAACTTGCGAGTAGTGCAATGTAAAGCGGGTTCTGTCCCTCACCACCGGAATTTTTCTTGATCATCTTGCTAAGACCAATGACAAGACGTTCGTCACCTTCCACGATCTGTTCCATCTCAAATGAAAGATACGTACGGTAATCTGCATACTTCACCATGTTCTGTTTTGCCTCATCAAGTTCCTGCTGCGTGGCATTTTCCGGCGGGATAAAGATACGGATCAACTCGCTCATGAGCATACCATATTTGTTCTCGTGTTCCATGGAAAACAGGTTCATCTGATGTTCCACCGGCGACGCAAGTGAGGACGGATCGATCTCTAAATCCTCATCCATAAACATATCATAAAATGCGCCGTCGGCTCCCTTATTTCTCGTGATCTTAAACTGATAGCGGTCTTTACCAAAATTCAGGTTGCGGATGATACGGTTTAATTCATCCCTGCGCACATAGGCTTCTTTTATGGCACTGCGGATCTTGTATACAAAATCCTCCTTAAAATGCTCTACCGCTGCCTTTGCCTGCTCGGCTGCCTTTTTCTGGTATTCCTCTAACTCATTGCAGGAAAGTTCCGACAGCAGGTTATCATAATCATCATTGTTCTCCGCACTCGCCGAAAAATCACGCTTCGGGTGATTCTGCAGATAATTCATGCGGACATCGACCAGCTTATTTTTCTGCTCTGTGCACTGCACCGCCGCCTGATTCATATCCTCCTGCGTCGCCGCTTTCATGCTGTCATACTTCTTATTTTTCTGCCCGGCAATGTAGGCTTCAAATGCCTCCTCCGCTTCAATGGAACCGCGGAGTTCCCGTTTTTTCGCAAGAAGTTCTTCATTTCTTGTGATGAAATCATTGCCGTCCTTTTCAATGGCATCTTCTTTTTTCCGGATCTGGTATTTTAAATCATCAATTTTTGCTTCTAACTCTTTCTGTTTTGTGTGGATCTCCTCCGCCTGTTTCTTTAAGGTTTCCACAGTACCGGCACCGATCTCTGCCATCTTCTTTTCTGTTTTGATTTTCTGTTTTTCTTTTTCCTTCTTCTCCGCAAGATCTAAGATCAGGTTCTGGTATTCCTCGACCGTATCATTTAAAAATTCCTGGGCAAGAATATTTTTCGCCTCTGTCTCACGCTCTCTGTATTCTGCTCTGTTCTGCTCTAATTTCTCCAGGCTGGCTGCAAGTTCCTTCTGGCGCTGTTTCTTACTCTTTTCACCAATATATACATGTTTCTTATAATTGTCCGGATTTAAACGGCGTAACTGATAACTCTGGTATAATAAACAGTCTGCTGTCACACCGATCTTGCACTGGCGCAGTTCGTCCACCGAAGTACACTTGATGACATTTCCGAGTAAGAAGTCCACAAATGCCCTCACATATGGCTCTTTTGCTTCTACTTCTTCTGCAAGCGCATTGTCTTTTACGCGCCAATCCTCCTGCATCAGTTTTTCCGTATCCACTAAAGATACACGGAAGAAACGCTTCTCGTCGAGTGTTTCGTATACTTCCATCGCCTGTTTGACATAGGCAGGCTCCACGATCAGCGCAAGTTTGTTCCAGGAAAGATAACCCTCGATCGCATTACGCCATGTTTCATCTTTAATATCAATGAGATCTGCAAAAATACGGACCTGGATATTTTTTCCGGTCTGTTCAGAAAGTTTTCTTGCAATTTCGGATCTCGCAAGTTCTAACTCTCTCGGATATGCTTTTTTACCAAGTTTTAACTCTGTGAGTTCTTTCTCTAACACATCCGCTTCTTTATTCATGGAACGGATCTCCGAGGAAGCCTCCTGCCTGTCCTTTTCTGCCTCTTTCTGCACTTCGACCAGACTTCGTTTCAAACGTTCGATCTCCTCTCCGGTGATCGTGCCTTCTTTGAACTTCTCGATATCCCATAGAATCTGATTCGAAACGATATCTACATCTTCCCAGCCGTTTAATCTTGCACAGATACCGTCCCATTTATTTTTACTTCGCTCCAGAAGGCTTAGGTTTTCTTCCAAACTCTTTAACTGCTCTTCTAATCTTGCATAACCGGTTCCGGCGATCTGCTCATTGATCTCGCCGTATTCTTTTTCATAATTTTCTTTTACCTGAAGCAATTCTGTAAGACTTTCATTCTGCAGTACGACATCCTTTTTCCAGTTTTCCACACGCTGCTGCATTTCCTCTATGGTCTGCTCTAACTGTAAGATCGTCAGTTTGTCCATCCGGTAACGGCAGTTTAACAGTTCTTTTTTCTTCTCCTCCATCACCTGATACTGTGCACTGATCTGCTTTAACTCTTCGATCTCCTGCATCGTGGCTTCGATCTTGCGGCACATCCTGCCATAGAGCATCGCGCCCTCCTGCATGTCCTCGATATGGATGTCCTGCTCCATGCAGATATATTCTTTTACAAAATCCTCTAACCGGATATTCATTTTAAATGGGATCGCACGCTTAAACAGGCGCGGGAATTTTTCCATATCCAGTCCGCCTAAATAGACATCATAAAGGTTTCTGCGGAATCTCTCATTATTAGAAGTGTAAAACATCTCATCTTTGGGGAAATTCTGCTGTAAATAGCTGCGCACTTCACCGATCGTCATTGCGCGGCTCTCTGTCCGGTAATCCCCCGGGATCAGCTCGCCCTTATGCCAGAAAAACAGCCTGTTTATCTCATTGGTAGCGGTCTCCACGTCAAACACAACCCCGATGCATTCTTTTTCCTTCGTGATCGTCTGTTCCATCTCAAGAACGATCGTCGTGGAAAAGTTTTTGTTCCGCTTATATTCCGCCTGATTATTCTCGCCAATGTTGATCATACCGCGCAGGTACTCGATCAGGCTTCGGTCAGAGTCATCTGCCGCCGCCTTATTGAAAAATCCACGTCCGTCCGTGTTCGCATAAAGCACGATCTGCATTGCATCGATCACTGTTGATTTTCCACTTCCGGAATGACCGGTAAAAAAGTTGATGCTCTCATTTAAGCCTAACACCTTGCGGTCAATATAATGCCAGTTGTTGAGGCAGATTCTGGTAAAAACTTTATATGCCTGATTCATCTGTTCCATCTTCTGTCTCTCCTTCCTCATCCACATTCATTTCTTCTGGTTCAAGATCACTTTCTTCATCCGTCATATCATTTTCTGAAAGTGTTTCCTCACTGCTCCACTCCAGATTCTCCTGCCCGTCTACCTCGTTATCTTTTACCTCATCGGAAAAACTGCCAAGAAGCCCGTTCACATCTTCTCTCATCAATACTAAATTGATACACGGATAGATCATGATCCTCGTATTTTCAAGCTGTTCGTCAAACACATCCAGAAACTCTACCATCTGATATTTTTTCAGAATGGCAAACGCTCTTTTGATCTCCGTCATCGATGACGGTCCCTTGATGAGACGGAATTCTCCCGCTTTTCCATTTAATTCTCCAAACGTCGTTATTACATTGACACTGGAAGAAACAGCCGCCATTTTTTCATCATAGATCAGTTTTAACAGCAGCAGATAAATGGTCGCAAGTTTCGGCAGTTTCTCACCGATTCCGTCTGCTCCCTCTAAATAAATGATGCCAAGCTCCGTATCCTGACAAAGTTTTATCCCTGCAACCGCAAAATACTCCGTCAGAAATTCCAAATGCCTGTCACTGAAATCATACATACGGTCCGGCATCATTCGTCCGTATTTTTTATCATATTTTCGTTCCGGCAGAAATGTCTGGGCAAGTAAGGTTCTTATCACTTCCTGCATCCATTCCACATCCTGCGTGTTTAACTCTTCGTAACCTTCAAACATTAATTCCGTTCACTTTCTATTGATTTTTGTTTTACACTAAAAGTCATCTTTGGATAACAATAGTTTCCATTCTGAACCTGTTTCTCCTCCACCTGTACCCGGTATCTGCTGTTTTTGCGCATACTGATATCGTAGGCGAGGATCAGCTTTTCAAAGGATTCGTCATCCGAAATATCCATCCGGTCTGTCTCTAAAATGCCATCTGTCATCTGTTCGTCGATAAATTCCTCGATCTGTTTTGCCGTATAACGGTGCTCAATCTTATTTAAGCGCAGGACATCTTCCCGTGAAAGTTCTGCCGGCTCCTCCTCTTCCTGCAGATCATCCTCAAATTTTCTGCGGCGTCTTCTCTTGTAAAGAGGATTGTCACTCAAAACATCAAAAGCTGACAGATTCATATGTTCCGCCACCTCTTTTAACATCTCTGTTCGCTTTCTGTCTCAGCCGATCCAAGTTTGTTCAAAAGCAGGATCAGCATGCCGTGGCGTTCTGTCTCATCGCTGAGCAGATAATTTAACCGGCTCACGGTCGCACGGATATACTTACTGTGTTCTTTATCCATATTTGAGATCCGGTGTTCAATATCATCAAATCCACGCTCGATCTGGTCAATCAGATCCAACACATCTTCCTGCCTGTTTCTTCGCGTATATAAAAATGGAAGTTCCTCTTCGGTCCGCCTGGAATCTAATACGGAAGATCTGTTTTCTGCACTCTTTTGTTCCATCTGCTGTTTCTGCCGGATGCGCTCCACCCAGGCATCATCTTCCCGCATTTCTTTTAACCAGCGTTTGATATCCATTTTATAAATATAAAAATTGTCACTTGTCTTTAAAATGTGGTATTTGCGTCTGACCACTTCCTCCACATAACCCTCTAAATGCTCTTTTAAAAGTTCATCGTAGGACTGCTTATTCAAAAGACGCTCAAAAAATTTATCCATGTTGTGGAGCATGTCCTGCAATGCCTTATTCAGCTTTTTCGTATTGACAAGCGCCGTTTTTAACATGGTAAGATTCATGCGATGGTCATTTTTAAAGGAAAACAGCGTCGCATAGACATTCTGGATATAAAGATCCGTGTCATCTAACGGCTCCTCTGCCAATTTTTCAAATGCCTCGATCATCACTGCCGCATAATCCGGTATGACGATATTGGTGGTCATCGCCTCATAATCTTCGATTTTTCTGAGCCATTTTGCGCGTACCAGCCAGTTTAGGATTCGTCCCGGCAATGCAGTTTCTACATCTTCCTCTGTCTCATTATCCTCTCTCATAAAGGCATAACGACGAGAGGAGCACATGTCACTTAAAATCTGGACACATGCTTCTCTGCTTAAAAAGTAATTGTTGTACTGGTATTCGTCATTGATGGTCAGAAGTGCTTCTATATAGATGTCCCGGTTTACGGACCGGAACAGGCCCCAGAAAGATGCTGGGATGTCGTATATCAATTTCACGTTATTCTTTCCTTACTATCATTTCTTACAATCTCATGATACACTGCTTATCTGTATCTGCACACGTCTTATTTTTGCACAATGCATGCAGCATATCCGTCTGCACACACTTTATCTGGTGCGTGATTCATGCAGCATATCCATCTTCATCTCGTAATATGCCGGACTCATATCCAGATAATGTTCATGTGGATTTTCAAAACGCTGTTCTTCTTCCCACACTTCGGTATTAAGCTGTTTTTCCACATAAGCTCTGATATCTTCTAAGGATTCCGGCTCCACGATACGTTTTCCTTCCTTTACGACCTGCTGCTGAAGTTTTTTCGCTGTGCAGTTTTCAAAAGAACGGTTTTTCCATGGTTTTACCGGATCCGCATAGCGGTATGGCACAGACATATCAACTTTCTCTCCTGCCTTTGTGATCAGATCCGCAACGGAATGTCCTGCTTCATCATAGATACGGTACACATCTTTGAGTCCCGGATTTGTGATCTTCTCCACATTTTCTGAGATCTTGATACGCGGAGCAAATGTACCGTTTTCTTCCACTGCAGAAATCTTATATACGGCACCAAAGACAGGATCTGATTTTGCAGTAATCAGACGTTCACCAACACCAAAACTGTCGATCTTTCCGCCCTGCTGTAAAATGGATGTGATCGTATACTCATCTAAGCTGTTTGAAACAACGATCTTGCAATCCTCTAATCCCACATCATCTAACATCTTACGGATTTTTTTGGAAAGATATGCAAGGTCACCGCTGTCGATACGGATTCCCTTTAATCTTTTTCCCATCGGCTCTAAAACTTCTTTTGCCACACGGATCGCATTCGGGATACCGGAACCGATGACATCATAAGTATCCACTAAAAGCACTGTCCCATCCGGATAATTCTCTGCGTAATGTTTAAATGCCTCAAACTCATCTTTATAATACATCACCCAGCTATGTGCCATGGTTCCGCTGACCGGGATATCAAACATCTGACCGGCAAGCACGGTTGCCGTTCCGACTGCGCCACCAATATATGCGGCTCTCGCACCATAAACTGCAGCATCCATGTTGTGGGCACGGCGCGCACCAAAATCAGAAACAGCCCGTCCCTCTGCTGCACTCACAATACGTCTTGTCTTTGTCGCGATCAGGGACTGATGATTCACCTGCGCAAGCAAAGCGGTCTCGATGAGCTGTGCATCAATTAACGGTGCGACCACCGTGATGATCGGCTCATTCGGGTACATGATCGTTCCTTCTTTGAACGCATAGATATCACCGCTGAATTTAAAATCTTTCAGATAAGCAAGAAAATCTTCGGTAAAAATGTGAAGTGAACGGAAATATGCAATGTCCTCCTCATCAAAATGAAGATTCTCAATGTACTCTAAAATCTGCTCTAATCCTGCAAAAATTGCAAATCCGCCACCATCCGGATTACTGCGGTAAAATACATCAAATGCTACCCTAGTATCCTTGTCCTGATCGTTGAAATAACCATTTGCCATCGTCATTTCATACAGATCCATCATCATTGTAAGATTTCTTGTTTCACTCTGTTTCATCTTAATCCTCCATACATGCGCTGTTCTCTGCGCAGTCTGTATTTCCTATCGATTCAGTTCTGATAAGATTTCCCGTTTTCTCTTTCCGATCAGAAGCTGTTCGTTATATGTCATATACCGCTCACAGGTATGCTCTGATAAAAACATTGCCGCTTCGGGTGTTAAAGTCAGTTCTGTCACAAACACGACCATCTCTTCACCATTTTCAAACGCCTGTTCCATAAAATCAAATGCATGCTCTAACGCATTCACCGCTTCCTGTTCCGCATTCTCTAAAGTTTCTCTTTGTCTGTCAAATCCGGCTTTTGCCTGTGTAAAACTCTCTTTTGCATCCAATCCGCCGTTCGGTACATTTTCTTTCCAGAGCGCAAAAATACGTTCCCATCTGGCTGCCTGTGCCCTGGTGCAGACTTCCGCCTGCTTCTCTGCTTCCACCACTGCCATTCTCTCCTCAAACAATGCCTGATAGCAGTCCACCGGCACTTCGCCTTCTTTGAGTCTTCTTTGATATTCTTTTAAAAATTCGTACCAGTTATCCGTGATCTGCTTGTTTTCCTGCACTTTTTCAAAAAATGCCGACAGACCGTCAAGCAGCAGATTTACCACGCTCAGTCTTTCATCGAACGCCGCCGCATAGATCCTTGCAAAAGTCTCCGGTCTTACTTTTCCGGCAAGGATATCTGCGATCCCGTAATCATCCCGGTACTTGCGGTACAGTTCAAAATACGCTGCCACATCCTCCGCCACATCCTCGTGATGGATAAATTCACGGATGACACTCTCATCCACCGGCAGATCCATCTCCTCGTAAACCTGCATCAGACTGCTTAAATCCTCCCAGCCACGCGCCGTCACAAAGCGGATGCCGTCCACATCTGCCTCCACACGGTAGAAGTTTCTCTGCCTCAGTTCCAGATAACTCAAGATGGCATTATGGAGATGTTTTGCTCTCGCATATTCTTTCCAGACTTTATAATCAGCTTCAATGTTCAGATAACGGACACGGTCTAAAGTCACCATATCAAAATCACGCACCGACTTATTGTACTCCGGCGGATTTCCCGCTGCAACGATCAGCCAGCCTTCCGGAATCGCCTGATTGCCAAATGTCTTGCACTGCAAAAACTGCAGCATCGTCGGTGCTAAAGTTTCCGAAACGCAGTTAATCTCATCGATAAACAGGATTCCCTCTTTCTGCCCGGTCTTTTTCATTTTACGGTAAATACTTGCAATGATCTCACTCATGGTATACTCCGTGACCGGATACGTTGTTCCATCGAAAGATTCCTCTTTTATCATTGGAAGTCCGACTGCACTCTGTCTGGTATGATGCGTGATCGTATAGGCGACCAGACCGATCTTACACTCCATGGCGATCTGTTCCATGATCTGTGTCTTTCCGATGCCTGGTGGTCCCATCAAAAGGATCGGTCGCTGCCTGATCACAGGAATACGGTATTCTCCCTGTTCATCCTTCGAAAGGTAAGCCATTACCGTATGCTTAATTTCTTCTTTTGCCTGTTTTATATTCATTTCTGAGATCTCATTTCTTTATTTGTTCGCCTATTATCTTAATACATTTTGGCAGTTTTTCCAATCATTTTATGCTTTTTTTCTCTTTCTCTCATAATAAATCACACAGGAAGCACTCAAAATGAGTCCAAACACAGTTGCAAGCGGTGTCGCAAATCCGATCTGGAACAATGTCACGCCAGACACTTTACTCATCGCGTACGAAACAGGGATTCTCACAAGAAAAGTACTTAAAATTCCCTGCACCGCAACTGTTGCAAGTGCAGCCCCTGCCACGCCCATCTTCAGTGCGCCGACCAGCGCAAAGTCACCTGCAATATTGACGACACATGCAACACCCATGAGGGCTAACGGTGTTCTCGCATCCCCCAGTCCGCGGAACATTCCACCGATTGCGTTAAACATGACGATACAGATGATACCGATTCCGCAGATACGGATATAATCGGTCGTCTGGGAAAATGCTTCCGCCGGCGCATTTATAACAGATGCGATTCCGACTGCCAATACAGCAACGATCACTGCGAGAAGGATTCCCACCGTGACAAACAGCCAGAGTGCAGAGCCGACTGTCCGCTCCGCTGCCGCCTCATCTTTTTTACCGATATTCTGTCCGAGCAAAACGGTACATCCCATCGTAAGTCCCGTGATGATCCCGGTGATCGTCTGCATCGTCATGCTTCCGGTCGACACGGCTGAAACTGCCGATGCATCCGCAAATAAGCCGACCACAAACAGATCAACCGTTCCATAGAGTGCCTGCAAAAGGTTTGCTCCAAAGATCGGCACTGCAAATAATAACAATTTTTTCCATACGCTTCCGCTTGTAAAATCGTGTTCCATAAAACTCTCCATAAAAAAACTGAATAAGAAACCGGGATTTCCACCCGGCTTCTTATCCAGCTCATAATATCGTAAGTATTATAAACCCTCCGATGACCACATTATTCTATAAAATCTTATGGTTTCTGTCAAGAGTTCTGACTTTATTACAAAACCATTATAAACCCATGAATTCATGACATGGAATCTGTTATTCTGCATATTTCATCAGTGCATCCACGATCTTTGGATATC
>OIDU01000373.1_pt1 | contig 22191 bp, 25 predicted proteins | sample 1581481 | NCBI WGS metagenome assembly OIDU01 (sample SAMEA3882519, study PRJEB24775) | human gut metagenome | biome: human-associated habitat; feature: intestine environment; material: feces | place: Netherlands | collected 2009/2010
CATTTTTGCAAAGCAAAATAGCATTTGTATAGACGAATGCCCTGCTTGCTACAACAATGCGTCCTTTTTGTCCGCAGTTTGAAATTTTTAGATTGGAGAAAAACGCCATGCTAACCTTGGAATGGATCGGTAAAAATAAAGTCGTGAACCATCATCAGGAAGTTCCCTTCCGGGTGCTGGAGCGGCAATACAGTTTTGATGAGCAGGGGCAGCACACCGAGAACAACGACAGTGAGAACATGATCATCCACGGCGATAATCTTGAAGCACTGAAAGCCCTGTTGCCGCAGTATGAGGGCAAGGTGAAGTGCATCTATATCGTTATCTTAACCCCCATTCTAATGAGTATCCTAAGTTCAGAGAATGCAGTAAGATTAAACTTTATAATTCATATTATGTTTCTTGCATTATTCGAGATGAGGAACTATAATGTACTTTGTGGAGGTGCGAAATGGACTATATGACATTGAAAGAGGCCGCCGAGAAGTGGGGCGTGACACCTCGTAGGGTAAATTATTATTGTGCTGGTGGGCGTATCCCCGGCGCTGTGAAAATGGCCGGTGTTTGGCTGCTCCCTAAAACTGCGGAGAAGCCGATTGATGGTCGAACAAAACAAGGAAAGGTAAAAAAGTATGAGTAATATATTACTTCTTGAAGATGATCTAAGCCTGATTAACGGGCTTTCTTTTGCTTTCAAAAAGCAGGGATTTGAATTAAATATCGCCAGAACGCTCAAAGAAGCGGAGGAATTGTGGACAGACGGAAAATATGATTTGTTGGTGTTGGACGTATCTCTGCCAGATGGGTCTGGCTTTGAATTTTGCAAAAGAGTTCGACTTACATCAAAGGTGCCAATTATTTTTCTGACGGCTTCGGATGAGGAAACAAGTATTATTATGGGGCTGGATATTGGAGGTGATGACTATATCACAAAACCGTTCAAACTGGGGGTTCTCGTTTCAAGGATTAACGCCTTACTTCGACGTGCAAATTCTTTTCAAACAGCAGACACAGAATTGCAGTCGAATGGCATCAAAGTTCTTTTGCTGCAAGGACAGGTTTTCAAAAATGGGGAGCTGTTGGATTTGACTGCCGCGGAATACAAGCTACTGTGCTTGTTTATGAGAAACCCAAGCATGGTGCTGACAAAGGGACAAATTTTAGATAAGCTATGGGATTGCGACGGGAATTATATCGACAGTAGTACCCTTACGGTCTATATGCGTCGGCTTCGTATGAAGATCGAGGATAATCCAAGTGAACCACAAATGCTCCTGACTGTTCGAGGTATGGGATATAAATGGAATATTATCGGGTGAGGTACAGAATGAAGATACTGGCAAATAAAGAAATCAAAAATCTATTTCTTTCGCTTTCACTGGTTTTTGGGGTTACATTTCTCTTAGCCGAGGTTTTTCTATGGCTATCATATCGCCGGCTTTCTCTGTTATTGCTAATCCTTTTTCTATTGGCTGGCGGTGCTGTATGGGCAGTCTGCTTTGTATATTTTAATCGGCAAAATCAGATCATGGAGCAGGCGATATTACAAATCAATGCGTATCTTGATGGTGATCGCAATGCCCGTATTGAATGTGACAATGAGGGCGAATTGTACCGACTGTTTCATTCCATCAATTCTTTAGCGGCAGTGTTAAATGCCCATGCAGATAACGAGTTACGAGAGAAAGAGTTTTTGAAAAATACAATCTCCGACATTTCACACCAACTGAAAACACCGCTGGCAGCACTCAATATTTATAACGGACTCCTTCAAGACGAGGATATAGAAGTGTCCTCCGTGAAAGAATTTGCGGGTTTGTCTGAGCAGGAACTTGACCGTATCGAAACACTGGTGCAAAGTCTGCTCAAGATTACAAGATTGGATGCCGGAGCCATTGTCTTGGAAAAGAACGCAGAAAATGTTGCAGATATGATGCGGGATATTGAACTGCATTTTGCATATAGAGCCAGACAGGAAAAGAAAGAAATCATTCTGTCTGGCTCGGATCATCTTTCTCTTTTTTGTGATCGTGATTGGTTGAATGAGGCAATCGACAATATTGTGAAAAATGCGTTTGACCATACAGAAAGTGGTGCAACAATTCGTGTTGCGTGGAACGAGTTGCCGTCTGGTGTCCAAATTGTGATAACGGATAATGGATACGGCATCCACCCAGAGGATATACATCACATCTTCAAGCGGTTTTATCGCAGTCGTTTTTCTAAGGACAAGCAAGGGATTGGACTGGGATTACCTTTGGCAAAGGCAATCGTTGAAGCACATAACGGCACCATTGAGGTTGACAGCGAATTAGGTATCGGGACAACTTTCACAATGAATTTTCTGATTCCTACAAAATTGTAGGCTGGCTGTAGGCTTACAGTAAGATTCAGGTGCTATTCTCTCACACATAGGCAGGACAAACAAAGACAGCCTGCCTATATCGCAAAATCATTCAGAAAGAGGTGTTTACACTATGAACTTATTAGAAGTCAAAAATATCAGTAAGACCTATGGCAACGGAGAAACCGCTGTCAAGGCATTAAAGGATGTCAGCTTTTCTGTTCCAAAGGGCGAGTATGTGGCAATCGTCGGGGAATCCGGTTCTGGTAAAAGTACACTGCTGAATATGATCGGTGCTTTGGACACGCCAACATCTGGCAAGGTTCTGATTGACGGCAAGGACATTTTTGCCATGAACGATCGAAAGCTGACCGTTTTCCGCCGGAGGAATATCGGCTTTATCTTTCAGGCGTTTAACCTTATCCCGGAGTTGACGGTGGAACAAAATATTATTTTTCCGCTGTTGTTGGATTATCAAAAGCCGGATAAGAGATATTTGGAGGAACTGCTGACGGTTTTGAATTTGAAAGATCGTCGTAATCATTTACCCAGTCAGCTTTCCGGCGGTCAACAGCAGAGAGTGGCGATTGGCCGCGCATTGATTACCCGTCCTTCTCTGATTCTGGCAGACGAGCCAACAGGAAATTTGGACTCACAAAACAGCAGTGAGGTCATAGCATTGCTCAAAGAAACATCGAAAAAATACGAGCAGACCATCATTATGATTACCCATAACCGCAGTATTGCGCAAACGGCAGACCGGGTATTACAGGTATCGGATGGTACTTTGACTGATTTTGGGAGGTGCCGTGAATGAAAAGCTATCTTAGTCTTATTCCCATCTCCGCTAAAGTTCATCGCCGACAAAATCGTATGACGCTGCTTTGCATTGTATTTGCTGTGTTTATGGTAACAGCAGTATTCAGTATGGCAGAAATGGGTTTTCGGATGGAACAGGCCCGATTGGTTGGTAAGCATGGAAGTTTCTCTATTGGAGACTTGCTCGGCAGTTCCATGGGGCAAACCCTTCTTTCTGTTGCGGTTGTTCTGTTCCTGCTGATTTTGATTGCAGGCGTTTTGATGATTTCCAGCAGTATGAACAGTAGCGTTGCCCAGAGAACCAAATTTTTTGGAATGATGCGTTGCATTGGTATGAGTAAGCAGCAGATTATTCGGTTTGTTCGTCTGGAGGCATTGAACTGGTGCAAAACGGCTGTACCCATCGGTCTTATTTTAGGGGTTGTTACAACATGGGGGCTGTGTGCGGTACTGCGCTTTGTAGTCAGAGAAGAATTTTCTGATATTCCCCTCTTTGGTATCAGTATTTTTGGCATTGCCTGCGGTATCTTTGTTGGACTGATTACTGTACTGATCGCCGCAAATGCTCCGGCGAAACATGCCGCGAAGGTATCTCCTATCACAGCGGTGTCTGGAAATGCAGACCACGGAAAAACAATGCGTCATTCCCAGTATACAGGATTCGGAAAGATTGAAGCCCTTCTCGGTATCGGCCATGCGGTCTCCGGGAAGAAAAATTTATTCCTGATGACAGGTTCTTTTGCACTTAGCATCATCCTGTTTTTGAGCTTTTCTATTATGGTCGATTTTGTGGATTACCTGATTCCTCAGTCGGCTGCCACATCAGATATAGATATTGCAAGTGCTGACGGTAATACGATTCCTTGGGAACTGCTTACAACCATCCGCGAAATGGATGGAGTGAAGGAAGTTTACGGGCGTCGTAGTGTATTTGATGTTTCTGCCAAACTAAACGACGACACCAACTTTTCTGGCACAGTCGATTTGATTTCTTATGACGATTTTGATTTACAATGTCTGAAAAAAGACAGTGCTTTGAAAAGGGGGAGTGATCTGTCCAAAGTTTTTAGGGACAGCAATTTTGTTTTGGCAACATCCGATCAGGACAGCACATGGAAAATCGGTGACACTGTTCAGATTGGGGATGAAACCCTTACCATAGCCGGACTGTTAAAAAACGACCCATTTAGTGAGAATGGATTGACAAATGGAAAGCTCACATTGATTACCTCTGATGAAACATTTGTCCGTTTGACAGGAGAGGAAGGTTATTCTCTTGTGCTGATACAAACAACGGGAGATGTTACGGACGAAAATGTTCAGGCAATCCAGAATTCCGTAGATCAAACATATAGCTTTCAAGATAAACGCGACGAGCGCACTACGGGAACTTATATGGCTTTTGTTTTCTGTGTTTATGCGTTTTTGGCAATTATTGCACTGGTAACGGTAATGAACATTGTCAATAGCATTTCCATGAGTGTGTCTGCCAGAATGAAGCAATATGGAGCTATGCGGGCAGTAGGAATGGATGAACGGCAAATGACGAAAATGATTGCCTGTGAAGCATTCACCTATGCTGTTTTGGGGTGCGTTGTTGGTTGTGCTATTGGCTTGCCGCTTAGCAAATCGCTGTATGATTTCCTTATTGCAGGGCATTTTCCATCTGCTGTGTGGCAGTTCCCAATTATCTCTTTGGGCGTTATTCTTCTGTTTGTCTCGATTGCGGCAATCGCAGCTGTATATGCTCCGGCAAAACGAATTCGCAATATGTCGATTACTGCAACCATCAATGAATTATAGTTTCATATGTTAATCTGCCGGACGACGGCAAAAGAAAAAAAGCCGTCGTACAGCAGACACATTTTCACGCGCCTATGAAGCGGCGGCTTTGATTTTCAGAGCCGCCGTTTCTTTTCGTCTACCTTAAAATAACGACGACCTAACACCGTGTAAATCCACGGCGGCATATAAGGAGGATTGCCGCCGTGTCTATTTTTGCCTCTTTTCATAGTACCCATGACCTACATCAATTAAAAAAAGCATAGCGCCCCCTCCTGGACAGTCTGGTTATGAATGTGAAATCAGACAGTACATAAATGAATATGTAACTTCATGCGTTCGTGTGGCTTCATGCCGCCCGGGCGCTTTTGTGTTCTTATGGGGCTGCTTCGGGTCATGTTGGCCCGAAGTCATTCCCCAGTGTCGCTCCCCGCCGCCTTCGTTTCGGTCACTCGTCAACCAACAACCGAAACGGAGGTCAATATGGCTATTATCAATTTGCGGGACTATTACCCGTTCTATACATCGGATTGCTTCATGGAAGTATCGGAAGAAGTTGCAGAAATGTTCAAAGAGTTTGATCGTAAAGAGGCTGCCTACCGGCTGCGTACATACCGCCACAAAGCCTACTATTCCCTTGATCGGGATGACGGGCTGGAGCATGAAGCTGTCTTTGTTGCCTTATCTCCCCATGAACTGTATGAGCGGAAAGTGACCATGCAGGAGCTTCACGCAGCGATTTCCAGTCTGCCGGACAAACAGGCAAAACGGATTTATGCTCATTTCATTCTCGGCATGACCAAACAGGACATTGCCCGGGCAGAGGGCGTCCATGAAAAAGTGGTTCGTGTCGCAATCGAGCGAGGTCTGCGGCGCTTAGAAAAAATTTTGAAAAATTCTTTGTAAGGCGTACCGATTTAGGCCGGAAAATGAAATGGCTTATGAGAGGCAAAACACTTCGGGTCACAATGGCCCGAGGTTCAGACAAGCCTCATGCAGATTGAAAATCGAATAAAAAGACACCCGGATACGAAGGGGAACGCGCTGTGTGACAGACCCGCCATGACCTCGGATTTCAGAGAATACAGTCTTTGTAAAACTGAGCGAGCGAACAGGTCCATGCCATAGGTGGGGCAAGGCTGGCTCCACCGGAACAGGCGCAGAACCCGGATACTTGCGTTTAGTCACAGTCCGAGCGTTGAAGCGGCCTTGCAAGCCGTGAGCCGTCGCAGGCAATGAGAACGCCTTGCCATCAGAATGGGGAGAGTTGAAATACTATGGGGCATGAAGCCTATGTCCGTCCGGTGTGTCTGAAATGAAGTGAAAACCTATGGGGAGCCCCCGGCAATGCTGTCTGATGATAGGCCAACCGATCCGGCGTGGCTCCCCATCTTTTCAAAAAAGGAGCACTTTATGGGAAATGCGTTTGGAATGATCCCCGGCTTGGAACCGGACGAATGGAGCAATGACGCCTGCCGTGGTTATGTCATTATGGCAATGGAGGACTGCGGATTTTCAAAGAAGGATATACGGCGTGTTGTGGGGCAGCTTTATGAAGTATTTGACCTCAACAGCGTGGAGGACGCCAAAGAAAAGTACCATTCCAGTCCTTACTGACCTCGGGTCACATCGACCCGAAGTGGAGAAAGCTCAAAGGGCGGCACCTGCTGGGTGCCGTCTTTTGACATTTCCCCACGGGACAAGTGGGAAAGGCAGGCATATACACGCACTTTCGCAAAGGAGGTTTTCAATGACGCAAGCTGTCACTTATGAACGAGAAACAAAGTCTGTCGCATTTCAAGGGAAGATCATTGTGCTGGAAAGCCTCACGCCGGTACTTCCCCCGAAGGAGAAAGCACAGCGCAAAAAAGAAATTGAGCGTTGTCTTTATGAGGTGTTCCGCAAATATGGAGACAGATTTCCCTAATCATTCGCAACATTGTTGTCCGGGGCTGCTGATGGTATAATATAGTTGTAAGGTTGGTAGCTCCATTCCAACAAGGAAAGGAGCCCAATATGGAATTTATCAGAGAAGATTGTATTTACGCAAGACAGTCAGTAGACCGCAAGGACAGTATCAGCATTGAAAGTCAGATCGACTTTTGCAAGTATGAATTGAAAGGTGGGAGCTGCCGGGTATTCAAGGACAAAGGCTATTCCGGTAAAAATACGGACAGGCCGGAGTTTCAAAAGCTGCTGGGCGAGATCCGCAAGGGAAAGGTCAGGCGGGTCATCGTGTATAAACTGGACCGTATAAGCCGCTCTATTCTGGACTTTGCAACGATGATGGAGCTGTTTCAAGAGTACGATGTGGAATTTGTATCGTCCACGGAGAAGTTCGACACCTCGACCCCGATGGGACGGGCCATGCTGAATATCTGCATTGTATTCGCCCAGCTTGAACGTGAGACAATTCAGAAGCGTGTCACAGACGCCTACTATTCCCGGTGCCTGAAAGGCTTCCACATGAGCGGGCAGGCACCATACGGTTATCAGTTAGAGCCTACTGTGGTAGAGGGTATCCGCACAAAGAAAATGGTTGCCGACCCCATAGCCGCCGACCATGTACGGCTGATGTTTGAAATGTACGCTGAACCGGAAACCTCCTTCGGAGATATTACCCGATACTTCGAGGAACAGGGTATCAAGATTTACGAGAAGTCAATGGTTCGGAGTTTTCTTTCCCAGCTTTTGCGAAACCCCGTTTATGCACAGGCCGACTTGGAGCTGTACGAATTTTTCAAGAGTCAGGGTGCAGCGATTGTCAATGACGCTTCTGACTTTGCCGGAACAAACGGCTGCTATCTCTATCAGGGGCGGGATGTGAAAGAGGACAAGGACAGGTACTTAAAAGACCAGATACTTGTTATCGCTCCCCATGAAGCACTCATTTCCTCTGACACATGGCTGAAATGCCGGAAAAAACTTATGGCAAATACCACCTTCCAGCAGGGACGGAAACCGAAAAATACTTGGCTGGCCGGAAAAATCAAATGCGGGCATTGCGGGTATGCTCTGAAAGCCACCCATGTACCAAACAGCACCGGCTATTTCCGCTGTACCAAACGGACGGAAAACAAAGGCTGTCCGGGCTGCGGGAAAATCCGCAAAGAAGAATTTGAGCAATTCATTTTCTCGGCCATGCAGGAGAAGTTCAAAGACTTTCAGATACTCCACGGCAGGGAGGAAAAAGTCAATCCGAAGCTGACCACCTATCAAGTGGAGCTGGCACAGGTGGAGGCAGAAATTGAAAAGCTGCTGGATACGCTGACCGGAGCCAATGCGACCTTGCTTGCCTACGCCAACAAAAAAATTGAAGAACTGGACACCCGACGCCAGACCATTTCAAAGGCAATCGCTGAATTGAGCGTTGAAACCATATCGCCCCAGCAGATAAAGAAGTTATCCTATTATCTCGACAACTGGGACAGCATAGATTTTGACGACAAAAGAAAAGCCGCCGATGGTTTGATCTCTACGATCAAGGCCACCAGCGACCGTGTTCAGATAGAGTGGAAAATCTGACATTTCCGCTCTATCGCCCCTCATTTCTATTTTATCTCGTTTGTACCCCTTGTACACCGATGTTTGTCTTATAAGATACCAATCCTTTTACCAAACACCCTATGGCAAAACAAATATTTATTCCCAGTACAATATACCATATCTCATATATGTCATTTACAATTCCCGTCATGACAAGAAAAATCGGCATAGAATCTACTATAAGCCAAATGATTCCCCCGAAAAACATCCTTATCAATACAGGAAGTCCCCAACATACAGCCGCAATAATTACTGCACCAAAAGAGCTATCCTGATATGCAGAAACGCATAGCGTAATGGCGCATAACGATAAAAGCGCCTGAAAAGCTAATCCTAATAAAATGCCAAGATATTTCAAAAATAATACAGGTTGAAGCATATGTTGAGAAAGCACCATCCAGGATATATTTTCAAATCCCTTCAAACCATATATCATCCAGCATAAGACTAAATTGACTAACACAAACCACATAAAAATGAAAATAGTGAATGTAAAAGAAGCTAAAATTTTAGCAGGAACATCTTTTCTTCTTCCTTCTTCCGTGCTAAAAATTAATGGCAGCATTTTCGTCTGGCTTTCCTCTGCGAAGATGGTCGACACTCCGCAAATAATCAATATGCTTCCTAAAATCAATCCAAACTGAAGCATTTCAACGAATACCTTCCATCCCGTTGTATATGCCAAATAAGGTGTTTTCCCAATTTCATCATAAGCTTTTCCCAACTCTGTTTCCCCCAGAAAATACCTCTCCGTTGGAAGTACACCATTTTCCCATGCACCATTGGTAAAATATCTTGTAACAAAATCATTTAAAAAGTTTCCATCTCTCCACCCTGGCATATTTTCCTCAAATTTTGTAGGCAAACCATATTTTTCAATTATTTGATTCACTTTTTCATCCGTCAAATCACCTTCAAATTCTTCCGTAATCTTCCGATTCATCTGCACTGCTTCATAACCGGAATAAAACTTCCCATCTACTGTCGCTATTTCTCCACCGACCTCTGCAAACCAAAAATACAGAAACAGCAATCCTGTCGTAGCCAACATTCCTATTTTAAATATTTTATTTTGAAATAGTTTAAAAAGCTCCATCTTATAAAGTCGCATTTTTTTCTCCCCCTGTTATTTGTGTATGATAAAGATATGCATCTTCCAGTGTACTTTCTACATTTTCTGCACCTGCAGCTGGCTGTCTTTCTGAAACAATTCTTAGTTCAACATTTTCTCCACTACTTCTCATATTGCTTACAATGAAGCTACTGGTTATCTGCCCTGCTTCTTTTTCAGAAACAATACACTTCCAGACACATCCTTCTACTTTGTCAGTAATCTCTTTCTCCGTTCCTTCTTGAATCAGTTCTCCATTCTTCATAATCAAAATACGGTCTGCAATATAATCTATATCAGATACGATATGTGTAGACAGTAAAACCATCCTATTTTTTCCAAGTGAACTAATCACATTACGAAAGCGTACTCTCTCCTTTGGATCAAGCCCTGCTGTAGGTTCATCTAAAATCAAAATTTCAGGATTATTCAGAAGTGCCTGTGCAATTCCTATTCTTCGTATCATACCTCCTGAAAAAGTCTTCAGCTTTTTCTTTTTCACATTTTTCAACTCTACCATATCTAAAAGTTCGTCAATACGACTATCGGCATAATCTTCCGGAAGTGCTTTCAATGCCGCCATATATCGCAGGAAACGTTCCGCAGTAAAATCACCATAATATCCAAACTCCTGTGGTAAATAGCCCAATAACCTACGATACTCTGCTCCCATACTGGCAATCTCAATATTATCGCAATAAATACTTCCCCCCGTTGGCTGCAAAACACCACAAATCAATCTCATTAATGTTGTTTTTCCCGCACCATTTTCTCCCAACAGTCCATACACACCATTTGTAAATGTATAATTGAATTTTCTGACTGCTTCTTTATCCTTGTATTTTTTTTGTACATCCATCAACTTTAATTCGTGCATAATACTTCTCCTTTTTCCATTTTGCTAAGCAATTTTTTTATCTGCATTACAAATAAAAGTCCCGACACAAGAAAAGCTACTGCCCATATCCAAAGAGTTGTTACAAAAAGTGCTCTCGGAATCGAACCTATTACTCCATAACTTATTGATAAAAAGATGGCACTCATGCCAAATAAAGATGAATTCTTTCCTCTTGTTTCCATTGATAAAATCCCTAATGCAGTTATGCTTGATACTAGATATGGAGTTAAGATATACAGTCCCACCTGTAATAATCCAACTCTCCAATGATAGTTCAAATAGCCAGCTATCAAAAACAATATCATAACATTTATCATCCCCGACAATACCAGCCATGCAGCAACACACTGTTTTGTATTGAAATAGCAGCTTTCTCCTAACTCTGCCATTTTTCCAAAAAACAATTTATCAATCACACTAATAGACGTTATGCTAAGAATACCTGCTCCAACCATACATACAGTAATCATCCCATTTTGATTCAATCCGGTATATTGCAATGCTGTAATAAAAATAATTCCTAAACAAATAAGGACACCATAAACAGCAAAAAACAATTTATCCATGTACCAAAATTGATGAAGCAAAATATTTTTTGTAGACATCATCGGCGTTCTCTGCTTTTCCATTTCCTCAATCATTGCATAATAAGTCTTTTGTTTTCTTATTTCATCAACATGAACTTGCTCATCCGCCTTTGCAAAAAGAGTCTTTATTTCGCTATCTCTCATAATCATTCTCCATTAACTTTTTTAACTGATTTACACCTAATCGAAATCTTGACTTTGTAGTAGAAACACTGCACCCCATAATCTTTGCAATATCTTTAAATTTCATTTCTTCATAAATACGCAGAATAATAACTTCCCTCGTATCCTGCGAAAGTTCCTTTAATAAATTTCTCAAATAAACGGCATCCTCCGCTTCGGTCAGCATATCTTTATTATTTGGAATTTTATCAATCTCCTCCCATTCGATGGCTGTTACTTTTTCTTTCTTATCCCGGAAATAATTAAAACATATATTTCTTGCAATAGTCAGGAGATAACCTTTGAGATTATGATGTTTATGGGAGGTTCCATATTTCATAAATTTCAAAAAAGTTTCCTGAGCAATGTCGTAGGCATCATCCTCTGTTTGAACCATATATAGGCAAAAGCGATAAATATCTGCATAATATCGTTCAATAATAATACCGACTGCCTCTTTATTTCCGCTATGTACTTTTTGAATCAATTCGCTGTCTTTCATAGCGTTTTCTCCAATCATAAAACGTCTTACATCTTATATAACCATTACAGAGCGAAAAAAGTTCACTATAAATTTGCTTTTAATATTTTTTTGCCATTCATTCTCAAATACCCACAATAGTTCACTTAATTCTACTTTCTGTAATTCATTATATAACTATTTTCCGCACCTGCGTTTATATTATGTTCAAACAAATAATTTCTACCTTTTTTCCTCTTAGAGCAACACTTTCCACACAATCCTGTACCGGAAACTCTGCTACCCATTATGTATCAGCGGCTGCTTCTTCAGCATCGCCTTCTGCTTCCTCCACACCTCGTCCATAATAGCTTTCACTTCTGCCATATCCTCTTCATAAACATTCCCGGTACTGTTAATTCTCTTAGCAATCTGATTCAGATTCCCACTGATTTTTCCAAGTGTTTCGTTATACTGTCTTAGGTAAGAATAATCCACATCATAAACAAATCCAAAAAGTATCAATGTCCTGATATAATCCGAAGCACTCTTCCTCTTAGACAGTTCCACCTTTCTGTCCAGGATATATTTCTCATTATCACTCAAATAAATTTTCAGTTCTTTTTTCCTCGTTCTATTGGCTCTATCCTTTGCCATATCGCTCCATCCTTTCTCATAATTTTAAGGGTTAGGGAATTCTCCCTGAACAATAAATTTGAGCATTTCTTCTTTAAGAGAAATCGCTCATTTTATCGCCTGTGTGGGAACACAGGCAGTGCTTGCTAAGTTAGTTTTTGTCCTTTTCCGAATCTATTGCCTTTTGTTCTTTCTGATCCAGTTCAGCCAAGCGATTCTGCACCATTTCCCGTAAGTTCGGCAATGCACTTCCTATGTTCACTTCTGTTCTTTTCCGCCTTTGGATGGCTTGGTAGATTTCTGCAAATCTTGCTCGGTCAGCAACGATATTTTCCGACAGGCAAATATTCTGAAACCCTAGGCGCTTTACGACTTCTCTGGTAACTTCATCAAAACTTTCCATTGCAGCTTGCTCCTGATACATTCCGTAATGCCCGATTGCTCTGCTGACTTTCTCCCATCCTTCGCTCCAATCAGAAATCGATGGACTTACCAGCTCTGTATAAATATCCCGCAGTTCTGCGACGGTCGGCTTGAATTTATTTGTCAGCATATATTGTTGGAGTGCCTTTGATAATATATGATAGTCCAGATCATGTAACAAGGCGTACCACACGTCCAACGCTTCTTCCGTCCCAATAAAATCTTCTCCATACATTGCCTGCATGGCTACAACTAATGTTGCAAATTCCTGTTTAGTCACCAAAAACACCTCCCGTACTTTGTATTTTTTCACGCTCCAACCATGAACTTACATTGCTTCCGCTTTTCTTTTCCTTTTCCTTTTTTTCTTTCACTGGAAAGAAATCCGTCCAGCCATTCTGAATTGTCTGCTTAATAATTGCCACTTGTTCTACTGGAGAATTCGATAAACTTTCCAGTTTATCAATGCAATAACCGATTGCTTTCCCCTTCACTTCCTTGCCATTTTCTTTTCGATATTCCAGGTAAGAAAAAAACATACTATTCAGCACCGTATCAGCAAAGTAAGAAGGAATTTCCTCTATCTCTGGTTCTCCCTCTTTCTTTGGCTTCTTCTCTTCCTTTTTACTATTCTCTATCTCTGTGCTACTGGAAATTTCGGTGGTGTTACCTTCCGTTACTGTTGCATTACATTGTAACGCCGCCTGCTCTTTTTCCTTTAGCAGCTTTTGATTCGCCCTATGATTTCTGACTCTGGCTGCTGAAGCGCTCTCACTGCCAACCATATCCTCCAAATACAATAACTGTAATGATTGGTCATCCAAGAACACAGCCGCATGATATTGGCACAAAGCAGAAATCGTCAGCTTCACAAGTGCCGTCTTTTCTCCCGTATCCAATGCTATTTCTTCATGTAAAGACGGCAAAATATTCTGATAGTAAATAATCCCTTCTGTGTTAATCGCCTTTAACAACAGTTTCAGATAAAGCAGGACAATACTATCTCCCTCAGGCAAAGTTCGCAGTTGTTTGATGATCAGTTCCTGAAAGAAGCTGACCTGCAATTTCAACCAGTAATATCGTTTTCCTGCCATTTAGCATTTCCCTCCGCTCTGAATAAACGCCTCCAGCATACTTCTGTATATGATGTAATGATAGCGGCTCTTTCCATCTTTCTTGATGGCATATCCAATCGGCAGCCGCTCCTGTCTCATCAAAAACTGTAAGGTCACAACATCCATGTTAAGCAGCTTTGCAGCCTCTTTTGTCGTAACTCGTTCCATTAGCGTTCCTCCTCTCTATGTGTCTCCTCTTTGCCGCTTCTGACCTTCTTAATCGCCGAATTCAGCCGTTCAAGCTGTTTCCCCTTCAAGTCCTTCCTGAGCCATCTGCAAAGCGTAAATTCGGAAATTCCCATTGCTTCCGCCACTTCCCACTGCTTTACCTGATTTTGCTTCATCAGCAGTTTTACTTCATCTTTTTTCACTTGTTTCTCCTCCATATTTTTGTTGACATTGTTGCTGTTGTTGTCTATACTAATCATGTACTATATAGTACATATAAACAATTCTGTTTCTTATATGGTACGAGCAAATATGATGTGTAAATGAAAGGAGTACATGAAAAATGCTGACAAATCAAGATGAAATCCGAGAACGGATCATTCAAATCCGAAAAGAAAGGGGGTTATCACAGAACCAATTAGCAAAAGACTTTGGAATTTCCAGAACACATTACTGCAACGTAGAGAACGGTAAGAAACCTGTAACAGAGAGCTTTCTCAAAGTGCTAGCCAGCGGCTACAAGATACCTATGGAAGCATTTATTCCTAATGAAAATGGAGATTTAATGCAATATTGCAAATGCACCAATGATTTTGTGAATGCAATCATTGATGAATATTTCAATTCCTTTGAAATACGCAAATACTACATTGATGAATATGAACAACCTTATTACGGTGTTCTCTCCTATCTGCATGATATCGGCTATACGGTTGAATATGAACTTCTTCAGGAAGCCCATTTACAGGATTCCTTCGATTCTGCAACCGGATCTGTTGATGTAAAAAAATTTGCCGAAGATGGCGTAATCCACGTCTATTCAAATGAGACTGGAAAAGACGTTGCCCAGATACAATTAACCAAAATGGCCGAACTGGAAAAAGAAGTAAAAGATTTTGTAGAATATAAGCTCTCTGCGTACAAGGTGGCTAATCCTACCAAACGTTCTGACCTGCTTCCGAAGTCCATTTATACTTTTGATATTCCGAATGAAATTGCAAGAGTAAAACGCTACAAAGAATATGCAGAGTATTGCCTTAAACAATTAGAACAAATGCAGAAAGAAGGTTAAATATGAAGTTACCAAACTCTTACGGCAGCGTAATCAAGCTTGGTGGCAAACGACGAAAGCCCTACGCTGTCCGTATCTCGAAACTTGTGGAAGACGATACTGGGAAGGTCAAGCGAAAATACACCTACCTGGCTTACACCTACGGAACCTACATGAACGGCAATTTTAATACGTGCATGGGAAAACTCAAAATGAAACACCTGCCCCACGATGGCAGACACACCTTTGCTTCACTTATGGACAGCGCCGGAGCAAATGACGTATGTATCAAACTGATTATGGGACACAGTATGAAAAACGACACCACCAAGGGAACATACACCCATAAGACTTTAGAAGAACTTCTTACAGAAGTGAACAAGATATAAAACAATAAATCAAGACTGATTGCTGGATGCACTTATGATATTTCTTTTATTTAACGTCACACTTATGTTCAGCCTAAATCATCTTGAAAAGCAAAGGATGAAATGCTTCCAAAAGCATTCAAAATCAGTAAAAACGAGTGTATACCACCTGTATATCACTTGTGTACCGCGTGTATATAACGACCTCAAAATAACGTAAATTATCTTCTATTTATGAATATTCTGACAATTCTTTTGTCATTTCAGTACATAAAGAAAAGCCCCAGAAATTCAACATTTCCAGGACTTCTCAATATCTTATATTATCTTAGAAATTCTTAATTAGCATACACCCTGAGCGGTCATAGCATCTGCAACCTTCAGGAAGCCTGCGATGTTCGCACCTGCTACGTAGTTGCCTTCCATACCGTACTTTTTAGCTGCATCATCCAGATTATGGAAGATGTTCACCATGATGTTCTTCAGCTTGGCATCTACTTCTTCGAAGGTCCAGGAAAGTCTCTCACTGTTCTGGCTCATCTCCAGAGCGGAGGTAGCAACACCGCCTGCGTTGGATGCCTTGCCAGGGCAGAACAGCACGCCGTTCTTTTGGAAGTACTCGGTAGCTTCCATGGTGGTAGGCATGTTAGCGCCCTCTGCTACAGCGAATACGCCGTTAGCTACGAGCTGCTTTGCATCCTCCAGATCCAGCTCGTTCTGGGTTGCGCAGGGAAGAGCTACATCACACTTAACAGTCCATACACCGTGCTCACCGTTCTTCTTCTCATGATACTGTGCACTGGGTCTTGCTGCTGCATACTCAGTCAGTCTTGCACGCTTAACTTCCTTCACTTCGCGTAACAGAGCTACATCGATTCCTTCGGGATCATAGATCCAGCCGGTAGAATCGGAACAGGTAACTACCTTTGCACCTAACTGCTCTGCTTTCTGGATAGCGTAGATCGCTACATTGCCGGCACCGGATACAGTAACAGTCTTGCCTGCGATATCCTTGCCATTGCACTTTAACATCTCCTCTGTCAGATACAGCAGACCGTAACCGGTTGCTTCGGTTCTTGCCAGGGATCCACCGTAGCTTAAACCCTTACCGGTCAGAACACCTTCATACAGGCCGGTCAGTCTCTTGTACTGTCCGTACATATAACCGATCTCTCTTGCGCCGGTACCGATATCACCGGCAGGAACATCGGTGTCTGCTCCGATATATTTGTAAAGTTCTGTGATGAAGCTCTGGCAGAAAGCCATGATCTCTCTGTCGGATTTGCCCTTGGGATCGAAATCGGATCCACCCTTACCACCGCCGATCGGCAGACCGGTCAGGGAGTTCTTGAAGGTCTGCTCAAAACCAAGGAACTTGATGATACCTAAGTTTACAGAAGGATGTAAACGTAAACCGCCCTTGTAAGGTCCGATCGCAGAATTGAACTGTACACGGAATCCGTTGTTTACCTGTACCTGACCCTTGTCATCCACCCAGGGTACGCGGAACATGACAACACGCTCCGGCTCTACCATGCGCTCGATGATCTTAGCGTTCTCGAACTCGGGATGCTGGTTGTAAACATCAACGATGGAGAGCAGCACCTCATGTACGGCCTGCAAGAACTCCTTCTCACCTGGATGCTTCTGCTCCAGGTCTCTCATGATTTTCTCAACTTCCATAGTAATTTTGAATGTTTAAGTTGTTATGGTCTTGTTGTTTATTTCGAGGGCAAAAGTAGGGATTTTAATCCATACTACCAAATGATTTTGCGGAAATTTTTCATAAACTTTGCTGCCTACCCAAACCGCGGGGGCTTGTTTTGCGACTTTTTTGTTTCCAAAACGCCCGCAACGAGAGATATTTGTGACCAAAAGTTAGGTGTTTACCCATATTTTTCGTACTTTTGCCCAAAACAAAATAAATCCTAATGAGAGAACAACTACCCGACAAATGGAGCAAATTCATCATGAAAGACGTCTCGTTCGTCAATCTCATGATGCGCCGCATCTACAACGTCCTCATCGTCGCCAACCCCTATGACGCCTTCATGTTGGAGGATGACGGACGCGTGGAGGAGAAAATTTATAATGAATACACGCGCCTTGGTCTGCGCTATCCGCCCACGTTTACGCAGGTCTCTACGATCGAGGAGGCAGAGAAGATACTTAGTACGGTCAGCATAGACCTTGTCATTTGTATGCCTGGCAATGCAGACAATGATGCTTTTGACGTGGCGCGTGCCATCAAGGCCCGTTTCGCAACGATCCCCTGCGTGGTGCTCACCCCGTTCAGCCACGGCATCACGCGCCGTATGGAGCACGAGGATCTGAGCATCTTCGACTATGTGTTCTGCTGGCTGGGCAACACCAACCTCATCCTCTCCATCATCAAGCTCATCGAGGACCGGCTCAATATCGACAACGACATCCGCGAGGGCAGCGTTCAGATGATCCTGCTGGTGGAGGATAGCATTCGCTTCTACTCCTCCATTCTACCCAACCTCTACAATTATATTCTGATGCAGAGTCAGAACTTCGCCACAGAGGCACTCAACCCCCATGCTGCCACGCTGAGAATGCGCGGAAGACCCAAGGTGATGCTGGCGCGCAACTACGAGGAGGCGTGGACCATTTATAATAGGTATAAGGACAATTGCCTCGGTGTGATTTCCGACGTGCGCTTCCCTTTGGCGCCGCCACATCTGCAAGGCGGATTCTATACCGACGACAAAGATCCTGAGGCTGGGCTGAAATTGCTCCGCGCTATCAGGAAGGAGGATGAGTATCTGCCGCTCACAGTGGAGAGCGCGGAGAGCCATAACCGTGAGAAGGCGGAGGCTGAGGGCTTCTGGTTTGTTGATAAGAACTCCAAGAAGATCAGCGTCGATTTGCGCCATATCCTCGAAGAGCACATGGGTTTTGGCGACTTCATCTTCCGCGACCCGAAGACGAAGGCGGAAGTGATGCGCATCCACGATCTGAAGGAGTTGCAGGACAACATCTTCAAAATACCGCGCGATTCCATGCTCTACCACATCAGTCGCAACCACATGAGCCGTTGGCTCTCCGCACGTGCCATCTTCCCCGTCGCGGAGTTTCTCCGAAATATTACTTGGCACGAGCTGCAGGACGTGGACCTCCACCGCGAGATCATCTTTAATGCCATTGTGCAGTACCGGCGGATGAAGAATCAAGGTGTCGTGGCACTCTTCGACCGCAAGCGCTTCGATCGGTATGCCCACTTTGCCCGCATCGGCGACGGGTCACTGGGTGGCAAAGGACGCGGACTGGCCTTTCTCGACAACATCATCAAGCGCCATCCCGAGCTCAACCAGTATGCCAACGCCACGGTGCAGATACCCAAGACGGTGGTGCTCTGCACGGACGTCTTCGATGAGTTTATGGAGAAGAACGACCTCTATCCCTTCGCCCTCTCCGATGCCACGGACGAGGAGATCCTGCAGGCTTTCCTCCGAGCGCAGCTCCCCGACGACTTCATCGACGACTTCCTAGCCTTCTTTGCCGCTACCAATGCCCCAATAGCCGTGCGATCCAGTTCGCTGCTGGAGGATTCCCACTACCAGCCCTTTGCCGGGGTCTATGCCACCTATATGATTCCTTTCCTGGAGGACAAGAAGGAAATGCTCCGAATGCTTGCCTGTGCCATCAAGGCCGTCTATGCTTCGGTCTTCTACCGTGACTCCAAGGCCTATATGCTGGCTACTAGCAACGTCATCGACCAGGAGAAAATGGCGGTGGTCTTACAGCAGGTGGTGGGCAAGCAGTATGATGGGCGCTTCTATCCCAATATCTCAGGTGTCATCCGCTCGATCAACTACTATCCCGTTGGCAACGAGAAAGCCGAGGAGGGTGTGGTCTCCCTTGCCCTGGGACTGGGAAAGCACATTGTGGAGGGTGGGCAGTCGATACGCCTCTCCAAAAAACGTGATGCAGATGAGCGAGCTCCATACTGCCCTGAGGCAGACGCAGACCGACTTCTATGCCATCGACACGCGCCACATAGGCGAAGACTTCAAGGTGGACGATGGCTTCAACATACTCAAACTGGGGGTGAGGGAGGCCGAGAAGGACCATGCGCTTCATTTCATCGCCTCCACCTACGACCCACAGGACAATGTGATCCGCGACGGACTATGGGAGGGTGGTCGCAAGATCATCTCCTTTGCTGGCGTGCTCCAGCAGGGAGTCTTCCCCCTGCCCAAGCTGATGCAGCTCTCCATGCAACTTGGTGCCGACGCGATGAAGCGCCCTGTAGAGATAGAGTTTGCCTGCAACCTCAATGCTGATCGCACGGGTGAGATGTACCTGCTGCAGATACGTCCCATCGTGGAGGAAAACCAGGCGGTCGTCGAAAACCTGTCGCAGATCGCCGATGATCAGTGTCTGCTCCGGACGGATATGGCGCTGGGTCATGGCGAGTCGCACGAGGTGAGGGATGTGGTCTATGTGAAGACTTCCGAGGGTTACAATCCGCTCGAAAACAAGGAGGTGGCGCAGGAAGTAGAGACTTTCAACCGCCAGTTTGCCGACGATGGCGAGCGCTATGTCCTCATCGGCCCAGGCCGCTGGGGCTCCAGCGATCCGGGATTGGGTATTCCTGTGAAATGGTCCTCAATCTCCGCAGCCAGCGTCATAGTGGAGCTGGGTATCGAGGGATATCAGATCGACGCCTCGCAGGGCACGCACTTCTTTCAGAACCTCACATCGTTTGGTGTCGGCTACTTCACTATCAACGCTTGGCGTGGCGAGGGTATCTGTCGTACCGACTGGCTCGACGCGCTCCCTGCCGTCGAGGAGACGAAGCATGTGCGCCATGTCCGCTTCCCCCATGCGTTCCGTATCTTGATAGACGGACAGAAGCAGCGCGGCCTTGTGGCCTTGGACGAGGCCGACCTGCCGAAGCCCGAGTAAGGAAGTATTGGTGTTAGAAATGTCGCAGGTCTCTTGGCTGAAACATGAAAGACGCCAGGGCTAGAAACATAAAAGGGCAACAGGATGGAAAGCACTGACTTTCCACCCTGTTGCCCTTTCATGTGGAGTGAGATAAAAAGTTTATAAGCCGTAGCCTCCTGTCCGAGGTTACACAAAGGTGATTTTGCCGAAGGAGGACGGGCGATGGAAGTCGGGATGGTCGCAATCGACGGGATTCCACGACAAGAAGTGCGGTTTGGCCAGTTTGTCGCCACACTTGTAGAAGTTGGCCCGCATCGTCATGCCGCGCGGATGGCGCAGATGGTGAGAAGTCATCACGTCGAGTGGGATGATGAGGGCTACTTCCCAGGTCTGTCGTCCATTCTTTTCCTTGAACGTCTTGCGGCCAAAGGAGGTCCAGCGCTTCACGTTGTGGTAGTGAATAGCTGCCACCTGCTTGCGCCCCTCGCGTGTCATGCCGCAGGCGATATACATCTTCCCTGCTGCGTTGCATTCGAAGTTGTAGTAGGGGCCGTCTTCGAAAGGCTGGAGGAAAAACTCGCAGCAACTGTCCTCCCATACCCTTCCACCGTCGTCATCGGCCACGGCGGCGACACTTTCCTCCGTCACGACATAGTGGAGCAGGATACAGTCGTCGACGTAGGAGATCCTAAACTTGACGGTCGGTTTGTAGGGGTATTGGCCAGACCAGTTGGCGTGGTCGAGCGGGATGAAGGGAATGTGGAATTGGTCGAGTGTCTCCGGCACCAAGCATGCGCGTGAAGGTTTCGTGGAGATCATTTTGATAAGTATCTGTTGCATGAGGGGAAGATTTTTTGTAAGCGAATAGGAAAAGAGTGTAAGGCGATCCTGCGCGGTCAGTCCATCTTGAGCCATTTCCCACGCGCGATGCGCCACAGGAAGAGCAGGCCGCGCACGGTCAGTTCGATGGCCATGGCCACCCAGACACCGCGAAGACCGAAGTGGGGAGCCATGGCAGCGGCGAGCGTCAGTCGTACGAACCACATTGAGCCGAGGTTGATGATCGAGGGCCTTAGCGTGTCGCCCGCACCCACGCAGACGCTATAAGAGACGATGGCGGCTGCAAAGAATGGTTCGGCGAAGGCTTCGATACGCAGCACCTCGGTGCCCAGTGTGCGAATCTCGTCCACAGGCGAGAGCAGACCAATCATCTCTGGGGCAAAGACATACATCACCACGCCCATCAGCGCCATGACGATCATGCCAGTGGTGACGGTCATCTTGGCAAAAGACCGGCAGAGGTCGGCACGCCGTGCCCCCACGCTTTGTCCGATAAGGGTCGTGGCAGCGTCTCCAATGCCGTAGCCCGGCATGTAGCAAAGGCTTTCGGCCGTGATAGCAAAGGAGTTGGCGGCAATGGCGATGTTGCCAAGAGGTGCCACAATCGTGGTGGAGACCACCTGCGCCCCGTTCATCAGGAGATACTGGAAAGCCATTGGCGCACCCAGTCCGCAGGCGTGGCGGATATAGTCCCAGCACCATGTAAATCGCTCCACGTCCTGTCGCCAAGCGAGGATCTTGCTGCGAAACACGGCGAAATAGAACAATGGGATGGCAGCGGCGACAAAGGCCATAAGTGTGCCCAGAGCCGCGCCTTCCACACCGAGTCCCAGTCCCCAGACGGTCATTTCGTGGCCGAAGACGGAAAGGGTGCGTGTGGGGAAAATGAAGAAGAAGTTGAAAATCACGTCGAAGCAGCACATCAGCACGGCGATGGCACTAGGACGTCGCACGTCGCCACTCA
>OIDU01000391.1_pt1 | contig 21658 bp, 17 predicted proteins | sample 1581481 | NCBI WGS metagenome assembly OIDU01 (sample SAMEA3882519, study PRJEB24775) | human gut metagenome | biome: human-associated habitat; feature: intestine environment; material: feces | place: Netherlands | collected 2009/2010
CCTCGCTTCCCTATGTTTTTGATTTTATTGTGGGTTATGTCTCTGATCGAGCGTCAAATAGCTTTAAGGCCATGAAATTGGTACGCTGGTTGCAGATGAGTTTATATGTCTTTTTTGGGGTGTTAACCTTGCTTAAACCTAGTTGGTGGGTCTTCGTCTTGGTCCTAGCCATCAACTTTATGAGTGATATTATTGGTAATTACACTGCCTATCTCAATCTTTCCCTCAATCGTCGGGTGGTAGATGAGGAGAATTTTTCCTTAGCCATCTCTTTTCGTAAGGGAATGTCTAATATCGTCACCTTAGCGGGAAAGAGCGTGGGTGTCATGCTCATTGCCCTGCTGGCTCATAACTATTTCTTGTTTGCCTTGATTAATGTTTTGGTTTTCTTGGCTTCTTATCTGGTCTTGCGACGAGGGCGAAAACTTTTTGACCATCTTGATGAACCAATACCTGAGTCCAAAGAACAACAAGCAGAATCCTTAAAAGCCCTGATTTGTCAGTTTGTCAGGGACACCATAACTAATTTCACCTTTCTCAAATCCCAGTCCTCTATTTTTAATTTGGTCATGATTTACTCTAGTATGAACCTGCTCTCGTCAGCCATGGCCACCCTGTTGATGATTTATCTCTTATCGGTCAAGGAGTTGCAGTTGGGGTCTTATGCTGTGACTATCACAGTCTTTGAGTCTATTGAATTGGTTGCTTTCTTTTTAGGATCACTTTTTCCGTTCGACTTTTACCGCAAGTGGTCCATTAGGTCCAACCTGCTTTTTGAGAATAGTCTAGCATTGTTGATGATTATCAGTATCTTTGTATGGCACAATCCCATTGTCCTCTTTACCTTGCTTTTTCTTTCTTCTTATGCGACAGCCATTTCCAATACAAAATCAGATACCATCGTCATCTTCTCCATTGTTGAAGAGCGACAGAACGCTGTCTTTAGTATCTTTTCAACCATTGTCACAGCGACTGTACCCCTGGGTGCAGCTGTGATTTTGGCCTTAAACCAGTCCTTGGGTGCTACTTGGTCATGGACTCTCTTGGCTTTCTTGGCGGTATTTAATATAGGTTATACCTGTTTTTGGAAGGAAGAGACACGGGCAGTATCTTAAACCTATTATCATTTTTAAGTCTAGCTGCGGTTGGACTTTTTATTTTTCCTTGCAAAATCTCTGTGTTTTCGATATAATTAACTGGTTAAGTAAATGGAGAAAGTAATGATAGAACTAGAAGAACAAGTAAATCAATTGATTAATCAAATTTTGCTTAAGGCTGAAAATCAGTATGAGCTCCTCATTGGTCAGTGCCGAAGTAAGGTTAAGTTGACCAACACCCAGGAGCATATTCTCATGCTTTTGTCTGAGGGGCAAAAGACCAATTCTGAGTTGGCTAAGGCTCTCAATGTCAGCCAGGCTGCTGTTACCAAGGCAGTAAAAACCTTGGTCAAAGAGGGCATGTTGGAGGGTAAGAAAGACAAGGATGATGGGCGCGTGACCTATTTCGTCTTGACACAAGAAGCTCAACCTATTGCCCAAGAGCATAAGGAACACCACCAAGAGACCCTTGGGGTTTATCGGTCTGTATTGGATCAGTTTGATCATCAAGAGCGTCAGGTTATTGGCCGTTTCTTGATAAAATTAGCAGAAAAAATAGAGGAATAAGATGCGTTATATTACAGTTGAAGGTCTGAGCTTCCAGTATGATGCGGAGCCCGTTCTGGACAATATTCACTATCATTTGGATTCTGGGGAGTTTGTGACCCTGACTGGGGAAAATGGAGCTGCCAAGTCAACGCTTATTAAGGCTACCCTAGGAATTCTCAAGCCTAAGAAGGGGATTGTGACGATTTCTGATATTAACAAAGATGGTAAGAAGCTTCGCATGGCCTATCTACCACAGCAAATTGCCAGCTTTAATGCAGGATTCCCAAGTACTGTTTATGAGTTTGTCAAGTCAGGTCGCTACCCCCATAAGGGGTGGTTCCGTCGTTTGAACAAACATGACTTAGAGCATGTTCAACGTGCTCTAGAGTCTGTAGGTATGTGGGAAAATCGTTACAAGCAGATTGGACATCTCTCAGGTGGTCAAAAGCAACGTGCTGTCATTGCTCGTATTTTCGCTTTAGATCCTGATATCTTTGTTTTGGATGAGCCAACGACAGGGATGGATGCAGGGACAGCCAATACCTTTTACGAACTCATGCACCACTCTGCTCATAATCATGGCAAGTCTGTCTTAATGATTACCCATGACCCAGAGGAAGTCAAGGAGTACACAGACCGTAATATTCACCTGGTTCGTAACCAGAAATTGCCTTGGCGTTGTTTCAATATCCATGAAAAGGATGGAGAGGATCACAAACATGATTAGTGAATTATTAGCCTATGATTTTATGCAACGTGCTATTCTCGCCGTGATTGCTATCAGTATCTTTTCGCCAATTTTGGGACTCTTCTTAATTCTTCGTCGTCAGAGTCTGATGAGCGATACTTTGAGTCACGTGTCCCTAGCTGGGGTGGCTGTTGGAATTTTCTTGGGACAATCAACCACTTGGATGACCCTTGTGGTTGTGGTTATTGCTGCTTTAGTTTTGGAATACCTCAGGGTCAGTTACAAGCATTATATGGAGATTTCAACAGCTATCCTCATGTCAATGGGATTGGCAGTGGCTCTTATTCTTAGTAACAAGGCGGGTAGCAGTAGTATGAGTTTGGATAGCTATCTTTTCGGTTCTATTATCACGATTAGCTCTGAGCAGGTGCATGCTCTCTTTCTTATTGCGGCTATTGTACTGATCTTGATTCTCCTCTTTATTCGTCCTATGTATCTTTTGACTTTTGACGAAGACACTGCTCATGTAGATGGCTTGCCAGTACGTCTCATGTCGCTCCTCTTCAATATTGTGACAGGGATAGCGATTGCCCTGATGATTCCAGCAGCAGGAACACTTTTGGTTTCTACCATCATGATTCTCCCAGCAGCTATTGGTATGAAAATAGGTCAGACCTTCAAGTCTGTTATTTTCTGGGCTATTAGTATTGGTTTGGTTGGAATGCTCTCTGGTATCTTTATTTCCTATTATTGGGAAACACCAGCTAGTGCGACCATTACTCTTATCTTCATCGCCTTCTTTGGTCTGGTATCAATCTTTGGGCCTCTCTTAAAAGCAGAGTAAATAATAGAAAAGGAGCTTGAGAAATCGAGCTCTTTTTGTGATATACTAAAGTGGTTTTTTAGATTTGAGTTAAAAATAATGGTAGATTTCTAGTCAGAAAAAATCAGTCAGACTCTGCTATTGTCTGTCATAAATCGTAGCAAAAACAAAAAGGAGAAAATATGGAAATCTTTTTAACAAGTATATCTGTAATTCTAGTCATCCTGGGTATGATTTTAGTGGGCTTCGTCATGGGGGAAAAAGGCTGGTTTGATGACAAGTCGCGTGGCCTAATTGCTAAGATGGTCACCCAAATTGCCTTGCCCTGCTATATGCTTTATACCATCACGCAGCGTTTCACAGCAGCAGACCTGCTTAAGATGTTGCCAGAATTACGTTTTCCTGCTCTGTCTATGGTGATTTTGTTTGGAATTGCAACAGCAGTGGCTAGGATTTTTGCAGTCAGACAGGATCGTCGTGGACTCTTTATTTCCATGTTTTTTAATTCTAATACGATCTTCGTGGGACTACCAATCAACCAAGCTCTTTTTGGAGATGCTAGTATTCCCTATGTTCTGATCTATTACATGTGTAATACGACTTTTTTCTGGACCTTGGGGACCTATCTCATCCAGCGAGATGGTGAAGGAGAAGCTGAGTTTGATTTAAAAACTAGTTTAAATAAGATTTTTTCTCTCCCTCTTATGGGTTTTATCATAGGTCTTATTATCGTTATTCTTCATATTCAGTTACCGACATTTTTAACCAGTGATTTGCAGTATTTAGGTAGTTTAACAACTCCTTTATCTATGATTTTTATCGGTTTGTCAGTGTCTAATGCAGGAGTGAAGCAGTTGGTTCTGAAAAAAGACCAGGTATTAATTCTGCTAGGACGCTTTGTGGTTGCCCCGGTTTTGATGGCTGCAATCGTTTATTGGTCCTCCTTACCAACTTTGATGAAGCAAGTTTTTATCATCCAGTCGGCTATGCCTGTCATGACCAATGCACCTGTGGTTGCTAAACTCTACGGAGCTGATAGTGATTACGCTGCTATCATGGTGACTGAGACTACCCTCGCGACCATGATCGTTATCCCAATTCTCATGGTTTTGATGGCCTAATAAATGTCTGAGTCATCCAGTTTTTTCTGGTGGCCTCTTTTTGTAAAAAAATCAAAAAAGTTTAAGAAAACGCTTTACAAATTATCAAAAAGTGCTATAAAGATTATATAATCTATGCAAACGCTCGCATCAAATATGGGAGGAAATGAAATGAATAAGCTAAAAGAAAACTTTGGCTTTGATTTCTGGCAAAAGTTTGGTAAGGCCCTCATGGTTGTTATCGCGGTTATGCCAGCAGCAGGTCTTATGATCTCTATCGGTAAAACGATTGCCATGATTAATCCAAACGCGGCACCACTCGTTATTACAGGTGGATTTCTTGAGCAAATTGGTTGGGGGATTATCGGTAACCTTCACATCTTGTTTGCCCTTGCCATTGGTGGTAGTTGGGCTAAGGAACGTGCAGGAGGTACTTTTGCAGCAGGTTTTGCATTTATCTTGATTAACCGCTTGACTGGTTCAATCTTTGGTGTTACTTCAGATATTCTTGCTGATAAGGGTGCTACAGTTCACACACTTCTTGGTCAAATCAATCAAGGTGTCTGACTACTTCATCAGTGTTTTGGAAGCTCTAGCCCTTAACATGGGTTGTATTTGTAGGTATCATCTCTGGTTTCATCGGAGCTACTGCTTACAACAAATACTATAACTTCCGTAAATTGCCAGAAGCTTTATCATTCTTCAATGGTAAACGTTTCGTACCATTCGTAGTTATTCTTCGTTCAGCTATTGCAGCCATCGTTCTTGCTATTGTATGGCCAGTTATCCAATCTTGAATTAACGGTTTTGGTATGTGGATTGCCAACTCGAAAGAAAATGCTCCAATTTTGGCACCGTTCTTGTTCGGTACATTGGAACGTCTTCTCTTGCCGTTTGGTCTCCACCACATGTTGACTATTCCAATTAACTACACTCAATTGGGTGGTACTTATGAAGTCTTGACTGGTGCTGCAAAAGGTACTAAAGTTTTGGGTCAAGAGCCACTCTGGCTCGCATGGGTTACTGACCTTGCTAACCTTAAAGGTGCGCATCCATATCAATATAGACACCTTCTTGAAGCCTATACACCAGCTCGTTTCAAAGTTGGTCAAATGATTGGTTCATTTGGTATCTTGATGGGTATGGTGGTAGCTATCTACCGTAACGTTGATGATGATAAGAAACATCAGTATAAAGGTATGTTGACTGCAACTGTGCTTGCAACATTCTTGACAGGGGTAACAGAACCTATCGAGTACATGTTCATGTTCGTAGCTACTCCACTTTACATCATTTACGCATTTGTACAAGGTGCTGCCTTTGCAATGGCTGACATCGTTCACCTCCGTGTTCACTCATTCGGTTCTATCGAATTCTTGACACGTACACCTTTCGCTATTAACGCTGGTTTGGCGATGGATATCATTAACTTCATTTGGGTAACTGTACTCTTTGGTGTTATCATGTTCTTCATTGCAAACTTCATGATTAAGAAATTTGATTACGCAACACCAGGACGTAATGGTAACTACGAACAAAATGACGATTCTTCAGAATCTGCTGGATCAGCAGGTGCTGGAACAAGCTCAGCAAGCTCACAAGTTATAAACATCATCAACCTTCTTGGTGGACGTGCTAACATTGTCGATGTTGATGCATGTATGACTCGTCTCCGTGTTACTGTTAAAAATGCTGAAAAAGTCGGAACTGAAGAACAATGGAAAGCTGAAGGTGCCTAAGGGTCTTGTTATTAAAGGCCAAGGTGTCCAAGATATCTACGGTCCTAAAGTTGACATCTTGAAATCTGATATCCAAGACGTACTTGATTCAGGTGAAGTTATCCCTGAAACACTTCCAAGTCAAGTGACTGCTGTTCAAAAAGCAGAAGCTCAATTCAAAGGTGTGACTGAAGATGTTCACTCAGTTGCAGACGGTCAAGTTATCAGCATTGAAGATGTAAAAGATCCAGTATTTTCACAAAGAATGATGGGTGATGGTTTCGCTGTAGAACCAGAAAACGGTAAGATTGTTTCTCCATTAGCTGGTAAAGTTTCAAGCATCTTCCCAACTAAACATGCTCTTGGTTTGGTATCAGATAATGGACTTGAAGTTTTGGTTCACATAGGACTTGATACTGTTAGTCTTGAAGGTAAACCATTTGAGGTTAAAGTTACTGAAGGACAAACTGTTGCTGCTGGTGATCTCTTAGTGGAAGCAGATCTTGCAGCTATCCGTGAAGCTGGACGTGAAACTTCAACAGTAGTTGTCTTCACCAATACAGACGCGATTAAATCAGTTAAAGTAGAACATACAGGAAAATTGGTAGCTAATGCTCCAGTTGCAAAAGTAGAACTTTAATTTGTTAAATAATAATCAAGCAGACAGCCCAGGGGCTGTCTTGTTTGTAAAAGACCTTGTTGTCATTTCTATATGTAAGTGTCAGATAAAGGATAAGATTATGAAATTTCTAACCTTAAATACCCATAGTTGGATGGAAGAAGATGCAGAAGGAAAATTCCAAACCCTAAAGGAACAAATCCTTAAGGCTCAATATGATATCATTTGTTTCCAAGAAGTTAATCAGGAAATAGAGACGGCAGCTGTAGAAACGGATGCTTACTATCATGTGCTACCATCAGCAACATCAATCCACCAAGATCACTTTGTCCGTTTGCTTGTGGAAAAATTAGCTGAAGAGGGACTTCAATATCATTGGACGTGGGCTTATAATCACATTGGTTATGACCACCTTAATGAAGGTGTTGCTGTCTTGTCACGCCAACCATTGACAGCTAGCGAAATTTTAGTTTCAGATGTTGATGATCCAACAGACTATCATACACGCCGTGTGGCAGTGGCTGAGACGACTGTAGATGGCCGAGAAGTTGCTGTTGCTAGTATCCATCTTTCATGGTGGGATAAAGGTTTCCAAGAAGAGTGGGCACGCATTGAGGAACGTTTCCAATCTATTGGCAAACCTATTATCCTAGCAGGGGACTTTAATAACCCAGCAGGTCGAGAAGGTTACCAAACTATATTAGCCAGTCCGCTCAAACTTCAGGATAGCTTCCAAGTGGCTCAAAAAACAAATGGAAGCTATACAGTTGGACCTGGTATCGATGGTTGGAAAGGTAATGAAGAACCTTTACGTATTGACTATGTTTTTGCAAGCCAAGAGTGGGCAGTAAATCGCCTTAGTGTCATTTTTGATGGGAACAATCAATCTCTAGTAAGTGATCATTATGGCCTTGAAGCAGGACCTTACATTTAAATAGTAACTGTAACCTATCATGACCTAATGAGGGTAAAAAAACATTGTCAAAAGATAAATAAAAGAGTAAACTAGAAGCTGTAATTGAATTTTTATAAGGAGAGACTAATGGCTCATATTAAATTTGACTATTCAAAAGTTTTGGATAAATTTGTAGCACCACACGAAGTAGATAACCTTCAAGCACAAGTAACAGTAGCAGACGAAATGATCCGCAAAGGAACAGGCCCAGGTGCTGACTTCCTTGGATGGCGTGACCTTCCAGAGAACTACGATCGTGAAGAGTTTGATCGTATTTTGAAAGCTGCTGAAAAAATCAAAGAAGAAAGCGACGTTTTGGTTGTTATCGGTATCGGTGGTTCTTACCTTGGTGCTAAAGCAGCTATTGACTTCTTGAGAAATCACTTTGCTAACCTTCAAACAAAAGAAGAACGTAAAGCACCACAAATCGTTTATGCTGGGAACTCTATTTCATCAACTTACCTCGCTGACTTGCTTGAGTATGTTGAAGGTAAAGATTTCTCAGTTAACGTTATCTCTAAATCAGGAACAACAACTGAACCAGCTATCGCTTTCCGTTTGTTCAAGGAACTTCTTGTTAAGAAATACGGTCAAGAAGAAGCTAACAAACGTATCTACGCAACAACTGACCGCCAAAAAGGTGCTGTTAAGGTTGAAGCAGACGCTAACGGTTGGGAAACATTTGTTGTTCCAGATGATATCGGTGGACGCTTCTCAGTATTGACAGCTGTAGGTCTATTGCCAATTGCAGTTTCAGGGGCTGATATCAAAGCCCTCATGGAAGGTGCTAACGCTGCACGTAAAGAGTACTCTTCATCTAAAATCTCTGAAAATGAAGCTTACCAATACGCTGCAATTCGTAACATCCTTTACCGTAAAGGTTACACAACTGAAATCTTGGCAAACTACGAACCATCACTTCAATACTTCGCTGAGTGGTGGAAACAATTGGCTGGTGAGTCAGAAGGTAAAGACCAAAGAGGTATCTACCCAACCTCAGCAAACTTCTCAACTGACTTGCACTCTCTTGGCCAATTTATCCAAGAAGGTACACGTAATCTATTTGAAACTGTTGTTCGTGTAGACAAACCACGTAAAAACGTTGTTATTCCTGAATTGGCTGAAGACCTTGATGGACTGGGTTACCTCCAAGGCAAAGATGTTGACTTTGTTAACAAGAAAGCAACAGACGGTGTTCTTCTTGCTCATACAGATGGTGACGTGCCTAACATGTTCATTACTATCCCTGAACAAGATGCCTTTACATTGGGTTATATCATCTACTTCTTTGAGCTTGCTATCGCACTTTCAGGATACTTGAATGCTGTTAATCCATTTAACCAACCAGGTGTAGAAGCTTACAAGAAAAATATGTTCGCCCTTCTTGGTAAACCAGGATTTGAAGAACTTGGAGCAGAACTTAACGCTCGCTTGTAATTCTCAGATAGGATCAGCTTTGGCTGGTCTTTTTTCTGTTATTAGCACTTCGTCTTTATTTCAATTTTACTAACGGCAGTCAAAGTGCTATAATGTAAGGGATTGTGAATTTAGCGGGTTCTGCTATTTTCAAAAAAGAAAAAACAAATCAGAGATGTTATAACATCTCTTAGAAGAGGTGAATCCAATGGGACGTAAATGGGCTAATATCGTTGCTAAGAAAACTGCTAAAGATGGTGCTAACTCAAAGATTTATGCTAAGTTTGGTGTTGAAATCTATGTAGCTGCTAAACAAGGTGAACCAGATCCAGAGTCAAACTCAGCTTTGAAATTTGTTTTGGAACGTGCTAAACAAGCGCAAGTGCCAAAACATGTTATTGATAAGGCTATTGATAAGGCTAAAGGTAACACAGATGAAACTTTCGTTGAGGGGCGTTATGAGGGATTTGGACCTAACGGTTCTATGATCATTGTAGATACTTTAACTTCAAACGTTAACCGTACAGCTGCCAATGTACGTACTGCATTTGGTAAAAATGGTGGTAATATGGGTGCTTCAGGTTCAGTATCATACATGTTTGATAAAAAAGGTGTCATTGTATTTGCTGGCGAAGACGCAGATGCTATCTTTGAGCAATTGCTTGAAGCAGATGTAGACGTTGAAGATGTAGAAGCAGAAGATGGAACAATCACTGTTTATACAGAACCAACTGACCTTCACAAGGCGTTGGAAGCTCTCCGTGCTAACGGTCAGGAAGAGTTCCAAGTGACAGAACTTGAAATGATTCCACAAACTGAGGTTACTCTTGAAGGTGAAGACCTTGAGACGTTCAAAGGACTTATTGATGCTCTTGAAGCGGATGATGATGTTCAAAAGGTTTATCACAATGTAGCAGATATGTAATCTCATTAAACATTTTCTGTCTTGTAGAAAGTGTTTTTCTGTGGTCTGGTTAAGGATCTGCCTTGTTTGTCCTGACGTAATCTGATATAGTAGAAGCCAAGTGAATTATTGGAGGAACACGAAATATGAATATGATGCTATTGTTGGTCATTTATGCTGTTGCAATTGTTGGTTATGTGGTGTTTAGCCGTCGCCGTCAGGCGAAGGCTCAAGAAGATCGTTTTGCAGGTCTCGCTAAGGGTGCGGAAGTCGAAACAATTGGTGGTTTGATTGCCATTGTTGACGAAATTGATAAAGAAAATAATCGTATCGTCTTGGATGCGGAAGGTGTTTTCTTGACTTTTGACTTGAGCCGTTCAATCATGAAAGTGATCACGCCAGCACCAAGTACAGAAACAGCAGAGACTGTTAAAGAGACAATTGTTGAAGAAGATTCAGCAATTGAGTCTGCTGATGAAAAGTAAGATGTGTATTTTAGGCTAGGTTAAATCCTGGTCTTTTTGCATATTCTAATCTCCTTGGTATTAAATACTGTTCAGAACCCTTTAAAATGTGGTAGAATAAAGGATAAACTATATTTAGAGGATATTTCATGTTTAAATTTAGAAAAAAATCTCATCAAGAGGTTTTAGACAATATTCCTAATCATATCGGTATTATTATGGATGGAAATGGCCGTTGGGCTAAAAAGCGTCTACAACCGCGTGTGATGGGACATAAGGCTGGGATGGATGCCTTGCAAAAGGTAACCATCGAAGCGTCACAACTTGGAGTTAAGGTATTGACAGTCTATGCTTTCTCAACTGAAAACTGGTCACGTCCACAAGATGAAGTTAAATTTATCATGAATTTGCCAGTTGAATTTTTTAACAAGTATGTACCAGAATTAGACAAAAACAATGTTCGCATTTTGACAATCGGAGATAATAGTCGCCTACCTAAGGAAACCTTAGATGCTCTTGAAAAGGCAGTAGAGCAGACGAAACATAATTCCGGTTTGATACTTAATTTTGCATTGAACTACGGTGGTCGTGCGGAGATTGTATCGGCTGTTCAAGCTATTGCTAAAGAGGTTGAAATAGGGAGACTCAGACCTGAAGCTATTGATGAAGACCTCATTGCTAAGCATTTGATGACAGATAAGCTGCCATACCTTTATCGTGATCCAGATTTAATTATCCGTACGAGTGGCGAACTTCGTCTTAGTAATTTCTTGCCTTGGCAATCTGCCTATAGTGAGTTTTACTTCACAGATGTTTTCTGGCCAGACTTTGATCAGCAGGGACTACATCAAGCTATCTCTGACTACAATAAACGTCACCGTCGCTTCGGTGGTGTCTAGAAAGGACCTCTCATGCAAGAACGTTTAATTGGTGGGGGTGTGGCAGCAGCCATTTTCCTCCCATTGCTCTTTATCGGTGGTCTTCCTTTCCAGCTTTTGGTTGGGGCTATGGCCATGATTGCAGTGTCTGAGATGCTTCGGATGAAGCACTTGGAGATGTTCTCTATCGAAGGTGTTTTGTCTATGTTGGCAGCCTTTATTTTAGTAGTGCCCATTGACCATTATTTTAACAGTCTTCCGACAGATGCCAGTGTGACAGGTTTTGCTATTATTTCTTTTTTGATTTTAGCAGGAACTGTACTTAATAGCGACCACTATTCTTTTGATGATGCAGTATATCCAATCACTTCTGCCTTTTATGTTGGTTTTGGTTTCCAAAATCTCATTGCAGCACGTTTGGATAGCTGGGAAAAAGTTTTATTTGCCCTCTTCATTGTTTGGGCGACGGACATTGGTGCCTATCTCTTTGGTCGTCGATTTGGTCAAAAAAAGTTATTGCCAAAAGTATCACCTAATAAAACCATTGAAGGTAGTGTTGGTGGTATCTTATCAGCAATCATTGTAGCACTACTCTTTGGGTTGATTAATCATAATGTCTATGCACCCCATAGTTTCTTCTGGTTGCTTAGCTGTACGATTCTCTTTAGTATCTTCGGTCAATTTGGTGACTTGGTTGAATCAGCTATTAAACGACACTTTGGTGTTAAAGACTCAGGTAACCTTATTCCTGGACACGGTGGCATATTAGACCGTTGTGATAGCTGGATTTTCGTTTTCCCAATCATGCACTTACTAGGACTTTTTTAAGGGTGGTGGTGTCTAAATGAAAGCTATTATTACTTTTTTACTGATTTTCTGTGTGATTGTCGTCTTCCATGAGTTTGGCCATTTCTTCTTTGCCAAACGATCAGGCATTCTGGTGCGTGAATTTGCCATTGGGATGGGTCCTAAAATTTTTGCACACACTGGTAAGGATGGTACCGTTTATACTATTCGTATCCTTCCTTTGGGTGGTTATGTGCGTATGGCTGGTTGGGGTGAAGATACAACTGAGATTAAAACGGGGAGTCCTGCTAGCCTAACGCTTGGAAAAGATGGCAAAGTGAGACGTATCAATCTTTCAGATCGTCAGGTTGACCAGACGGCTTTGCCTATGAACGTTACTGCCTATGATTTGGAAGATAAGTTAACTATTACTGGTCTTGTCCTAGGTGAGACCAAGACCTATGAGGTTGACCATGATGCCACTATCGTTGAGGAAGACGGTACGGAGCTTCGTATTGCTCCTAAGGATGTCCAATATCAAAATGCTAGCATTTGGGGACGTTTAATTACCAATTTCGCTGGTCCTATGAACAACTTTATTCTTGGGGTCTTGGTCTTTATTATCCTTGCCTTTGTTCAAGGTGGTGTTCAAGATACGTCGACCAACCTTATCCAGGTGGCTAATGGTGGTGCTGCCCAGGTGTCAGGTTTGAAAACTGGTGATGCCATCGTGGCCATTAACAAGGACAAGGTTACTGACTGGGACAGCTTGAAAGAAGCATTGAGAGAGAATACCCAAAAATTCTCGAAAGGCGACAGCCTTTCTGTGACGGTTAAGAGAAGTAATGGTCAGGAAGAAACTATTTCTGTTAAACCCCAAGAGAGCCAAGGAAGCTACTTTTTAGGTGTCTCTCCTGTCTTAAAGACAGGTCTTAAAGATAAGATTTTTGGTGGTTTCCAAATGGCTTGGGAAGGTGCGACGGCAATCCTCGCTACGCTCAAAGGGCTCATTACCAACTTTAGCTTGAACAAGCTTGGTGGACCGGTTGCTATGTTCCAGATGTCTGCACAAGCCTCAGAAAGTGGGTTGATTTCCATTCTTGACCTTATGGGAATGCTCTCTATCAACTTAGGGATTTTCAATCTTATTCCAATTCCAGCCCTTGACGGTGGTAAAATTGTTATGAATATTATTGAAGCTATTCGTCGTAAACCACTTAATCAAGAAATTGAAAGCTATATCACACTCGCAGGTGTTGCGGTCATGGTTGTCCTTATGATTGCAGTAACTTGGAATGATATTATGCGTGCTTTCTTTTAATTAGAAACAAAGAAATGAAAGGAAGTCTAAGGAACTTGACCCACGGGCTAGCCTCCTTAGTATGTAAATAATGAAACAAAGTAAAATGTTGATTCCAACACTTCGTGAAATGCCAAGTGATGCTCAAGTTATTAGTCATGCCCTTATGGTACGTGCGGGTTACGTGCGTCAGGTCTCTGCTGGTATTTATGCTTATATGCCATTGGCAAATCGTGCTATCGAGAAATTTAAAACCATCATGCGTGAGGAGTTTGAAAAAATTGGTGCGGTTGAAATGTTGGCGCCAGCGCTTTTGACAGCAGATTTGTGGCGTGAATCTGGTCGTTATGAAACTTATGGTGAAGACCTTTATAAACTAAAAAATCGTGATAACTCTGACTTTATTCTCGGTCCAACTCACGAAGAAACTTTTACAGTCTTGGTTCGTGATGCGGTTAAATCATACAAACAATTGCCACTTAACCTTTATCAAATCCAATCTAAATATCGTGATGAAAAACGTCCTCGTAATGGTCTTCTTCGTACGCGTGAATTTATCATGAAGGATGCTTATAGTTTCCACCAAAACTACGAAGATTTGGATGTAACTTACGAAGACTATCGTAAGGCCTATGAAGCTATCTTTACACGTGCTGGCCTTGAGTTTAAGGCTATCATCGGTGATGGTGGTGCTATGGGCGGTAAGGATTCCCAAGAATTTATGGCTGTCACTCCTGAGCGTACGGACCTTAATCGTTGGGTAGTTCTTGATAAGTCAATTGCTTCATTGGATGATATTCCAGAAGATGTCATGGAAGAAATCAAGAATGAATTGACCTCGTGGTTGGTAGCTGGTGAAGATACGATTGCATATTCTACAGAGTCAAGTTATGCAGCTAACCTTGAGATGGCAACAAACGCCTACATACCAGCGACTAAGGTTGTGACTCAAGAAGAAGTTTCACGAGTTGAAACACCAGGTTGCAAGTCAATTGACGATGTCGCTGCTTTCTTGAATATTCCAGAAGAACAAACGATTAAGACTTTGCTTTTCACTGCTGATGACGAACCAGTAGTGGCTCTTCTTGTTGGTAATGATCAAGTTAACGATGTGAAGTTGAAAAACTACCTTGCAGCTGACTTCCTTAAACCAGCTACAGAAGATGAAGCGCGTCAAGTCTTTGGTGCTAACTTCGGTTCTCTTGGTCCAGTTAATCTTCCTGAAAATGTTCGTATCATTGCAGACCGTAAGGTTCAAGACGTGGCTAATGCTGTTGTTGGAGCCAATGAAGATGGTTATCACTTGACAGGGGTTAACCCAGAGCGTGACTTCAAGGCAGAATACGTGGATATTCGTAAAGTTAAAGAAGGTGAGATTTCGCCAGACGGTCAAGGTGTCCTTCAGTTTGCGCGTGGTATCGAGATTGGTCATATCTTTAAACTTGGTACACGTTACTCTGAAAGTATGGGTGCTAACGTTCTTGACGAAAATGGTCGCGCAGTTCCAATTATCATGGGATGTTACGGTATCGGTGTAAGCCGTATCTTATCAGCTGTTATTGAGCAACATGCACGTCTCTTTGTCAACAAAACACCAAAAGGTCAATACCGTTATGCTTGGGGTATTAATTTCCCTAAAGAATTGGCACCTTATGATGTTCACTTGATTACAGTTAACACAAAGGACGAGGAAGCTAATGCATTGACAGATCGTTTGGAAGCTGCTCTTGCGGCTGAAGGTTACGATGTTTTGATAGATGACCGTAATGAGCGTGTTGGTTCTAAATTCTCTGATAGTGACCTTATCGGGCTTCCAATTCGTGTTACGGTTGGTAAAAAGGCAAGTGAAGGTGTTGTCGAAGTTAAAATCAAGGCAACTGGTGACACTATTGAAGTGAACGCAGATAATTTGATTGAAACACTTGCAATCTTAACAACTGAACAAGATGCTTAATACTAAAAAATCTTTTCTTGCAGAGGCGGGAAGAGATTTTTCTTTTTAAATGACAAAGATTAATTGAGAAAAAGGAGATAAATTCCAATTTGACAGAATTATCTAAATAGTGTAAACTTAAATCTATCTTAACTACGGAGGCATTACATGCTTGACAAATCTACCCACTGGGGAAATCTTAAAGCTTGTTATTACTTTAGTTTCTTTAGATAGGGCGTTTGTGTTTCAAGATACAAGCGTCAATAAGTTTGTATCTATGAAGCTAAAGCATTTTGTGATGGATTAGCCGATTAGATGAAGAGGTCTAACCGGTGACATAAGCTAGCTTGTGCTAGTCAAGATGCAGAGAACCAGTTGGGTCTGTCCTAGCTGGTTTTTCCATGCCGTGGTCTATTTTTAATTTCTCATTCTAAGCTAGAATTGTTCTTTAAACAGCAAGATTTAGCTTACTTTTGACGTGATAAATAAAGTGATTGTATCACTTGGGGATGCTCTTGAAGACTTGAGGATTTTTCATGAGCAATGAAACTGTTGTTTTCCCTGTGCCTCCAATGCTTCAGAAGAACATAAAAGGAAATTGGAAATAGATAAAATAAAAAAAACAGAGGTGTACAAGATGAAGAAATTCTTGGTCAGTATGATGGCTGTTATAACAGCTGCCATCTTGGTTGCATGCTCCAATGCTTCTAACAAAGATTTAGTTCACATCGGTGTTCTCCAATATGTAGAGCATCCTTCCTTGTCAGCGACACGTAAAGGGTTCATTGAAGAACTCAAAGAGGAAGGGTATGTCGATGGTAAGAACATTAAAATCGATTATCAGAATGCACAAGGAGATCAGTCTAACTTGCAGACGATTTCTCAGTCGCTTATTGAAGATAATGATGTCATGTTGGCTATCGCAACCCCAACAGCTCAGTCATTAAGCAGTTTGACAAAAGGTAAGCCAATTCTCTTTACGGCAGTGACGGATCCTGTCTCAGCTAAGTTGGTTAAATCTATGGACAATGTTGGTGGAAATGTGACGGGGACAAGTGACATGTCTCCTATCAATAAACAGGTTGAATTGTTGAAAAAGGTCTTTCCAAACACTAAAAAAGTTGGGATTATGTATACGACCAGTGAGCGTAACTCAGAAGTTCAGGTTGAAGAAGCCAAGAAATACTTTAAGGAAGCTGGTATTGAAACGGTTATTAAGGGGATTTCATCAACCAACGATATTCAAGATACAGCCAAAAGCTTGATGAGTCAGACCGAAGTCATTTTTATCCCGACTGACAATACCATTGTTAGTGCCATTAATACCTTGGTAGACCTTTCTAAAGAGACTAAAGTTCCTGTTGTTGGTAGTGATGCTGGTAGTGTAGAAAAAGGTGTCCTATTCACTTATGGAACCAACTATGAAGCGCTTGGTCGTCAAACAGGTAAGTTAGCAGGTCGTGTTCTGCGAGGTGAGAAAGTTAAGGACATTGATGCGGAGTACCCTAAAACTCTAAATGTTGTGGTTAATCATGATATGGCTAAAGAACTTGGCATTGATGTTTCTAGCATTAGTGATGAGGAATCTAAAGTATCAACGAAAGATGACAAACCGATTACCAAAAAAGATAAGGGTGTCATTAAGCTTAAGGTGAATAAGTCATCTAAGAATGGCTTTTCAAATGTGGTTCTAACATCCATTTCTCAGGGACTTCTCTGGGCGATTATGGCTATTGGGGTCTTCATTACCTTCCGTATTTTGGACCTTGCCGATTTGACAGCTGAGGGAACCTTTCCACTTGGTGCTGCAACGACAACTATCATGATTATCCGTGGTATCAACCCAATCTTTGCAACTCTAGGTGGTTTTGTAGCTGGTATGTTTGCAGGTGCTGTGTCTGGCTTTATGCATACGAAAATGAAGATACCAGCACTATTAACAGGGATTATTACCCTAACAGGGCTCTATTCAGTTAACCTTTTGGTTCTCGGAAGTGCCAATATCTCTCTTTCAGGACATAATACGCTAGTGACTATGGTGATGGGGCTTGGATTGTCTAAGCTGAGTGGTGTGATTCTATTAGGACTAATCTTCGTTAGTCTTGTAGTGTTTATGTTGGTTGTTCTCCTTAATACACAGGTTGGACTTGCTCTTCGTGCAACAGGTGATAATCTTGCCATGGGAGAAGCTAATGGTATCAAAGTTGATCGTATGAAGATTCTTGGTTACATGATTTCCAATGGTTTGATTGCCCTATCAGGTGCTCTCCTAGCTCAAAATAATGGCTATGCGGATATGAATATGGGTACAGGTACAATCGTAAATGGCTTGGCTGCAATCATCTTGGCTGAGGTTATCGTTAAGTATTTACCACTTGGCAAACGTCTTTGGTCAATTGTTGTCGGAGCTGTTCTCTACCGTTTGGTCTTGGTTATGATCCTTGCCATGAACGTTGATGCTCAAATGCTGAAATTAGCTTCAGCTATCTTGCTTGCTATCATCCTTTATGTGCCTGAAGTACGACAAAAATTGAAAATCAATCCTAACAAATCCTTGACTCCAGGAGGTGACAAGTAGTGGCTTTACTTAGTTTACAACAGATTCATAAAACCTTTGAAAAAGGCACAGTTAATGAAAATCACGTCCTGCGTGGTTTAGATCTCGACATTGAACAAGGAGATTTTATCTCTGTCATCGGGGGAAACGGTGCTGGTAAGTCAACCTTGATGAATTCAATTGCTGGTGTTCTCAGCATTGATGAGGGGGATATCTTGTTGGACGGTCAATCTATTAAGAAAGCATCTGTAGATGAGCGCTCTAAAGACATTAGCCGTGTTTTCCAAGATCCTCGAATGGGTACAGCGACAAACCTTTCTATCGAAGAAAATATGGCAATCGCCTATCGTCGTGGCAAGAAACGTAGCTTCTTTAAAAAGTCTATCACTGAAAGTGAACGTCAAATATTCAAGGAAGCCTTGGTAGATCTTGGTCTTGGTCTTGAGAATCGTATGAAGACTGATGCTAATTTCTTGTCAGGTGGACAACGTCAGGCCTTGACGCTTGCTATGGCGACCTTGGTTCGTCCAAAGATTTTGCTGCTAGATGAACATACAGCAGCACTGGATCCTAAGACAAGTGACATGGTCATGAATTTGACGCGTAAGATTGTTGAAGAACAAAAGTTGACAACTCTTATGATTACCCACAATATGGAACATGCTATCGAATATGGAAACCGTTTAGTTATGCTCTATCATGGTAAGATCGTCGTAGATGTGCAAGGTGAAAAAAAGAAAAACCTCACTGTTGCAGAGCTTATGGCCCTCTTCCACAAAAATAGTGGACAAGTTCTCAATGACGATGCCTTGGTACTCGGTTAATATACTAGAAAAAAAACTATCCAAAGTTTAGATTTTGGATAGTTTTTTCTTGACTATTTTTGACTAAGTGCTAAAATGAAAATATAGATTAGCAGTTGTCTATCGTGAGTGCTAAAACAACATTTTAAACGTTGCTAATCTAAATAACATTTTTGGAGGTAATTGGTATGGCATTAAAACCATTAGGCGATCGTATCATCGTCCGTTTTGAAGAAACAGAAGAAAAAACAGCTAGTGGCTTTGTATTGGCAGGAGCTAGTCATGAAACAACTAAGACTGCAGAGGTCTTGGCGGTAGGTGAAGGTACCCGTACTCTTACTGGGGAATTGATTGCACCTAGTGTTGCAGTAGGCGATAAGGTCCTTGTTGAAAATGGTACAGGTATCAGTGTTAAAGACGGAGAAGATTACGTTTCAATTATCCGTGAAGCAGATATTTTAGCAGTCCTAGCTTAAATTCTTGCTAATCAGATATAAATTAAGATAAAGAAGGAGTGAGTAATTATGGCAAAAGATATTAAATTTTCATCAGATGCACGTGCAGCAATGGTTCGTGGTGTTGATACTTTAGCTGATACCGTTAAGGTAACGCTTGGCCCTAAAGGTCGTAATGTTGTTTTGGAAAAGGCTTTTGGTTCACCACTTATCACTAATGATGGTGTGACAATTGCTAAAGAAATTGAACTTGAAGATCATTTTGAAAATATGGGTGCCAAGCTCGTCAGCGAAGTGGCTTCAAAAACTAATGATATTGCCGGTGACGGAACAACTACAGCCACTGTTTTGACACAAGCTATTGTTCGTGAGGGGCTAAAAAATGTAACAGCTGGTGCTAATCCAATCGGTATCCGTCGTGGGATTGAAGCAGCTGTAGCTGCAGCTGTGGAAGAGCTTAAAGTCATTGCTCAACCAGTTGCTAATAAGGAAGCTATTGCTCAAGTTGCTGCGGTTTCATCTCGCTCTGAAAAAGTTGGTGAATACATTTCAGAAGCAATGGAACGCGTTGGTAATGATGGTGTTATCACTATTGAAGAGTCTCGTGGTATGGAGACAGAACTCGAAGTGGTTGAAGGTATGCAATTTGACCGTGGATATCTTTCTCAGTACATGGTTACTGATAATGAAAAAATGGTCGCAGATCTTGAAAATCCATATATTCTTGTGACTGACAAGAAAATTTCAAATATCCAAGATATTCTTCCACTCTTGGAAGAAGTGCTTAAGACCAGTCGTCCACTTTTGATTATTGCTGACGACGTGGCTGGTGAAGCTCTTCCAACACTTGTTCTTAACAAAATTCGTGGAACCTTCAATGTCGTTGCTGTTAAGGCGCCTGGCTTTGGTGACCGTCGTAAAGCGATGTTGGAAGATATTGCTGTATTGACTGGAGCAACTGTTATTACTGAGGATCTTGGTCTTGAACTTAAGGATGCAACTATGGAATCACTTGGTCAGGCTTCGAAAGTAACTGTGGATAAGGATAGTACAGTTATCGTTGAAGGAGCAGGAAGCGCAGAAGCAATTGCTAACCGTGTTAACCTCATTAAATCTCAATTGGAAACAACAACATCTGAATTTGACCGTGAAAAACTTCAAGAGCGTTTGGCTAAATTGTCAGGTGGTGTTGCAGTTATTAAGGTTGGTGCAGCCACAGAAACAGCTCTTAAAGAAATGAAACTTCGTATCGAAGATGCTCTTAATGCTACTCGTGCCGCTGTCGAAGAAGGTATAGTAGCTGGTGGTGGTACAGCCCTAGTTAACGTCATTGCTAAGGTTGCTGAACTTGATCTTGAAGGTGACGATGCTACAGGACGTAATATTGTCCTACGTGCCTTGGAAGAACCTGTTCGTCAAATTGCTTATAATGCCGGTTATGAAGGTTCAGTTATCATTGATAAATTGAAGAATAGCCCAGTTGGTACAGGATTTAACGCTGCCAATGGCGAATGGGTAGATATGGTTGAATCAGGAATCATTGACCCAGTTAAGGTAACACGTTCAGCCCTTCAAAATGCTGCTTCAGTAGCTAGTCTTATCTTGACAACAGAAGCAGTCGTTGCCGACAAACCTGAACAAAAGGCTCCAGCAGCGCCAGCTACGGATCCAGGAATGATGGGTTACTAAGATTTAAGAAAGAAAAAAACCTAGGAGAAGTCGAGAAATAAACTGCACCCCAAAAGTTAGACAAAAAAATCTAACTTTTGGGGTGTTTTTATTATGAAACTAACTTATGAAGATAAAGTTCAAATATATGAATTGAGAAATCAAGGTCAAACCTTCAACCAACTTTCAAAACGATTTGGTGTGGATGCTTCTGGATTAAGATATATGACGAGATTGATTGAACGTTACGGAATAGAAATTATCAAGAAAGGTAAGAATCGTTACGATTCACCAGAATTAAAACAAGAAATGATTGATAAAGTGCTACTTGAAGGTCGTTCACAAAAAAGTGTAAGTCTTGATTATTGTCTTCCAAGTGGTGGAATGTTGCCTAATTGGATAGCACAATACAAGAAAAATGGGTATACTCTTCTTGAGAAAAGAAGAGGGAGAGTACCTAAAATGGGGCGTAAACGTAAGAAAACTTGGGAAGAAATGACAGAACTAGAGCGACTCCAAGAGGAGAATGAACGCTTACGTACCGAGGTGGCCTACCTAAAAAAGTTAAAAGAGTTAGAGGAAAGGGACGAAGCCTTACAGCGAGAAAGGCAGAAACAGTTAGAGAAATGGTTTCAGGAGGATTTCGACTAGATTTACTTCTTGAAACAGCACGTTTAGCTCGCTCGACTTACTATTATCAGTTGAAACAACTAGATGGGCACGACAAAGATAAAGAGACTAAAGGCGAAATTCAAGAAATTTATTATGAGCATAAAGGAAATTATGGCTATCGCCGAATAACTCTGGAATTGAGGAATCGTGGTTTTGTAGTGAACCAGAAGAAGGTCCAACGTCTGATGAAGCTCCTTGGTTTAAGTTCCCAAATTCGTCGTAAACGCAAGTATTCTTCATACCAAGGAGAAGTTGGCAAGAAAGCAGATAACC
>OIDU01000394.1_pt1 | contig 21498 bp, 17 predicted proteins | sample 1581481 | NCBI WGS metagenome assembly OIDU01 (sample SAMEA3882519, study PRJEB24775) | human gut metagenome | biome: human-associated habitat; feature: intestine environment; material: feces | place: Netherlands | collected 2009/2010
AATGCAAGTGTAGGCTGATTTTTATATTTGTCAGCGAACTTGGAAAGCTCTGCAATTACGTTTACCAGTTTCTTCTGAACCAGTTTCAGAGCTTCTGTCATAACAATAATGTCTGTATTATCTCCTACATAACAGGAGGTTGCTCCCAGGTGGATGATTCCCTTTGCTTTCGGGCACTGCACACCGTAAGCATATACATGGGACATAACATCGTGACGCACTTCTTTCTCACGGGCCTTGGCAACATCATAGTTGATATCGTCTGCATGAGCTTTCAGTTCATCAATCTGTTCCTGGGTGATGTTCAGTCCAAGCTCCTTCTCAGTCTCTGCCAGAGCGATCCAGAGTCTTCTCCAGGTGCGGAATTTCATATCCTGTGAAAAAATGTACTGCATTTCCTTGCTGGCATAACGCTCAGACAAAGGGCTTGTATATCTGTCTGTGCTCATGTTCTTCTCCTTTTATTTGAATACATTGGTAACAACTTATCGGCTCATCTTGCGCTCAAGATCAATCTCTTTGTCATAATACTCTCCGCGAATGTCCTGTTTCGGCGGTTCCATCGGGTAGGTACCCGTAAAGCATCCCTTACAGATACTTAATCCGCCGACCATTTCCTCTAAACGCTCAACTCCAAGGTATCCAAGGGAATCCGCACCAATGATCTTACGGATATCCTCGATGGAACGATTGTATGCAATGAGCTGTTCTCTCTCCGGGATATCTGTTCCAAAGTAACACGGCCATAAAAATGGTGGGGAACTGATCCTTACATGCACTTCGGTTGCACCGGCATCACGCAGCATTTTTACGATGCGGTCTGATGTCGTACCGCGGACAATGGAATCATCGATCATAATGATACGTTTTCCATCGACCGCCTCTTTTAAAACATTTAATTTCACGCGCACGCTGGACTCTCTGCTGCTCTGTTTCGGCTTGATGAAAGTTCTTCCGACATAGCCGTTTTTCACAAATGCAGTGCCATACGGAATCCCCGACTGCAGGGAATAACCGAGTGCTGCAGCATTTCCGGACTCCGGAACACCGACGACAAGGTCTGCATCCACCGGTGAATCCATGGCGAGGAAACGTCCTGCCTTGATCCTGGATGCATAGACACTGACACCGTCGATATGGCTGTCCGGTCTTGCAAAGTAAATATATTCAAAAATACAGCGCGCCTCTTTTTCTTTTGGCAGTGCTAAAGAAAGGTCAGACTGAATGCCGCCCTCCGGTGTGATCGTAACGATCTCACCCGGCAGTACATCACGGACATACTCCGCGCCGATCGTATCAAGTGCACAGGTCTCGGATGCCAAAATGTAGGCATTGTCACGTTTTCCAATACAGAGCGGTTTAAAACCGTACGGATCACGCGCTCCGACTAACTTTCTCGGGCTCATCACTACCAGTGCAAACGCACCCTTGATCTTCTGGCAGGCACGTCCCACTGCCTCTTCCACACTGTTTGAATTTAAACGCTCACGGGCAATGTGATAGGCGATGACCTCAGAGTCGATCGTCGTCTGGAAAATTGCTCCGGTATACTCTAAATCCTTGCGCAGTTCCATTGCATTGATCAGGTTTCCGTTGTGTGCGAGCGCTAACGTTCCCTTTACATAATTAAGAACCAATGGCTGTGCATTCTCACGGGTGGAAGCTCCTGCCGTCGAATAACGGACATGTCCGACACCGATATCGCCATGCATAGGTTCTAAATTATCCTGCGTGAATACCTCATTGACAAGTCCCATGCCTTTGTATGAGGTCACCTTTCCCTTGGGTCCGTTCGTTTCACTGACCGCAATACCACAGCTCTCCTGTCCACGGTGCTGCAATGCAAAAAGACCATAATAGATCGTAGACGCAACGTCTCCGCCATCAAAGTCGTACATTCCGAATACACCACATTCCTCGTGCAGTCCGCTGTCCCCATTCGTCTGCCATGGTGTATCTTTCACAAATCCATTGTTGTCCATAAATGTATCTCCATTAAGCAAATTTCTTACCTGTCAGAAGCTCATATGCCTCTTTGTATTTATTCACGGTCTTTTCGATGACATCATCCGGTAACAGATAGTCACTGTCCGGATTTGCTTTTAACCAGTCTCTTACAAACTGTTTGTCAAAGGAAGGCTGTCCCTGTCCCGGCTTGTAACCCTCTAACGGCCAGAATCTGGAGCTGTCCGGAGTCAACATTTCATCACCGAGAACAACATTTCCATTCTCGTCCAAACCAAACTCAAATTTTGTATCTGCAATAATGATACCTTTGCTCAGAGCATATTCGGCACATTTCTTATAGAGAGCAATTGTGTTGTCGCGAAGTTTCTCAGCGAGTTCACGTCCTCTTCCAGGGTAATATTTTTCAAGGTGATCAACGCTCTGCTCGAATGAAATGTTCTCATCGTGATCTCCGATTTCAGCCTTTGTGGACGGAGTGTAGATTGGCTCAGGAAGCTTGTCAGATTCTTTTAATCCTTCCGGAAGCTCGATGCCACATACTTTTCCTGTTTTCTGATAGCTTGCCCAGCCGCTTCCGGTAATGTAGCCGCGGACAATGCACTCGATAGGAAGCATTTCCAGCTTACGGCACATCATGCTGTTTCCGTCAAATTTCTCCTGCTGGAAAAATTCCGGCATGTCTTTTACGTCTACAGAGATCATATGATTCGGAAGGATGTCTTCTGTCAGATCGAACCAGAATTTGGACATCTGGGTCAGAACGGTACCTTTTTTTGTTACCACATTGTTCAGAATGACATCAAAACAGCTAATACGGTCGGTTGCTACCATGATCAGGCTGTCGCCGTTATCATAAATCTCGCGTACCTTACCCTCTTTGATTGGCTTTAATTCTTTCATCATGAATACCTCTTCTTTTCGTATAGGATAGTGAACGGAATTACACCCGATCCGGTGAAATTCCTTTGACACCTTTACCCTACACCACTCCTTATAAATTGTCAAGCATTTATTATTAACGCTACTAAATAAACCCCAAAAGGGATCTTTTATTTCCATTTATAATTCTGCTCCGTTTGTTTCTATCACGTGTTTATACCAGAATGCGGAATCTTTCATAATTCTCTCCTGATTTCTGTAGTCCACATATACGAGTCCAAATCGATCTGAGTAACCTTTAGCCCCTTCAAAATTATCCATCAAAGGCCACTGGAAATATCCTCTGATATCCGCTTTCTCTGCTGCTTTTCTCAGTTCTCGCAAATATCTTGCAAGAAAATCAATTCTGTTTGGATCATGCACTTTTCCATCTAATGAGATCACATCATGGCAGGATAATCCGTTCTCTGTGATGTAAATTGGCTTATGATATCTTTCATATATCATCCTCATGCAGGGAAAAATATGCTTTCCTTGCGGCCTCAATATCTTCCGGATGATCCGTTTCCGGATAACAGACAGATGATGTCGGTGCACATCCGATCATCAGTTTCTGTTTTCCATAAGCCCGGAGCATCTGTACCGCTCTTCCATGTGCTTTCATGGCATTGTGTGCCATTTCAAAAGTGTCTCTCAGCGGTACTTTTACTCCCGGTGCATGTTCTCCGGTAAGGAAACCAAGTCCGACAAAACACTGTGGTTCATTCAATGTAAAGAAATGCGTTACCCGATCGCTGAATCTTTCCCCGGTTCTTTTGTATACACGTCCCAGATGTGTTCACCTTTTCCATCTTCTTTTACTGCACCTTCAATTTGATATGCACTTGTTGCTGCACCCCAGACAAAATTTTCTGAAAAAACGATCTTTTTTTCCATTGCTTTCTTCCTCTTATTACTCTACTATTCTAATTATTTCCATTCCTCGATTCCCAGATTCTCTATATAATCAGCAAGTTCTCTCGCCATCTCATAGGTTTCTGGAATTCTGAGATGTCCTGGAGTCGCTGCTCCGTTTCTTTTAAAGATACAATGGGAAATTTTACTGTCTCCCATAGAAACCACTACATCGTCAATTGCTTTGTCCCAAGAACTGTCATGCTCAAGCAATGTCGTACAGCAGACGACCGATGCCTTCGGATATACCTGACGCAGTTTTTTTAAAAATTCTGTATAGTGTTCTCTCCAAAGAATTGCTTTCTCACACATATAGTCTTCTGACATGTAATCAAACGGATGATTATCATTCTGGCCAATTGCCACGACAACAACCTGCGGTGTATACTGATTAAAATCCCATTCTGTCAGTTCACCAAATGTTTTATTGAAGCGGATTTTATTCCAGGCACTTTCCATTCCAATCTGATCCGGCTCATGGAACCAGCCTTGTCCATCCATCAATGCAATTCCGCCCTGTGCGATATCATGGATCTGTGCATTCAGCATACGTGCTGTCATCCAGGCATAGGAATACCAGCTGTTAGAATAACCTCCCTGATGTTCAGGATCCGTCTTTCCTGTATAATCCACTGCTTCTGTCACTTCTCCTGCTGATACAGAATCTCCGTAAACTTCAATTTTTCTTGTCTGTGCATCCGGAAGTTCCAATAATTTTGCTCCGTCTTCAATTTCAAATCCAAGGATGTGCATCTCATGGCAGGAATCCTGACGTTTAAAGAAAAGGACATGATGTTCTCCATTTTCATTCTCCGGAACACGAATCTCTATTTCATTCTCTTTCTTGTTATCCAGATAATAACACAACTGCACTCCATCTAAAATACATCCAAGATAATTCTGCCAATATTCATTTTTGTTTTTTAAGAAAATTTTCAGGTATTTTCCTGTGAATTTAAACTCTGCTGATGTACATGGATAGACCCAAATCGGTTCTTTTGGATTTCTCCAGTCGATCCTTCCGCTATAACGTATTTTTTTATTATCAGGATTAATTCTCATCTTATCCCCTCCATATTTTACAGTAAACTTGCTGCACCGATCATTCCTGCTTCATTTCCAAGTGCTGCTGTCTCAATCTCCGGCATCCTCTCCTTCAAAAATCTTATGCAATAATTAATGACATCAGATAAAATGGAGTTGTATCCGTTACCTCTTCCGGAAGAATTGTTATATCTACCGTATGAATTTTCTTTTCTCCATGGTGCAATACTTTCTCAAGGTACAAACAATCTCCCCAGTCCTCATCGAAATTCCCATCCAAAAGGATAGATTTTTCTTTATCACCATCTAACACAAGCTCTGCTCTTGCTGCAGGAAGCTGTATTGTTTTTCTATACTGCACTGCAATGCAGGAAGCAGTCACCTCAAAATGAATAGAATCCCCGGCTTTTTTTCCGATCCATCCATTTTTAAAATGATCAAGATGTCCTGTTTTCTCTTCCGTATCTGCATGAAATCCGCAAAGTTTTGGTGAAATTTCACGGATTATCAGGCGTTTTGCATTCTCATATGCATTCTCCGTCATTGCCTTCGGAAAAACAGGTTCTTTTTCCTCAACTTCTAATTCTGCTTTCACGCTTTCAAGGAATTTTTCAATTTCTTCTGCAACAAGTTTGTGTCCTTTATCATTTGGATGAAGTCCATCTGGTGTAAGTTCTTCCCTTATATATTCACCAGCCTTCATTCGCTGATATAAATTGTATCTCTTGCCAATAGGCAGTTGGCCGATTTTTTCTTTTATGCGAAATGGAAACGGAACGTATAGCTGTATCTTCCCTTGCATACACGATATTCCGGGTGAATATTTTTCGTCCAGCCGGTATCTCCGCCAAGGCCTGCGTGCGCTACATCCAGGATCAGCCGGGTTCCTGTTGTCTGCTCCGGAAGTTCTTTCTCATATGCGGCTTTTCGATATTCTGCCATAGAATATGGAAGCGCACTGAAATGGAAATCATCACTGCCTACAATCTGAACGGTATGTGTTCCATCTGAAAGAACGGCAAATCGCGTATCCTCATGGCCGCCGCATTCGCAAGGTACTACAAACGGAACGTGCTGTTCTGCTACAGAAGATGTGTAAAATCCGGTAAAAGCTGCGTCCTTTCGGTCTGCATACGTCTCCCAGGGTCCTTTTCCATACCAGCTGAGCGTATCAAACGTTGCAGGAAGGCAGAACGACTGTCCGACTCTTGCGATGGTCTCAAGGCCGCTGTTGTTTGTTACTTCGTTTTTCAGCTCCATTCCCTCACTGCCGATGCGATACAGAGTATGAGCGGTAAAGAGTACTGCGTTGTCCGGCTCCGCGGTATAGGAAGCCTGCACTTCAAGAAGCACCTGATTTCCGGCACTGACAGCCGATACTGACTGTACTTCCTTTTTCAGACGATCCAGACCTTCCGCGCGCCAGATATCATCGTAATCACTCTCGTGGGTTCCTTCATCAATACCGGTTGGGGCACGGTAAAACTCATCTTTTCCTCCGGTCATAAAAGAAACGCTCTTTGCCTGATATCTGGTAAATTCTCCTGTCTTTTTATCAAAGATAATTTCGGTCTCTTCGCCGGTGATAAGAACCTGATTTTCATCCTCCGATACGGTCAGTGGTTTCCCGACAATCGTTTTCTCATCTGCCAGATAAACACCTGAAGTAACCGGAATCTGACGGCGGTATAGTTCTGTTCCCGCCGGTGCATAGAAGGTATCTTGGGCAAGCTCAACGTAATAATTTACATACGCCTCGCCATGCAGTTTCGCCGGAAGCTCTGGAAGCGGAAGCGTCTCTGTTGTTCCGGCTGCCGTGTAAAATGCCGGATAGCTGCCTTTGGCAAGCGTTTCGCCGTTCTGCACAATTTCATAACGCACCTGCAGATGAGAAAGATCGAGGGTATGGTAGCGGTTTGCCAGCACCCATATAGTTTCGCCGGTATATGGATTTTTCACCTGCTCAATCGTAACCGGGGACTGGCCGTTTCTCACCTCATAGGCGCCCGGTTTATAGGAAAGATCGGCAAAGACAACACCATTCAGACACATATCCGGAACCGGATCGGTCACATCCTCTCCGAATGCTCCGCCGTAGCCGTATTTGACATTTCCGTCCTCCTCGTGGATCGCAATCGCCTTGTCCGCGAAATCCCAGATAAAGCCGCCCTGGAAACGCGGGTATTTATTGACATAGTCCCAGAACTCCTTGAAGTTTCCGTTGCTGTTGCTCTTTGCATACGCATATTCGCACATGATGAACGGGCGGAGATCAGAATCGTCTGCCATCACATCCTCAAGCCAGCTCATCGTCGGATACATTGGGCAGATAACGTCGGAAATATTACTCTTTGGGTTGCCGGACTCGTACTGAACGTATCTTGTCTTGTCGTATTCCCGGATCCAGCCGTGCATCGCAGCATGATTCGCCCCTGCACCGGATTCATTTCCAAGGGACCACAAGACGATGGAAGGATGGTTTTTATCACGCAGTACCATACGGGTTGCACGCTCCAGATAAGCGGCTGTCCACTCAGCGGATGCACTGAGCTGTCCGCCGTAACCGTGCGTCTCAAGATTTGTCTCATCGACAAGGTAAATGCCGAGCTCGTCACACAGATCATACCATTTCACCGCGTTCGGATAATGGCTGGTGCGGACGGCGTTGAAATTGAGACGTTTCATTACAGCAATTTCTTTTCGCATCTGCTCCTCAGAAACGGTACGTCCCGTCTCGGCGCAAAAATCGTGGCGGTCAACACCTCGGATCACAAGGCGTTTGCCATTCAGGGTCAGAACACCGCGGCTGTTGATTTCCACCTGACGGAAGCCGACCTTGCAGCTCTCGATATCAACCGTCTCATTCTCTTTGTTCTGCAGCTCGACAACGAGGGTGTAAAGTGTCGGAGTCTCTGCAGTCCAGAGTGCCGGGTTCTCTACCGGAGCAGTAACGGTTGCGATGAATTTCGGCATCAGATAGAAGCCGCACTCAGCAAACGGTCTCGAAGCCATCTCGGTTACTTTGTTCTGTTCTGCATCATACAGCGTCACTTTGGCATGATACTCGCCGTACAGCGGTTTGGAGTTGTCCGGCCAAATCGTGACAGAGAGAGTAGCTTTCGTGTAATCCGGGTGTGTGAACAGTGTCTCTGCTTTGTAGTCCAGGATGTGCTGCACCGGTTTCGATACGAGGCGGACATCGCGGTAGATACCGGACAGATGCCAGTAATCCTGATCTTCCAGGTAAGTACCGTCACAGTAGCGCATCACCTGTACAGAGAGGGTGTTCGTTCCCTCCTGCACATATTCGGTGATGTCAAATTCCGCGTTCACTTTGCTGTCCTGGGAATACCCCACCTGTTTTCCGTTGACCCAGAGATAGAAGCAGGACTCCACACCGCCGAAATCGATGAGAAGCTGTCGGCCGATATAGTCTGTTGGAACCTCAAAGGTTCTGAAATAGCAGCCAGTCAGATTTTTCTCCGGTACGTACGGCGCATTCAGCTCGTAGGTGCCTTCGGTAATCTCGATCTCAAATGCTTCGCCGTTTGCCTCCCGTTTGAACGGATACAGCATATTGGTGTAAACCGGCTTTCCATATCCCTGCAGTTCCCAGTTGGACGGCACCGGAATCGTATCCCACGCTGCGTGATCGAAATTCTCTTCATAAAATGCTTCCACCGCTTCCGGTGACGGATACATTTTGAATTTCCAGTCTCCGTTCAGATCCATTACAAAGCGGGACGCGTTCCGATTTCCGGCGAGCGCCTGCTCTACCGTCTCATATGCACCGTACGGCGTATGCATCGGATAACGATTTTTCTGCGTTATATACTGATTTTCCCAGTCTCTTGTCTGTCTCATGTTCTTGAAACCCTCCTTGCCTTTGCTTTCGCATTTTCCGACCGCCTCTCTTCTTTTTATCCAGATTGGTGTTCCTTTTTTGCTTTCCTGTGATATAATACATCTGTGGATTTTCAGAAGATTTATGCAGTTATCTTATGATTCAGTATAAAACACTGCACGTGGATGAGAAATAGTTAATCTGGTGTTTCTTTTATCCAAAATGGGAAAGCAAAGGAGAAGTCGTATGATACCGCAATATCTGCTTGCAAAAATAGAAAAGAGCGATGTTATCTATCGCTGTATTGGAAATGAAATGAAGAACGGGATTCTGGCGTGCGGTTTTATGCGGAAAGAGACGGCGGACCGCTCGCAGTATCATTTTTCGAACGAGTATTACAGCTGTTTCGTGCTGCTGCGCGGGAGCGGGGAATATATTGCCGAGGACGGCACCTCCTATCCGCTGCAGGCGGGAAGTCTGGTCCAGCGTCTGCCGGGTGTGCCGCATTCCACACGCGTAGATCCCGATGGGAAATGGCTGGAATTTTTTATCTCGATTGGGAAACCGTTTTTTGATTCTTTCTGTTCGCTTTCGGTTCTGAACCGGGAGACGGTGTTAAAGGCAGAGCTGCTTCCCGGCGATCTCGAGCGGTATCAGAAGCTTCTGCAGTCGTTAAAGGCCACACCGGACAGTCTGCTGCCTTTGCGGATTCCGGAGATGGAAAAAGAGATTCTGCGAATGTACGGCTACCATGCGCACCGGGTGAATCTGCAGCGGGATCCGATCGAGGCCGCCTGCGATATGCTCTCGCAGAATCTTGATGAAGAAATTTCTCTCGAAGAGCTTGCCCGGTCACTTCAGATCGGTTATGAGACGTTTCGAAAAGTATTTAAAAAACAGACCGGCGTCTCTCCTGCACGGTACCGCACCAGGAAGAAAATGGAGCAGGCCCGTATTCTTCTCGAGGGCGGCGTACCGATGAAGGAAATTGCCGTTCTTGTCGGATATGGCGATGTCTATGCGTTCAGCAAGCAGTTTTCCCGGTTCTTTGGATTCCCACCTGGAAAGTACCGCGCACGTCTTCACACGGATGCGCCGGATTTAGAACAGTTTTAAGATATCGTCCACGGTTTTACGTTTCGGCTTGTCCGGGTTGATGGCACGGTAGCCGACAGCAATGACAGCACCAAGGAGCTCATTCTCCGGAATGGAGAGGGCTTCACGGATAGCTTTCTCATCACGGATTCCCATAATCAGAGTATCAAGGCCAAGTTCTCTTGCGCGCAGGATCAGGTTTTCGTCGTGCAGGCCGAGATCGTAATAGCCCCAGCCGTTTCCAACTTCGTTGTCTGGTGTGCCGTCCTGCGTAAATCCGGAGCGGTCTTTTACGAATGCTGTTACGACAAGTGCGGCTCCCTTTGAACTCTTCTGATTGAATTCTGGAAGGCATTTTGCGGAAAATTCTTCCACTTTCTCCGGTGTTACAAGAGCATAGTACCGTGTTGTCTGTGAGTTTTTCCAGGATGGTGCCTGAATCGCTGCCTGTACGATCTCCTGGATCTGCTCTGCGGTTACGTGTTTCTCCGGATCAAACGCGCGGATGCTTCTTCTTTCTTCCAGCAGTTTTGTAAATTCCATGGTGTATATCCTCCTTTTATTTATAAAGCCTCGTAATCTTCCCGTAAAAAACGGTGATACGTCAGGCCGAATTCATTTTCTTCGACACAGTAACAGTATTCATCTACAGACGGGTCTGAAAAAGAAAATACATGGCCCATCTCATGCTCCTCGGATGCGTTTTCGTCCACGGTAGTATGCATTTTCTCTGCATAGGAAGAAAAGCAGTTTCGAACCTGTTCCATTGTGTTTCCAGGCGTTGTGATCACCTGCAGAAGGTTCTGCAGGAGCTCCGGAACAGGGATTTTCCGCTCGATATAAGAACATCCCTCCTCCGGGATTTCCATACAGTAGCGGTCCTTGACCGCTGAAATCGCAAGTGTTCCAAGACGCGGCTGTACTTCCTTACAGAACGCGGCAAGTGCCGCATCCAGGTCTTCTGTTTCGTCTAAAGAGAGGGAACGGCGCAGGGACTCCGCCGGGTAGTAGAGCTTCATCGTACCGCCCTCATAACCGATCTTCACCTGCCATTCCCGAATTGTATCGGTAATATGTTTTTCCAACAGTTTTGCTGTCATGTTTTCTAAGTCACCTCCATTGTGCTGCATGTGCAAAAAAGCACAGTATTATCATCGCACGAATTGTCTTCTGTTTCAAGAAAAAATTTTCTGTTTTTATGTAAAGAAACCCACAGCCCACTCCGCCAGAAAATCTGGATCGGAAGGGGCTGTGGGTTCTTATGATCAGAAGAATTTTTCAGTCATCTTGTTCTGAATTACTCTTCGTCTTCGTTTTTCTTTCTGCCGCGGAGTTTGAATCCAAGTCCGCCGGCACCAAGAGATGCAACTGCCATGCTTACCCATCCCCAGATGTTGGTAGCATCACCGGTCTTTGCATTATCGCTCTTCTTGGAAGTAGAAGTATTGGATACTTTATTACTTGCAAGCGGAGTAGATGTTGCTTTCGGGGTGCTTGTCGGGGTCTTCGTCGGCTGCGTCGTAGGTATTGTGGTAGGAGCAGTCGTCGGGGTTGTGGTTGGTGCTGTTGTAGGTGTAACCGTCGGAGTCTCAGTTGGGGTTACGGTCGGGGTAACAGTCGGGGTAACAGTCGGAGTCTCGGTCGGGGTTACGGTTGGGGTCTCTGTAGGAGTAGGAGTCGGCTCTTCTGCTGATCTCTTCCAGGTGAAGCTAAGATCCTGATATCCCAGTGAAGAAACTGTAATTTCAAAGGAATCGCCCTCTGCGAACGGTGCTGCATCTGTCTTTAAGGAACCATCCTCATTGAACAGTACAACAGCTCCTCTTCCGCTTGCTGCATATGCTTTTCCATTTACAGTAACAGAGGTAATGTTCTTCAGATAATCTGCAAACTCTTCATCTGTTGCATCCCCGTTCTTAAGCAGACCCGGTGTTGTCGTATCTTCGTTAAATGCTGCCGGCATCTCTTCCGTGTAAAGGATAAAGTCTGCGGAAAGATCTGCATATTTACCATTCTTATCGCTGACAGTCAATGTATAAGAACCTTTCTCTGCATTCTTGAAGTACAGAGTATCACCGGACACGGTTCCCGCCAGACCTTCTACTGTATAGACAGCATCGTAATCATCCGGCAGGCCTTCCAGTTTAACAGAAGTATTTCCAGCTGTTACGGAAGCATTCTCTACAGAGAATTCGTTTGTAAACTTAACCGGTACATATACATCTGCATCAACTTCATAAATTCCCTTGCTGGTGTAGTATGTAATCTTGTTGATTGTCTGTCCCATCATACTCTTGTAATGTTCAGAAGAAGTCGGGCAGTTATGAACGCTTGTCGTAAATCCAGTGCTCCATGCCAGCTCAGACATTCTCCAGATATTCTCCAGATGACGCATTCCGTAATCGTTGCCCTCTTTTGTGCTGACAACAACACCATATACGGTATCTTCGCCTGCTTTGATGGTATCAGTAAGACCATCAAGATCAAGCTGATAATCACCATATTTGCTGTTAGTGGAGAGCTCTGCTGTTACATTTTCCAGCTTTGCTGCCTCGGTTCCCTGAACAGCACCAAAGGTTACATTTCCGTCTGCATCTACAGATGCCTCTTTGTAATAAGATGGAACTTCATTTAAGGTGTAATATGCATAGCTTGCATTTTCATACAGTGCATCTTTTCCGGTATACGTTGTGGTGGATGTCTGTCCACGGTTGGTAACGGTGATTTCTACAGAATCCTCATCGGTCACTTTCGTGTATTTGCTCAGATCCATATCCTCTGTTACTTTTACCGGGAAGGTGATACCTGTAATATCGCTTCCGTCTGCATTCACATGGTAAGATCCGCCGGAAAGGGAGGCTGTTCTTGTTTTGTTCTTGGTTGCGGAAGTAAATGCATCTACTGGAACATCATTATGAACCTCTGCCTGATAGAACTCAGCATACGGAATGTTCATTAATACATACTGGGACTGAAGTGCTTCGATTGCTGCATTCAGATGCTCTGTTGCTTCGTCTACGGTTCCCTGGCTCTGTTTTTTCTCCAATGCTTCTTTTGCTTCTGCCAGTTCTGTCTGCATATTATTCCAGGAAGTTTCCGTGTAAAGATCTTTATTCAGTGCATCTGCCTTTGCAATTGCCTCTTCCAGTGCTGCTGTGCTCTCTACCGGATCGGCTCCTACAATATTCGCTTTGGTTGCTTCAAAAGTGTAGGAAGCATCTGCATAGCCAAGTGCATGAATCGTAATCTTCCAATAACCGGTTCCATCCGTTCCCTCCGGTAAAGTGCAGCGCAGGGAATCGGTAAGACCAAGCTGGATTCCCATTACTTTATGCATCCAGTTATCTGCTGCGAATTTTGTTCCATACGTTGCTTTTGCATTCGTATAAGTGGAATCATCACCGTAATAAGTCCAGGTTACGGTCTGCAGATTAGCAGCCAGATCGCCGTAATCTCCCGTTAAATCTACGCGAAGGAATTCTCCATAAGAACCATTGGCTTCTTTCACGGTCAGTCCTACGGTCTCAGCATCCGGAGCTGTCTTCAGCGCCTGATCTTTGATTCCGGATTCACTTCCTGTTGTTCCTGCAGAGAAGGAGAAGCTTCCATCTGCATTTTTCACTGCTATCCTCAGACCGTTTGTGTTTTCTGTTACATCTGCAACCAGGCCTGTATAGCTCTGCAGTTTATTTTCAGAAAATCCACCGGAAAGTGTTCCGCCGTCTTCTACCACAACATGCTTTTTGCAGAAATCTTCGTAATCATCTTCCGAAACTTTTACAGGCACATATTTCAGACCTTTTACTTCATAATGATCAATCTGGCTCTTATCGTAAGTTACGGTCTCGCCGTTGGTCAGAACTGCCGTGGTTGCTGCGGTATAATATGCCACATCATAGGTTGTGCCATCTTTCATGTAGATAGTCGCTGCGCACTGGAAGCTTCCTCTGTGCAGTCCATGGTTTGTGGTCGCACGGGTTACAACATCAAAAGCGCCTTTATCACTTTCTTCGCGACTGTCAGTTTCATCCGAACCAGCGTCGCTTCCTGCCGCCTGAACTCCTTCTGCTGCCCAATACTCAGCCCAGGTAAGACCTGCATATACATATTTATATGTTGTTTCTTTCTTCTCATAAGTAAAGGAAAGCGTCTTGTAACCTGTTGCAGTTACTTCGATTTCAAATTTATTTCCTTCTGCAAAAGCGGCAGCTGTCAGATCAAGCGTACCGTCTTCTTTGATCAGAATTGTTTTCCGTTTTCCAGTTGCTGCATATTCTTTTCCATTTACTTTTACCGAAGTGATGTTCTTGATATAATCAGCAAAGTCATCTTCTGATGCATTCTCTGCTTTTACAAGCGCCGGAGCACTTCCTTTTTCGTTGTAAGCAGCCGGCATTGCATCTGTATACAGAGTAAAGCTCTGTGTCAGATCTGCATAAACACCTTTTTTATCATGAATCGTCAGAGTATACATTCCTTTTTTCGCATTTGCGGAATAAGAAATGGTATTTCCGTCTACTGCAAATCCATCCAGACCATCTACGGAATATTCTGCATCATAATCAGCCGGAAGTCCGGTTACGGTCATCGTTGTCTTTCCAGCGGAAAGAGAAGCGTCTTCTACGGATACACTTGCCTCAAATTTTGTTGGAACAAAAATATCATTCACTGGAATCGTGTAGATTCCTTTGCTGGTATAATACGTAACCTTATTGATATGCTGTCCCATCATGCTCTTGTAATGTGCAGAAGAAGTCGGGCAGCCATGTACCTGCGTTGTAAATCCAGTTGACCATGCCAGCTCTGTTCCGCGCCAGATATTTTCCACATGACGCATACCATAGTCATTGCCTTCTTTCGTGCTGACAATAACACCATAGATCTGATCGGTTCCAACATCAATCGTGTTCTCCAGTCCGTCGAGATCCAGCTGATAATCTCCATAGCTTGATTCAGTCATAAATTCCGGAGATACATTGGTCAGTTCAATTGCAGTTCCAACTGTTTTTCCAAAAGAAAGAGAGCCATCTGCATTTACCGTTGCTTCTTTGTAGTAAGAAGGTGCTTCGCTTAATACATAATATGCATAGTCTGAGTTTTCAAATAAGGCGTCTTTTCCGATGTATGTCTGTGTAGATGTCTGACCACGGTTTGTTACTGTAATACTTACAGAATCAGAATCTGTTACTTTCTTAAATTTGGAAAGATCCACTCCTGTTACTTTAACCGGGAAGGTAATTCCATTGATTGCACTTCCATCTGCATTGGTATGATAAGAACCACCGGCAAGGCTTGATGTTCTTGTTTTACTCTTAGTTGCAGATGAAAAAACATCAACAGGAACAGAGTTGTTTACATCGGCAGCGTAAAATTTATCATACGGAATGTTCATCAGAACATAAGACACCTGCTCGGTTGGAGTCTCGGTTGGTGCCGTCGTTGGGGTTGCAGTTGGAGTTGGAGTCGCTGTCGGGGTCGCCGTTGGAGTCGGTGCTTTAACAAGGCCTTTTACTGCAGTATTCAGCGCATCTTTCGCGGTATCAACAGCGCTCTGGGATTCTTTTGCAGAAAGAGCAGATTTTGCTGCGGTAAGAGCAGTCTGGACAGCTTTCCAGGAGTCTGCGGTGTAGTCAGCTTCCTTTAATGCTTCGGCATCTGCGATTGCTTTTTCAAGTGCTGTGGTGTCTACTGCTTCTGGAGTCGGGGCTGCTTTTTGGGTTGCTGCAAGAGCCGCGGTTTTTACTGCATTCGAAGTTCTGGTTGCACCCGATACAATATCCCATCCTTCAATGTTTTCAATCGTTGCATCTTTTCCAAGAAGTTTCGTTTTGAATCCTTTGCTGTTTGTAGCTGCTTTTTTGAAATATGTGGCATTCTCTGTATTGTATCCAGAGCCAGGCGTTACTGCAATGTCAGAAAATTTGCCGTCTGCAACTGTGATTTTGACATTAACGTCATATTCATCCCATGCATTCTCATCCTCATCGTCTTCTGCTGTTCTGGTAACATGAGCGGTAGACTCATAAGTACCATCTGCCAGCACGCCGCTTGTGGAATCCGCCAGTACGGTTCCCGGGAGCAGGCTCATGGTCATGGAAGCTGCCATTACGGCTGCTAATGATTTTTTCTGAAGTTCTTTTCTTTTGATCATAACTTCCTCCTTTTTCCTTTTCCACAGTTTTGCAGGAAAAACAGGGGCAAAACTGTTATTTATTATTATATTAGTTTATACTAATTAATAATCGTTTTAACTAACCATAAAACATTTTACTAATTTTAGATCGTTTTGTCTAACTCTTAACTGCGTATTTTTTCTCAAAAGCGCACAGATACTGTTTATTGAGATTTTTTATTATTAATTTGTATGTTTCTTTGAAATTTGCGGAACGATTTTTGTCTCCGCACAGATAAATGGTACTAGATGTGCAGTACCTACCGAGAAGAACTCTTCCGTCCTTCGCGTTTTACTGCCGAAAGAATGCGGTCAGAAAGGATTCCGATCAGCATTCCGGTAATGACACCGGCTACGAGAAGTGCCGGTAAATAATAGAACAGTTTGCGGTTCTGTACAACGAGAGCCGCCACGCAGATCTGCGCGACATTGTGCGTCACGCCGCCGGCAATACTTACGCCGGTGATACTGAATCCTTTGATATGTTTCAGTAAGAACATCACAAGAAAACTCAGGAGTCCGCCGGCAAGACTGTAAAGAATGGACATTCCATTTCCGAACAGATAGCCCATCAGAAGAATGCGGGCAACGGAAATCATCAGGACTTCCCCGGCCGGAAGGAAAAAGAGACCGACAACGACAACCAGATTGGCAATACCAAGTTTAATGCCGGGAACGCCGAGGTTGATCGGGATCAGTACCTCCACGTAACTGAAAATCATGGCAAGTGCCATCAACATGGCGCATAAGGCAATTTTTCTGCTTGCAGTGCGGCTGTCTCTCATAAATTCCAATTCCTTTCTTCTAAGCTGGTATTATTTTACAATCACATCCGGCGCATCGTCGGCGTCGTCCGTTGTGGATCCGTCACTTTCTACCTCCGCAACCAGCTTATGCGGCAGGCACACGATCGTCTCATTTACCCGGGAAATCGTACCCTGTCTTTTGCAGTAGCCGTCCGGGCAGTCAGCTTCTTCCATATGGGCACTTCCGTTTTCAATCACCAGGACATTCGTTCCGTGACCCGTCTGAATTTTCACGGTCTGATTTTCTGCGAGTGAATACGTTCCGTAGACCTCGCCGTCCACCGTGACTTTCATGGTATTTCCATTTTCCGTTTTCGGCAGCCGAAGCGCCAGGGCAAGGATTCCAGCCAGGAGCAGAACGGCGCCTGCCAGAATCAGATCTTTTTTCTTCATATAGTTTTCCTTATTCTGAATCAGATGCCAGCCCATAACAGCAGTGTCAGCAGAAATACAGCACGGAACAGCGTAAAGAGGATTTCATTTCCGTGAAGTTCCTTTACCCCGCAGCGGATATTGCCTTTTGGACACGTATCAATACATTTCTGGCACTGGAAACAGTCGCCGGAGATTTCCACGGATCCATCGGATGGCAGTTCCACCGCTGACGGGCACTGTCTCGTGCAGGCGCTGCAGCCGCGGATGCAGTTTTCGCGTTTCCGGTGCAGAGTAAAGAACGGCAGGATCGGAAGCAGAGAAAAGACAGCTCCCATTGGGCACAGGAAACGGCAGAAAAAGCGCTCCTCAAAGAACATGCCGACCAGGATCAGCACCAGAAGAACAATGCCTGGAATATAAGAGGAAAGTCGGAAATTTCCCGCATGCAGCATGGAAAAGACATCCCACGGGCTTGTTCCTCTTGCTTTCTGATAAACTCCTGCAAAGCAGCAAAGAGCAATCAGAAGCAGAATGCCGTATTTGATCAGTACCAGTTTTTTTGCCAGCTCCGGTTTGATGCATCTGGGCTTCTTTTTACGTTTCTTACAGATTATACCATAAATTGCGTGCATTGCATCCCCCAGACTTCCAAAAGCGCATGCAAAACCGCAGAAAAATCTGCCGAAAACAATCGTAAATGCACAGACAAGGAGCAGAGCCGACACAAACGCGGTCATCTCAATTTTTTCACCCTGTCCAAGCTGCGTAAAAATGTATTTCACTCCGTTAAATGCAGCGGTAAATACTGACGGAAGAAACAGGAAATATAAAAGCTGGATTCCGGCACGCAGGCAGGAAACGATCTGTTTTCTCTTCTTTGCCGGTAATGTGGATAGATCTAAATTTTTCATGTTATTTCTCCGCCTTTTCTATTGCTTCCTGCGCCGCATTTCTGATACCGGTGGAGCTGAATGTTGCTCCGCTGATCGTATCAACATCGGCGGACTGTGCCTCAATAATCTTTGGAATGATCGCCTCCGCGTTTGACAGATACGCACTGTCCTCGCCGTCGGCGGATGTGATGGCAAGATCGGTAATCTGGCCGCCCTCTACGGTTACTTCAACTGCAATGGTGCCGCCGAAGCCGTCAGCTTCACCGTCATACGTACCATCCACGTACTGCCCTTCTGCTTCTGCTGCTTCACTTGCGGCCGTATCCGCCGTGTTGGATGCAGCTGCTGCGGCCTGCAGATTTTCCTTCTGAAGCTGGGTCGTCTCAAGCTCTGCCGAGAGCCGCGCGATCTGATCCTCTTTGTCTCTTTTATCGAGTACGGTATTGTAGCCGATCAGAACAGCAGCAATGACAGCGACATTCAAAAAACGAACAATCAATTGTCTCATCTGTTTTCCCCTTTATTGTGTTACTTTCGCAGCATCCAGCGCATTCCGGCATGCCTCAAGAATGGCTTTTGAGGAGCAGGTTGCACAGGAAACGGTGTCGATGTTTTCAAGCGTTCCGGTTTCCAGAATCTGAGCGGAAACGCCTTTGATTTTGGAGGTTCCTTCGGATGCGCGGCGGATGTAGGAGGCATTCTGACTGTCTCCGTCACCGGTGATGTTGCTTAACGCTACGATTTTATCGTTTTCAATTGTTACCGTCACGGAAAGCTGATAAGCGGTAAAATCTTCATCTTCATCCGGCTCGCAGACGGCAATCGCTGTGTATTCGCCGTCCTGATAGATCTTTTGTTCCGGAGTTTCCGTCGGGGTTGGTGTTGGCGTCTCAGTTGGCTCCGGAGTTTCGGTCGGAGTTGGTGTTTCGGTCGGTGTCGGAGTTACCGTTGGCGTCGGGGTTGGATTTTTCTTTTCCTCAGTTACGCGTTCTGCCTCTTTTAAAGCTTCCTTGATTGCCGCAAGAATTCCCCTGGAGCTGTAGGTTGCGCCGGAAACGGTGTCGACTTCCAGTGTCTGGTTTTTCACAACGTCCTTTGCTGTCTGTTTTGCGCGTTTTAAGAATGCTTCGTCATCTTCACTCTCGGTCACGAGAATTGCCTTGATCGTCTCATCCTGAATGACAACTGCAGTTGTAATGTCTCCCAGATAGCCCTCGCCGGTTCCGTAATAAATGCCTTCCTCGTATGGGAATTTTCCTTCCGGAATCGTTGTGGTTCCGCCGCTGCTCGTTCCGTTATCCGGAACGGTCTCGCCGTTTGTTGCTTTCTTAGCATTTTCCAGTGCCTGTTTTACTGCGTTCTGGATGCCGCGGGAGCTGTACGTTGCGCCGGATACGAGATCTACATCGGTTTTCTGTCCGTCTACGATTCGGTCCGCTACGACTTTGGCACGGTTGAAGAATGTCTCGTCATCTTCGTTTTCCAGAATCAGTACCGCTTTGATCGTCTGATCCTGCAGGGCTACCGCCACTTTGATGTCTCCCTGGAAACCGGCGGCCGTGCCGTAATAAATTCCGTCCTGATAAGGGAAACTTCCCTTGGATGCAGACGAATTGTTATTGTTCTGATTATTATTCTGACTGTTGTTTCCGTTGTTTGTATTGCTCTGGCTTCCTCCGTTTGTACTGGAAGACCCGTTCACTGCCGCCTGACTTAAGGCACTCCGCACAGCTTCAATAATACCGCGGGAGCTGTATGTCGCGCCGGAGACCGTATCCACATTCGTACTCTGTGTTGAGATAATCGTCGAAATCAGAGAGGAAGCACTGGAAAGGTAGCTTGGCGTATCGCTGTTTTCCACAATATCAATCGAAGCAATTTTTCCGCCGCTGACAACAACACAGACTTTCATTGTGCCGCCAAATCCCGTTCCGGTTCCGTAATACGTTCCATCCCGGTAGGCAGCCGGCTCTTCAATTTTAGATACCGTAACTGTTCCGCCAGCAGAAGATGCGCCGCCTGCCGCACCGGATGCAGATGCCGGCTCGGAGGTATCTGCCTGTCCGGTCAGTGCATTTTTCACGGCTGTAAGAATCCCCTTCGAGCTGAAGGTCGCACCGGAGACCGTGTCGACATCGACACTCTGGGATGCAATAATGCGGTCAATCACACCTTTTGCACGGTTCAGGAATGTTGCGTCCTCACCGGGAGCGCTCACAATCGAGATCGACTGAATTGTTTTGTCTTTCAGTACGACAGATACAGTAATCGTTCCGCCAAAACCAGTTCCGCTTCCCTCGTACGTTCCGTCCGCCAGCTCAAAGTTGCCGGAGCCGACCGCTGCTACCATTTCCGCTTCCGTATCGCTTGTCTTCCTGATATCTTCTTTCTTTTTCGTATCATCTTTCTTTTCCGCTGCATCAGTATCCTGTTCCGGCTCCGGTGTCACCAGCGCCTCCGGCTGTTCTACGGCATAAACCGGTGCCGTATAGCCATTCAGTGAAATACCCGCGCAGGCTGCCACGATGACTGCCGCGAGGGCCGGTGCAAATGCTGTGAGTTTTTTCCATTTTCCCATGGTTATGTATCACCGTCTTTCCTGATAATGTTTGTCTCATGATCGGAAGTGAAATCGTCGGCGATTCCTTCTGTTACGTACAGAATGCCGTCCTCATCCTCCAGAATGGTGTCAAATTCATCGCTGTGAGCACGCCAGTATTCGGCCGCCTTGTCTTTTCCCATAATGAAAAGAGAAGTGGAAAGGCCGTCCGCCAGGGTACCGTCAGCGCTTACGATCGTCACCGACACCAGGCCGTTGTTCGCCGGATGACCGGTCGACGGGTCAATGATGTGATGATATTTCACGCCGTCCTGTTCAAAATACCGTTCGTAGCCTCAGGAGGTAATGACGGCACGGTCTGCAGTCGAGAGAATGCCGAGGTAATCGTCCTCTGTTTCCGGACTCTGCACTGCGACGCGCCATTTGCTGCCGTCCGTTTTTGTACCGACAACCTGAACATTTCCACCGAGGTTAATCAGTCCGCTCGTCACACCGCATTCCCGGTAAATATCTGCGATTCTGCCGGATGTATAGCCCTTTGCGATTCCGCCGAAATCGATTTTCATACCATCTTTTGCAAAGCTGATGGACGATTCGTCTTTATCGTAGATAATATTGTTCGCGTCGGTGAGCGGGAGAAGATTTTCAATCATCTCATCCGAAGGAACCGTATAGTTTCCGGTGGTAAATCCCCAGGCGTCCATGATCGGGTAGATTGCGATGTCGAAAACACCTTTCGTGCTGTCATACAGATCCAGAGAACGCTCCAGCAGATAGGTGGTATCTTCTGACAAGGTTCCGCCGCCGTTCGCATTGATCTGCGCTACCTCACTCGTCTCCGCACCGGTTGAAAGGAGCGCATCCAGCCGCTCAATCTCCTGCTGTGCCTGATTCACGGCCATCTCCGC
>OIDU01000426.1_pt1 | contig 20333 bp, 37 predicted proteins | sample 1581481 | NCBI WGS metagenome assembly OIDU01 (sample SAMEA3882519, study PRJEB24775) | human gut metagenome | biome: human-associated habitat; feature: intestine environment; material: feces | place: Netherlands | collected 2009/2010
AAAACGTAAATTTGCGGGTCATCCCCGGATTTGCGAATCAGGAGCGTCGCGCACGTCAAGTCAGTTGTCGCGGATAGGTCACAACCGCCGATTGCGTACGTGTTATACACGTCCTGCATCGTGAACGTCGCGTCGCTCTTTACTTCGTCGTAGCTTAACCACGCCGCCGCTGTCACGGATTTTACGTTGAAATCCTTGCAGAGAACGCCGGGCAAGTCCTCGGGATTTTTCTTTGCTCGCTCTACGAAGTCGGCGAGCGTGGTATATTGCTTTATCGTCCCGAGGCCGGGATTTGCCTTTATCCACGCCGTCGGGTCTGTCCACTCCTCGCGCTTGTCGAGCTCGTAGAGCACGGGGAGGAAACGCTCGTCGGGAGTCTGCCCGTCGGCTACCTCGCAAGCGTAGCCGTAAAGGTTATCGAAAACGGACTCGCGCACCGTGCCGGACGTGGTAATCATAATCACGAGCGGCTGTCGGCGGCTCGAGGTCGATTGCTTCATAACCTCGTAGAGATTGCGGTCGCGTATCGCGTGGAGCTCGTCGATAATGACGGCGTGAGAGTTGAGGCCGTCGAGGGTATTCGAGTCCGAAGCCAACGCCTCGAACTTGGAGGCCGTCGCCGGAAAGTAAATGTCGTTGCGGCGCTTTTTGAGAATGGCGGAGAGCTCGGGGCTCTGCTTCACCATGTTCACGGCCTCTGTGAGTGTCTTTTTCGCTTGGTCTTTCTTGGTCGCTACGGAGTAAATCTCCGCCGCGCCCTCGTAGTCTGCGACGAGCATATAGAGCGCGAGAGCCGCGAGGAGCGTACTCTTGCCGTTCTTTCGCCCTACAAGAAAGAGTGTCTCTCGAAAGCGCCGGTATCCCGTCGCCCTCTCGAGCCACCCGAAAAGGAGTTGTATAAATGCTTTTTGGAAAAGCTCGAGCGTCAGAGACTCGCCGAGCGTCCCTTGAGACTGCTTGCAAAACCGCTCGACGAAAGTAATCGGCCTCTCGCCGACGGCCTCGTCGAAGTAATACGGCGAACTCTCGTCCGCCGCGTCCATTTCCGCCACGAGGCGACCGTACACGGCCTTTACTCGCTTGCTCGTGACGATTTCGCCGGAGGAAATCCGCTCCCAATATTCCCGGACGTAGTTCACTACTTGCCCGACCGGGCGGCGGGCTTTGTGATAAAGCTCATAAGCTCGTCACCCGCCGATTTCTTTTCTTTCTCCGGGAGCAACGCGACGAGTTGGTTTGTGAGAGCGGAAAAGGATTTAATCGTCGTGTTGTAGGCACGGAGAGCCGGAGACTCCCGGCGGAGCTTTTGCGCCCCCTGCACGAAATCCTCTATCAAATCGCCGTTGTTGATTTCGTCGGCGAGGCGTTCCAACGTGACGGAGGTCACGGCAAATTGATTGATAAGCCCCTCGGCAAACTGCCGCTTTTCGGGAGGCATTTCTCGGAAAAGCCGTTTAATTTTCTTCTTTTTCGCCTCGATTTTTTCAGAAACCGAGAGCTCGTCGTAGCTTTTTTTATTTGTCGCCATATAATGAGTAAACCTCCCTCCGCCCCGGTTTTACCCCCCCTCATGTGCGCGCCCGGGTCAGTTCTTCCGAGGATTGAGGCGCGGTTACTTACCGGGTATCTATTTCGGCGCACCCCGGGGGGTATGTGGCGCTGTGATAATATTTCCGTCTGCATCGAAAGCGAGGCCATCGGCAAGCGGCGGCGTTCCCTCGTGTATCAATGCGTGACACGTCCGGCAAACTGTCTCGAGGTTATCCTCGCCGAGCGCGATTGCCGGGTCGTCGATGTTCCTCGGCGTGAGCTCTATCTTGTGATGCACGATAACGCCGGGCTCGCCACAATGGACGCATAGCCCCGCGTCGCGCTTGAGAATATATGCTCGTGTGCGTCTCCATGCCGGAGACTCGTAAAACGCTTTTGCAAACTCTCTCATGCTCTCCGCCTCCGAATGGGTAAAGAGAACGCCCCGCACGGCCTCAAGCGTCCTCACGCATAAGCGCAAGGGCTCGACCATGTAGGGCGCACGGCGGCGAGGTTTCCCTCGACCTCTCTTTACGCCTCAATGATAGCACGGGGAAAATGCAAGTTTCCATACACCTTTTTTTCAATACATGAGAACAAGCGAGAAAGCACCTTACATGGACGGCATAGCCCCCGCGCCGAAGTAGAGGAGAGCGAAGCGCACAAGAGCTTTGTTGCGCTGGTCGTAGATGGACGTAGGCGAGGCGTAGCATACGGCCTCGGCGATTTCTTCCTTGCTCTTGTGCTCGATGTACCAAAGCCGGAGGATACGCGCGTCGGCCTCGTCCATCTGCGCGAGCACGTCGTCGATTTCCTCGACCTTATCCCGGGTAACTTGGATTTCCCGCATAACCTCGGCGAGCTCGAGGCAGTCCGCGAGCGCGTCGTTTACAGATTTCGCGCCCGTGTACGGCTTGGACATATCCGCCGACGGATACTCCGACGGCGCGCCGTATCGTAAAATGCGCTCCTTTTTCCGCTCGAGATTGCCTAAAGCCGTCTCGAGCAAGCCGCGAGCGCGGAGAGTTTTCTCCGCCGCCTCGAAATAGTTAATCATTAGCTCGCCCTCCTCGTGCGTTATCGTGGTTTAGGCGCGTTTCCCTCCGTGGCGGTATTCGCGTCCCTTGTTGTACTCATGTTTTGCCATAAGCACGGCCTCAACGTCCACGCCCATATAGGCGAGGTAATCGAGGATGCGGATAATCGCGTCGCAAAGCTCGACGGCGACTCCCTCCGGCTTGCAAGTGCCGGTTTTCTCGTCCTTGTCGCAAGCGCCCTCGAACTCGCGCACCGCGCCCGGGATACCACAGCACCCGTAAATAGCCGGATTGCCGTCGCGCCACTCTTCGAGCGCCTCCGACACTTCCGAATGAATGAGCGCGGCGACCTCGGGAAAGCTCCGAGCCGTCTCCCACCATCCATGCGCGACCGCGTTTTCGTGGACTTCTTTCGCAAATTCGTTTACTGTCATTTTCGTTTCCTCCGTTTCGGTTTTATAAATACACCGTCCCGCCGATAAAAGCGGGCGACGATATACTTTCCTCCGTTTACGTCGTTGTGCCATGCGCCAGCATCCGCGAGGAAATAGCCCGGATAGAGCCTTTCATACTCGGCGTTGTTGGTCGTGTCGCGGGCGAGCTCCTCGGCGCGCTTGCCGGAGATACGCCCGTCCCGTGTTTTCGGCTCCGGGTCGATAAGGTTTTTCGAGGCGTTCCATGCTCGAGCATAGAGCGGGCTCTTGACGATGTAGTGACCGAGCCCGGCAAGGCCGCTCTCCGTGAACTGCAAACGTCGGGAGTTTGCGTATCCGAGCCCCCATAGCTTTTCGAGCTCGTCTCTATCCATTCCGCCGGATAGCGTGACGTGATGATGATAGCGCCCATTCTTGGAGCCCTTTTCTGTAACGGCTATGTACTTGAGCGGCGGGAGTCCTTGCTTTTTCCGCGCTCTCTGCACCCGACGGATATAATTCCGTAAAAGTCGTTGCGCCTCCTCCGGGCTCTCCGGCTGTTGCTGATAGGTCAAATGGATTTCGAGGTCGTCCGGCGTAAAGTTCGCGTGGAGGAGACGGACGAGCTTTTCCTCTCTATGCCGCTGGTTGAGTTTCGCTTGAGCGGCGGAGGTCGGCTTGCTCCGCTTTCCTCTGCTCCGGCCTTGCCGATAGGTCGGGTAGATATATACGTCGAGATACTCGCCGCAATAATAGCGTTTCTCTCTGTAAACTGTTTTCATGTGATACCCTCCGACGAGAGCTCGTCTATGGTCGGTTTGTTAATATTCCATACGAGCCCGTAAAAACGCGCTTTGCGCTCGATTTTTTGCCCTTGCATACCGTCCCGGAGAGTGCTATAATAATAAAGGTATGAGTAATCGCTCGTCTTTTCCGGGACGAGTCCCCGCCGACGTTCTGCAAAGCGTCGGCGGTTTCTCTTTTTCTGTCCTGCATTGTCAGTCCTCCGCGCGGTGGTAAAGTTCTACGAAGTCCGCCACGAAATCGAGGATAATCCGCTTTGCCTCATAATATATAATAGGTAGGAGCAAGAGCATGAACTCGCCGCCGACGGCCTTATAGCCTCTCCATGCGAGCGCCGCACTCAAGCTCTTTGTGAAAACGACCGCCGTCACGATAAGCACGGCGAGGAACTCCGCCGCCGCGAGGCGGCTTTTCTTTTTTCGTCTCATTCTCTGCCTCCCATAATTATGCGGAGCGGGCAATTATCGAGGCGCTCTTTCGACACTCTGATACCCCGCGTCGCATAAAGTGTCCCGCGAGCCGTGCAAGCACCGTCGCTCCCGCGTCCTCTGTTTCCGCCCATGTTTTCGTAATATTTGCAATACGCACACGCCGTCGGGATTTTTTTCATTTGCGTTATTACAACGACTTTCCCGAGGAGTTCACTCCCGGACGGCTCCCGAGCGAACTCTTTTCGCGTAGTGTGCTTACACGGATTTCCGCAATTCCGCTTGTTGCACTCGGTATTTTTCTGCGGGTCGCACTCATATAATTTCGGAAATCTCATTTTTCGCCCTCCTCGTCCTCCGGGATAGGCGTAAAGCACTCGCAACGGAGGACGCGTTCTTTTTCATCTGCGTGTATCGGGCTCGGGCGACGGCTGTCCATGCGCTCTATACATGGGATGCAGTAATCGCCGTCTCTGCCCTTGCGTGGGTCGTGTACCTCTCGAATGTTGTCGCATTTCCGGCAATCGAACTCGTACCGCCATTTCGGGAGTTTTTCTCGGCGACGCTTCATGTTCTGCGCTCCGTTTCGTCCACGATGAAAACGCGGCAATTATAGCCGTCTTTGTAGTCGCGTTTCCCTCTGCCTACGTCAATACCCGCCGTCTCGCACCGTTGTACGGCTCTTATGAGCTCCGAGATATAAAATCTATCCCGGCTCATTCGAGGCATTTTCCAATAATCGGGGTCTTTGCAAAATCGGCACTCCATAAGGCAACCGAACAACGCCGGAGGGACACGCTTATATACGAGCTCGTCTATAATGAGTGCCAACGTCTTACCGTTGCGACGACCGCCTCGAAAAATTGTCTCGTCGCGGTCGATAACGTATCGCACCATTTCCGGGTACGGCTCCACGCCGAGAGCTTTACAAATCCGACGGAGGCGGATTTTCGCCTTTGTTCTTTCAAACATTCTCATTCCTCCTCTTGATAGGCTCTATCCCCGGCGTAGACCGCCGGGGAATTATTAAGCCGTTAATTTTACAGGTCAAAGCCGGGCGCGACACCACCCGAATTACTCGCGTCGTGGTAGCCGACCGTGCCGCCGTAGGCCACAAACACGAAGGACGAGGAGGCGCTCGCACGCGGGGAACGGAGCCACCAAAACCACGTCCCATCTCCGACGTGCTCTTTCACGCGGTCGCGCTCACGCTTGAAAATCTCAAGTTGATAGCTGTCCGGCTCCTCGTTCCACCAATCGCCCGCGCTGAAAACGTCGGTCGCGGAGGGTATCCACAGGGTATCTGCGTACTCGTGACGCTCTCCGTCGATTTCCTCGGACAAGAAACGAGGCTCGAACGCCTCCGCGAGCTCGTCCGGGAAAAGCGGGAGAATATCCTCGAGGACGTGTCGCCGCCCCTCGCTCTTGAGGTATCCGCCCTTGTTGGTCGGCGTGTCGTTCATGCGCCACTTTTCCGCGAGGCAGTCCTCGAGGACGAAGCGGGCGCGCTTTTCGTTGACATATCCGCCGCAAACGGCGTTGACGAGCTCGCCGTTTTTGAGCTCGATAGCGAACTTGTCGCCCGGGCGGATAAGCTCGAGGCCGTTCCCGCTCGAAATGGTCTTTTTGATTTCAGCGATAGAGGTCGTTTTCCCCCTTGTGGTAATGAGTTGCATCGTCTTTTCCTCCGTTCAAAAGATTTTACAGAAATAGTGATTGCCGATAATCATATCGACGCTCTCGTTATAAGGCGCGGTCGAAAAATAGACCGTATCCTCTGAAAGAATGTGCTCCCGCTCCTCTATGGCGGTATGCACCGCGAGATATTGCTCCTTGTCCGGCTCCGCCGAGTAGAGGTACGGAGCGGGGGAGAATTGCCATACGTCGCCGTATTTCTGAAATACGACCTCCTCGACCGTATCCGGGAAATAGTCGGAGAGCATACGGTTTAGAACGACCTCGACGACGGCGACTTGTCCCTCGAAGCTCTCGCCGCGCGCCTCGTGGTAGACGAGGCAAGCAAGGATATAAACGTCCTCGTCGCTGAAATGGAGCTCCGCGTATCTGTTCTCGGGCTCCGGCTCTACCGTCAGCTCCTCCGGCGTTTCCTCCGCCGCCTCCGGCCTTTCCGGTGCTATGTATGTCAGCGTTTGCCGTTCCGCCGCAAGTGCGCTTGTTCGCTCCGCGACCGGCTCCGGCGCTGTCTCTCGGATGCGGAGCGTCACTATGAGCACCAACGTAAAGAGGAGAGAGGCGAGGAGGGCGGCTTGCATCCGGCGGCGCTGTCTGCGGCGTTTCCGCCGCTCCTGCCTTGTCATGGCCTACCGGCCTCCGGCGTATCCTCTGCGAGTACGATATACTCGCACTCCCGGGCGATTGCCGTCCACCGAACGCCCCACGCACGGGCGGCGGCGTGTACTGCCTCGTATTTGTTCACGCCGTTTACGGTGAGCTCGCCGTATTCCTTGTGACGGACGAGGTATAATTTCATCGTCCCGGCAAAGCGCGGGCGGTATCCCGCCGGTGCTGATTGCTCGTGCTTCATTCTGCTACCCTCCCGTCGATAAGCTGAAAGCTCTCTCGGATAGTCACGAGCTCGCGTCTGCCTACGTCAAACTCGAGGACGCAATATCGCCCGCCGGGATGAACGTAGACGACCGTCCCGGGGATTGCTTTCGGCTTGCCATCCTTGCCCGGAACGTCGAACGTCGCGGGCTTTACCGTGATGCGGTCGCCGAGCTTAATCATTCTACGACCTCCGGCGTTTCTGCCGCCTCCGTTGGCTTGTCCGCCGCCGGAGCCGTCTTATTGTTCGCCGCGCGGAGGAAAGCGTCTCGGAGCATATTCACGAGCGGGGAGGCCGTCGTCGGAGTCGCCGGAGCATCCGCTTTCGGCTTGTCCATGTCCGCCCGCTCGACGAAGCCGCATAGAATCGCCGCCGAGACTACCTCACCAACGAAGCCGCCGACCTCGCTCTCGGCGAGCGTCTGCGTCCTCGTGCGGACTTTGAAAGCGCCGGTCTTGAAATCAAAGACGACATACGCCCGCTTTCCCTCCGGCGGCTCGATTTTGACCGCCGCCGCGTCCGCGATAACTTCCTCCGGGCTCGGTACGGTATAACCGGCCTTTTTCAGAGTGTCCAGTTGCGCCGCGTCGAGGGCGAACGCCTCGCCGCCGAGTTTCTTTGAATAGAGCTTTTTCATTTGTGCGACCTCCTTAATCATTCGACTCGCTGATAACGGCGATTTTTGCGAGGGCGGACGTTTGCGCCCATTCCTCGGCGAGAATACGGGAACTCCGCTCGAACTCCTGCGAGAGAGCGGCGAAAGCGTCCTCGTTTCTGTCCTTGACCGCGCTCCACATTTCTTTATGGACTTTCTCAATGTCGGTGTGCATCTGCTTTGTGCGCTCGATGCACTCTTTCAGCTCCGCCCGCGCCTCACGGTCAGAGGCGAAGCCGCGCCCGCGTTCCTCCATCGTGCCGGAGACGGCCTCCGCGACGGCGGCTTGTAGGTTTGCCATAAGCCGGACTCCCGAACTCGTTTCGCTCATTGTTTCATTCCTCCGTTTTTCTTTAATTTGGGACACCATGCCGGGATATACGGGTCAAAGCGTTTCACGCCGACGACGCGCCCCTTGCATCTGCCGGGAGCAAAGCACCGATAGGAGATAATGTCTTTCGCCCACGGCTCCGTAACGACGTGCTCGCATCCCTCGCAAGTGCGGGTAACGTCTGCACCGGTCATAACTCCACCATTCCGCCGAGCGCGTCAATGGCTCGTTGCGTTACGTCTTTCCGACGGAGGAGCCGCTCTATCTGCCCTCGCTGTTCCTCGTTTTCCCACCGAGCAAGGGCTACGACGAAATATCGGAGCTCTGGATTTACCCGGGAGCGTATTTGCAGTTGAAAGAGAAGTCTCTCCGTTGCCGGTGCTTTAATCGGATATACGGCAATCTCGCCGCTGTTTTTGCTCACTTCACGGCAAATCACTATCATTTCTCTACCTCCGCCGCCGGGAGGCCGAGCCACCATAGCGGGCTATCCCGCTCCGGTCGGCGGCAGTCGTCGCAATCCGCCGCCGAGCACGAGGAGCAATAAATCCGGTGAAAAGCATCGCCCCACGGCGTTTCAATCGCCGGTATAGTGCCGAGGAACGCCGCGAGCGTCTCCCGGCTTGCCGTTATCCTCTGAAAATTGTTCACGGTATGAGTAACCTCCTAAAATAATTTTTCTTGCATCCCCTCAAGCGAAAAGCGCCGACCAAAGTCCGCGAGTGTTTTCCCGGGCTTGAACGTTACCGGGCTGTCGCGGTCGAGCTTTGCCAGCTTGTCCCACAATTCCGGGTAATCGTAATAGAGGCGTTTTAATTCTCCGACGCGCTGATTATGGCAAAACCAACATCCGAGCCGCGCCCGGCCTCCGTTGTATCTGGGAGAGAGGAACCCGCGCGACCGGCAAACGTCGAACGCTTGCGCCTCTGTTATGCCGTACTCTACGAGAGGGAGGATTTTCCCGGCGACCGTTTTTCTCTCGATACGGTTTGTTTCGTCTGCGGCAATTCCGACGATTTCGGTAAAATCTCCGAGAGTCTTTATGTGCGCTTGTATCGGCCTCACTTTTAACCGGGTATTGCACCATGCGCCGCGCAAAAATGGAAATCCCCATATTTTGCCGACCTTGCCGCCCTTTTCGTACTGCTTATAAAAGCAATCCGTATAGGTGTATTTCCCTTGGACGATTTGCGTCTTAATCCCATACTCCCGCTCGAGGAGCGGAAAACATTTGCTATGTAACCATTCCTCATGCTCCGGCACTTCCGCGCTCGTCTCGTCGTCGAACATTATCTGGCAATAAATAGCGCCGTCGCATTGACTGCCGTGCTCCATGTGCGTTATGAGAGCCGCGAGAGAGTCTTTACCGCCGGAAATCGACGCATAGACTTTCAAAGTTACCCCTCCAAAGCTCGCAGTATTTTACGGAGGTCTGCGTCGAGCTCTCTCCAAAACCGCGCGTTGTCGGCGGCGTGGATATATTTCGGGGAGCCGTCCTCTTTCTTTTCCTCTGCGAGCTTCTCCCACGCCTCCGCCTCGCCCTCGCGGGTCTTGGTCGTCATAAGGATATAAAGGGAGAGCTTGGAGCATTGCTCCGCTGTTAACGTCTTTCCGTTCATGGTATGAGTAACCTTCTTTTTTACTGTGCCGCTTTCCGACGGCCTCTATTTCGGTACGACCGATTTACTCGAGCCTCCGCTACCGCCGCGCTATACCCTTGACGAAAGCGGGAGTCCGTTTCCCCGGTCTTGCCTCGCTCGAGCTCGCGGTATATGGTCGCTTGGCACTTGCCGACGCGCTCGGCAATCTCGCCCGGCTTTGCGCCCTTTGCGTACATTTCCTCGATAATCCGCCGCTCCTCGAGCTTTAAGCACTCGTATTTCATAGCCTCGCCTCCGTTTCTGCGTAAAAAAATAAGTGCGTCGGAGCTTATTAGCTCTTTCGCACTTAATGATAAACGCCACAACCGCAAATGTCAAGTATTTTGTGCGAAAAAGATAGAATAATTTTTTGAGCGTTCATGCCGCCCGGTCAAACGCTATCTTGAAAGCCTCCGCCGAGGACATAAAGCCGAGGATTTCTCTCGGGTAATCATTGAGCCACGTCTCGACGCGCTTAACCTCCGCCGCCGTCACCTTGTCGAAGTCCGTACCTTTCGGGAACTGCCGCCGTATCATGCGGTTAATATTCTCGTTCGTTCCGCGCTCACAAGAGCTATACGCATGGCAGTAATAGACCGTCGTTCGCTTTGCATCCTTGCGCCGGGCGCTCCGCTCGATGCCGTCAGCATCCGCAAACTCGGAGCCGTTGTCTACGGTTATCGTTTTGAATATCTCATAGAACGCCGCTCCGTAAATGCGCTCGAGGCGGTCTAAAGCCGCGACGACCGTTTCGGCGCGCCCGTCCTTAATGCGGATAATGATTTCCCGCCGTGTTACCCGCTCGGAGAGGACGAGGAGACGAGCTTTCGTCCGCTTCTTTCCGACGACGGTATCCATTTCCCAATGTCCCGGCTCTTGCCGCTCGTTGATATAATCCGGCCTCTGCTCGATGCTCGTCCCGCTGGATGCGCGAGACTGCTTTTTCCGTATGGTCTTGTGCTTCTTCTTGCGGTCGCCCTTTTCCGGGAGGTCTTGATTTGTGAGCGTGAGAAAAACGCCGTCCTCGACGTACTTGTAAATCGTCGCACGGCAAAAGGTTATTCCGAAGTGCTTATATTTTTCCTGCTTGAGCAGAGCGCACATCGCCGCCGGGGAGTAATCCTCGTTCCCGATTTTATCCTCGATAAACTGCGCGGCGGCGTGGTTTTTCCCAATCTTGAGCGGAGCTCCTTTCGCGGAGAGCCCCTCTTGATACCTCGCCTCGGCAATTTCCGGGCTATACCTCTCCTCGGTCGTGTAATCGGAGTTTAGATGCTCATACGTCCCGCGCTTGAGCTCGCGGTAAACGGTGCTGATATGTACGCCCAATTCCTCGGCGATTTCCTTTTTCGTGTGTCCGTGCTTGAGCATCGTCTCGAGCTTGATACGGCTCGTCCAATTCAGTTGTTTATATGTCCGCTCTCCCATCGTAAAGCCCTCCGTATATGGATAAAGAGGGACGGTTTCCCGCCCCTCTTGGTTACTGCGACAAGAACTCCTCTATCGCTTTTTTGATAATCTGCGCTTGTGGTATGCCCTCGGCGGTGCATTTCTCTTTGAAAGCCGCCGCAAGCTCTTTCGGTACTCGAGCCGAAATATTGTCGTAAACCTTTTCGTTGTACCGCGTCTTTACCGCCGTAGAGGTCTTAGTCTTTCTTTTTTCCTCTGCCATTCTGCCGCCTCCTTTTGGCGTTGATGAAAATAGAGATTGCGGATAGGGTAATGCTTACCCCGCACAAAACATAGATAACCGTCGTCATGGTCGTTTGACATTGAGCGTATTTCGTGTTATCCTTGTAGGGCAAGGGGGATTTCTCCCCCCGCCCTTTACTCGGTGAGCTTTTCTATCAGCAGTAGAATAGCAATCGCGAGGTTTAGGATTGCGGTAACAAGGTTTAAGTAGCTGTCCGGTTCTGCCTTGTTGCCGCGTTTCTTTTTTCGCTTGCTCAATGCGTTTACCTCCTTTCTGTCTATTATAATATCATACTGCTTGCAGTATGTCAAGCGTTATTTATAAAAAAGTGCAAAAATATCCCCGGCACGGAGCCGGGGATTTACTCTATTCCGAGGAGCCAAAGGGCGGACACGCCGAGGACGCGGGCAAAGACGGGTATCTCGTAATCTGGAATAAACCGCGTTCCGATTTCGATACGGCTTATCGAGTCCCGCTCCATTGTTACGCCCTCGACCTGCACCCGCGCCGCGAGGTCGCTTTGTGAGAGCCGGAGCTTTAGCCGTGCCTCGCGGATGCGCTCGCCGCTTATATTCTTCTTTCCCTCAAAATCATATATCCGCAAGCTCTCGCCTCCCGTGTGTTAATGTTCTGCATTTTTCTTGACTTTAGCACATACGCAACGCATAATTGTGTTAAAGGTCAGCAGACCGAAAAAATAGGAGGGAGTTACTCATACCATGAAAAAGCATATTGTTACTTGCGTGAAGTGCGGGAGGCAGTTCGACGCGAACGAGGGAGGCGCTTATTATCCCGAGTCCCGCCGCTATGTCTGTAAGCGTTGTGTGGATAAACAGAAGTCCGAGCAATCAGATAGAGAAAAAGCTCGCAAGGCGGAGGAGCGCAAGGCAGAGGCAGACGAGCGCGAGCGCGTTACGGGTATGCGGCAGTCAAAGGCCGCTATGCTCGTAAAGATTGTCGTCGGTGTTCTGTTCCTGTTTTCCGCCGTGTCTCTTGCCGTGCAAAATAATATCCCCGCTTTTTTGTGCGGCCTTGTAATCGGCGGCGCATTGGTCGCATGGGGACTCGTCCCGTATCTGAAAGCAAAAAGCGGGGGGCGTTGAGCTATGTTTGTCAGTTTCTCGAAGCGCCTAAAGTCAATGAGCGGTTTTCGGCTCGGAGTCGGCCTCCGGCTGACTCGGCGTAATTGTTGGTACTTCCTTTTCGTTTTGGTGCTCGTCGGCTGTTTCTATTTCTGTTGGTATTCCGTGTTGGCTTGCGGATGGATGCTTTACGGCCTGTTCTACGGCCTTTATCTCATGTTCAAGTATGCGGCAATCGGAACAAAAAAGCTATATACGTGCATTAAAGGAGAAATAACGCACGTAAAGCACTAAAAGCGTAACAAAAAAGCGGGCGAGGCCATAGAGCCCCGCCCGCTTTTTCTGCACGATTATACGTCGGAAAGATTGCCGAGAGCGCCCGCCGCCTCGAGTGCGCGGTAGATGATGCAAGCGACGGCCTCGCGGGTAATCGGCTGTTGCCAGCCGAAATTACCGGCTCCGTCGCCGTTGAAAATGCCCTTGCGCTTGCAGTATTCCGCCGCCTCTTTCGCCCATGCGGAGGGCGTGTCGCCGGTATCGGCGCAAGAGGTCAGTTGCTTTCTTGCCTCGTTAATATCCATGTCGAAATCCTCCTTGTTGTCCGTTTTGGTGTAGTACGCCGGGAGGCCGAAGCCCCGGAGATACTTTCCGTTTACCTCGAGCGTCCGCTCCTTGACGCTGTTCGAGAAATTGCCCTCAATGACCTTGAGGACGCGCCCGCTCACGCCCGACACAATTCCCACATGGTCGGCGGCTCCCCGGTCGTCGCCGGAGCCGGAGTCCTGCCAATCATAGAAAACTACGTCGCCGAGCTGTGGCGTGATACTCTCGTCCTCCTCCCAGCGGCTCACCGCATGAGAGCGATAGAGGGAAATCATAGCCTCGCACCCGCACTCGAGCGGCATAATGTCCGCAAGGCCGCATTTGATAGCGACGGCAGAGACGAACGTCGCGCACCATGCGTCCGTATATTTTACGGCATAGCCCCGGGCGAGCGGCTTGTGTGCGTTATAGAGGTCGATAATTTCCCGGTGAGAGCCGTCCCGCTCGTTTTTTCCGAGCCATGCTCGAGCCGTCGAGACGACTTTCTCGCGTAGCTGTTGCTCCGTCACGGTTTAACCCTCCTTGCTTGTCTTGTCTACCGCGTCGCTGATTTTCTGCGTCTGCGTCCCGAAATAGAACGCGATAACGACCGTGTAGACCGTCATAAACTCTTGGCTCGTCTGCCCGGTAATGGCGAGGTACGCGAATACCCCGGAGAGCAAGAGTGTGACGAGGCTCTTTACGCTCAAGAGAGCGCCGAGCCGCTTTACGATGATTTCTTTCATTTTGCTACCTCCTTTAGCAATCTCGTTTTGTTGCCGTGTCGTATGTAATTCCGCCGGTCGTGTTCTCGGCCTTGCTCTTGTTGAGCGAGAACGAGAGCACGGTAGCGGTCGCGGCCTGTAAAAAGGCGATAAGGGCGGTCAAATACGGGAGTGAGCCGGTGTAGTTGTTGGCTACGGAAATCCGGCAGAGGTCGAGCGTCGTCATGGTCGATTTGTAGTCGATATAGAGGACGGCATAAACGAGGAGCTTTGAAAAGGAGAGATACCCCTTTGCAAAGCTCCATACCTCGAGCACCCATTTTTTGAACTTCCGGCGGCGCGCCGCGCCTTTGCGGGCGGACATTATCCGTCCTCCCGCGCCTCGCGCCCCTCGAGCCTGTCGATACGATGATGCGCCGACTTTGCCGAGCTCTCCACCGCCGACACACGCTCCGCCATGCTGATATAGCGCGCGTCCTGCGCGTCCTGCTTGCGCTCGATACGGTCGATGCCGCCTTTAATGTACCCGATTTCGGTCAACATTGTTCCGGCCTCTTTGCCCTCGCTCTCGCTGTCCTTTTTCGAGTTCCTATGAAAAGCGGCATAGCTTAATACGCCGCCGAGGATAGTCCCGAGGACTCCGATAATCGCTCCTACATAGTCCATTTTTAACCTCCGTTATAATTCGTAATAATCGAGTTTAACGGTCTGCTTTCCCGGCAATACGGGACACCCCCGAACGTGGTAAATCTCCCCGTCAACGATAACGCCCTCGCCCTCCGCCTCCGTGCATACGACATAGAGGCCGGGAGCGTCAAGCCTCACCCACAAGAGAGACTCCCGCCGCGCTATGATTTTGCCGTCGAGCTCGACCGTGTAGACCGCCGCGCTCATTCGACGAGTTTCCACCCCGCCGGGTACGCCGTCGGGGAGTATGCGTTTCCGTCGATAAGGCTCTCATACACGGAGCCGTTAAAGAGAACGCGGTCGCCCTTTTTGTATGCGTCGTGAGCGCCGGTCGGCTGTTTCCATTCGTCATAGCCGGTTGCCGGGTCTACCGTTACGCCGCTCCAAAGGGAGGCGGCGACCGGCGGAGTCCAGTCGCTTTGTGACGTATGCGCTTGCACACAACGATAGAGTTTTCCGCCGTACTGTACTCTCGTCTCGACGGTGTACGCCTTGCCATTCTCCCATGCCGGGAAAAGCTCGACGCACTCAAGCGCGGCCTCGTTGTCGAGCTCAAGCGCGGCGACTGCCCGCTCGATGATTGCCCGGAGCTTTTTCGCCTTTTCAACGGTAATCATTCCGCCGCACCCCCTAACAGAATATCGAGAACTTTATCGTTCTCGGCGAGCATGAGCGTACCGCTCACAGTTTCCACGGAGCCGACCGGCTCGATACCGAGGAGCCCGCCGTCGGCGAAAGCGTAAACGAAGTCCTCGAGATATGTCGTCGTCTCGCCCGTCTCCTCGTCCTTGTGGTCGATTGCCGTCTTGATGCAAAAGCCCCCGGCCTCTGCCTCGTCGCACGGGACATAGCACCCGTTTTCGTGTAGGCGGACATAGACAACGGTATCGGAGTAGCCGACGACCTTTCCGCCGCTCTTGATAGCATACATACGTTATCCCTCCATTTTCGGCAGCTCTCCGAGCCGCTTTTTATAAAACTCCTCGAGTTCCTGCGTGTTCATCGTGCGGAGTAGGTTTTTCCAATACAGATTTTCCGCCCCCGCCCATTTCTCCGGGTCAAAGTCCGCCGCGCCCTCGTGCTTGCCGTAATAGCGATAGAGGCCGTCGAGCATCTTTTGACGATACGCACCCTCCGGCGTGTTCGGTCTGAAATGCTCCCATCCGTTTTCAGACGTTGCGGCGCAAATCTTCCGCCCGTCAGCGGCAAAGAGAAAGCCGCCCCGCTCCGTTACGGTCGTACCGTATCGGAGGTTAAAGGCTCCGTCGATGCCCTCGGCCTTAAATCGTCGATAAACGACATATTCCATAGCTTACCCTCCCTTGAATAATTCACGGTAGAGCCGCTCGACGCTCTGCTCCATGTGGTACGAGTGAAATCTTTTCATGTGTCCCCGCCATGACACGAGGGACGTTTCCACGTCCGCCGCCGTCATTCTGCCGGAGTCCACCCAACGCCGGAAAATGCGTAGCTTTTTCCTCATGTGCCGGATACCCTTGTACGTTGCCCGGCGGACGACTTTCCCGTTTGCGCCGTAGCGAAAGCGCACCTTAACGAATGTAAAGCCGCGCGTGAGCTTGATAATCTGCGTCTTTTTCGGATTGAGGCGGATACCGCGCTCGGCGCATAGCCGCCGGAGCTCCCGGAGGCATAGCTCGAGCTTTTCCTTTGACTCGCTGATGATACACCCGTCGTCCATATAGCGAGCGTAATACTTCATGCCGAGCACGTCCTTGATATAGTGGTCTATCCTGTTCGGCAGGGCGAGCGCGGCAATCTGCGAGACTTGGCTCCCGAGGCCGAGCCCCACGTCGCCGAAGTTCTGAATAAAATATTTCGAGAGTGCGACGAGGCGGTCGTCGATGCCGCTCCGCTCGAACTCTCGAAAAACGGGCTCATGCTGTGCCGTATCGAAATACTTTGAAAAATCGAATACGAGGACGTAGCCCTCCCGTCCGTGTTTTCTGTAATGCTCCGCGAGAAAGTGCGTCACCCGGGATACGGCGAAATCGTACCCTTTGCCGCGCAAGCTCGCTCCGTTGTCGTAAATGAATGACCGGGAGAGCATCGGCACGAGGCAGTAATCGCACAAGCACCGTTGTACGACGCGCTCGGAGATATGGACGCTCCGAATATGCCTCGGTTTTCCCCGCTCCACAATATCGAACTCGTAAAAGCCCTTGGAGCGGTATCTCCCGGCTATCAATTCCTCGTGTGTCTTTGTGACGTTGGCAAGCGAGGCGGCTTTATATCGCTGTGTGCTCGCTTTCCATCCAACGCCACGGACGGAGGCGCGGTAGCTCTCATAGAGCCGCTCGAATGAGAAAACCGTCTCGAAATCTCCGTACTCCCGGAGCGCGGCGGCTTTCTTTTCCATCCGTGCGGCCTTGCGACGCTGATACCGCGCCTCGCGTCTTTCTGCGCTGTTCATAAAATAAAAATACCTCGTACATTTCTTTCTCGGCGTGTTGTCTAAAATGCGTAACGGCGAGCCATGAAAGCACGGAAAACACGCACTCCGCGCCCATGCAAGGAGCGTCCGGCTAACCGTATCGCGGTATATGTTTGTCCGACGGCGCGAGGCCGTCAGAGAGGTTATATTCCCCTTTTATATGGGGACTGCTTTCGCTCCGTGAGGAGTTATTCGGTCTGCCCCATGTCGATATAAAATCCGGGCGCGACACCATTCGAATTACTCGCGTTGTTGTTGTTGACCGTGCCGTCGTTGTTCACATTCACGAAGTTCGAGGAGTTGCTCGCATTCGGGGAACGGAGCCACCAATTGACGGCGAAGCGGAATATAACCTAATCACTCGGAGAATTAAGCTCGCGCCTTATCACTCCGTTTGATTTTAGAGATTTGCGAGAGCTCGTCCGTAATGAGCTTTACCCACTCTTTGAGGACGTTCGGCGGTATCTTCTCATGGTTGACGGTCATATACGCGAGGTCGAGCACATCGAGCATCGAGTTATAATAGCCCTGTGCCGTTTCGTAATACTCTTTCCGCCGTTGGATGTTCCGGCGGCGTATCTCCTCCGGCGCTTTCTCGTCAACGTAAATGAGGTTTGCCGTTTTTATCATGCGATAAGCCTCTCGCGCCGCGTTGTAGAGCGGCTAAGAAAAATAAAAAGTGTAGCTTTTCGGCAGGATGCGGACGCGGTTATATGTGAATACATAAATCTCGCGGGCGAGGTTGATATACTCCGCCGGGCTTTCGCCGCGTCTTGATTTTGGTACGGACATTTTCTTTCCTCCTCGCCGACTATGCGCCCATTGAGGGCGCAAGTCTCGATTTCCGAATTATACGCAAAAGCCGGGCGCGACACCAAGCGAAAGACTCGCGATGGCGTAGCCGACCGTGCCGCCGCCGCCCACAAACACGAAGCCCGAGGAGCCGCTCGCACCCGGGGAACGGAGCCGCCAATAGACGGCGGTACTCGTCGCGCTATGATTGTACTTTATTTTGCTATTTCCTGCGGAGTAATAGGCGTATTGCGCTTGTTTGCTCGACTCGTTCGAGTTCGCGTAGGAAATGCTTCCGAAAACCTCATATTCCGAGAGGAGGAAAGCGTAATCCGTTGTCGCCGTGACCGCGCTCGCGGATGTACTGTTTCCCGTGTTATTCGTATACTTGGTAACGGGCTTGAGGACGGCACGGAGCGCCGCCGGTAGAACGCCGATAAACGTCCCGGAATAGCTCGAGAGGCTCGTCCCTAAAATCTTTGTTCTCATATAGGACGAGCTCCACCCGCCGGAGTTGGTGTTTGATGTATTCATGTAAAAATCGGAGTCGTCGCTATACCCGTTCACGAGGCAAACATCCGTACCGCCGGAAAGCGCCGTTTTCCCGATTTGGAAATGAATACGGTTAGAGCCCTCGACGCTTGCGTTATGGTTAAACCCGATAATGAAAGCATAGGTTGTAAAGTTCGATAGCGAGAGCTTGCTCATTGTCCCGTTAAGCATGACCGCCTTTCGGTCGCCGATGCTCCAATAGTTCGCGCCCTGTCCTTTGTCCGAAACGGACTTGATAACGCTCCACTCGTTATTGTTGAGCGTAGAGCTCACGAAAGAGAGCGTCAGCGCATAGGAGGTCGTGCTCGAAACGACATTGACGGAGCCGCTCACGGTCTGCCCGTTCTTTGTCGCCGTGACCGTGTACGCCCCCGTCTCCGTGACGGTGAAAACCGCCGTCCCGTTGCTCGTCTTTGTTGCGATAGTCGTCCCGCCCTTTTTCAGCGTGACGGATGCGCCGGAGTCTACGTTGACGGTAATCGTCGCGCTAAAGAACGTCAGCGCCACCGCGTAGCTATCTACGACGGAGACGCTTTTTGTGTCGGACGTTTGCCCGTTGAGCGTAGCCTTGACGCTCCATGTACCGGCCTCCGGCAAGGCCAGCGTACAAGAGCCGCCCGCCGCCGTGCCGTTTACCGTTTTCGAGCCCTTTGTCGCCGTGACCGCCGCGCCGCTGGTAACGGATACCACGAGGGAGAGCTCGACTCCGGGCTTGCTGACTGCGTTTGTTCTACCAATCATTTTTAACTCACCGCCTTAATACAAGTAATGCTCTGCACCGTGATAGCCGCCGTCGGCTTTGTCGCGGCGTAGATTTTGACCGTCCCGCTCCCGGAGAGAGCGACCGGCGCAAAGTTTCCGCTCGCGGCCTCCGCCGCGCCGAATACGACCTCGGGGACGTGGCTCGCCGTCACGCCGGAGCAAGGGATAGAGGCGGCATACGGATACGCCGCGTATGTGCTGTCGTTCACCCATGCAGAGGCGGCGACGGACACGCCGGAGAAAATCTTTACCTCGGCGTATCCCGCGTGAGCGTGGGAGGCGTTGGCAAAGTCACCCGGCTTTTTGCCGCTGTCGGTCAGATTGCCGGAGGAGTCGAGCCCGGCGAAGTGTCCCGCCGTGGCGTTCTTTACTTTGTCCGCCTTGTCCGCGTGGGTATGGCTTGCGGCGGCGAAGTCCCCGGGCTTTTTCCCGGAGTCGGTCAGATTGCCGGAGGAGTCGAGCCCGGCGAAGTGTCCCGCCGTGGCGGAGCTCACCTTGTCCGCCTTGCCCGTGTGGGTATGGCTCGCGTCGGCGAAGTCCCCGGGCTTTTTGCCGCTATCGGTGATGTTGCCGGAGGAGTCGAGCCCGGCGAAGTGTCCCGCCGTCGGCGAGGCCGGTTTCTCGGCCTTGCCCTCGTTGAGCTTTTTAATATTCTCCTGCATGGCGGTTTGGTCTGCCGCTGTGAAATATCGGGCGATAACGTCGCCCGCCGACCACGCTCGGGCGGTCGTGCCGTTCTGCGCTCGCGTGACGGTGAGCACGTTCCCGCTCTTTGCGGTCATAAGCACCGTTTCCGCCGTGGAGCCGTCCGCTCCAATCGTGAGCAAGTTCGGAGCCTCCGGCAGTACGGAGCCGTCAACGACGTTTACGGTCGTACCCGCCGCCGTCAGTGCGCCGGAGAGCGAAGTCTCCGGGGAGTTGGCTTGCGCCGGGTACATTGTCACTAATTCGGACATATTCTTTCCTCCTTTTAGTAGTCCCCGCCGCCGCGAGAATTACAGAATGTTTGAGCGAATACCGCGCCCACGATACGACTCATGTTATCGGGGAGTATCTCTATCGAGTGCCACGAGTTACGGCGTATCTTCCCGCTCGAGTCCGTGGCGAGATACTTCACAATGTCGATATTGCTATACGAGGACGGTGCGGGTATCTCTTTTCCGTCTACCTTGATAGTCGCTTTCGAGGCGCGTTGTCCCTCGTAGATGCCGAACTCGATAGCGTGGGTATGGTCTTTTACGGTGTGGGTATGGTCTTTCACCGTATGCGTGTGCGCCCTTACCGTGTGCGTATGGTCGTAGACCTCGTGTGTATGTGCGGAAATCCTGTGCGTGTGCGACGGATGCGTATGCGCGCCCGACCAAATGAACGTCTCGTATCCGTCAACGGTTTTTCCGTCGCTTGTCGTTGCGAGGCGGGCGTGTTGAGAAATACCGTGGTTATGCACGGCCTGTCCGTTTGTCTCGCTCGGGAGCACGTTCGAGGACTCGAGCGCCGTTCCGCCGGAGGTCTGCCCGCCGCCGGAGGAGGTCGTAGAGCCGCCGCCGGAGCTCGTTGTCTGCCCGCCGCCGGAGCTCGTTGTCTGTCCGCCGCCGGAGGAGG